>Ga0265797_10001803_pt1 | contig 37258 bp, 22 predicted proteins | sample P2T30metagenome_FD_192433 | JGI IMG/M metagenome (GOLD analysis project Ga0265797, IMG submission 192433) | Plant litter microbial communities from East Loma Ridge, Irvine, California - P2 T30 | ecosystem: Environmental > Terrestrial > Plant litter > Unclassified | place: USA: California...
TACCAGCTCGAAGGCGGCATCCTGAAGTATTTCGAGGAAGTGGGCGGCGCCCATTACACGGGCGACTGCTTCGTGTTCGACTACCGCACGGCGCTCAATCCGCAGCTGCAGCCGACCGAGACGGTGCAGTGCTTCGCGTGCCGCGCCGTCGTCACGCCGCGCCAGCAACTGGCGCCGGAGTATGTGTACGAGGTGTCCTGCCCGCATTGCTACGGCAAGGCTGCCGAGTAAAAAAGCGTCCGATCGGACGAACGTCGGGGGCAGTCGCTGTCAGGAGATCCTGACAGCGACTGCCCCCGAAGCTTTTTCCGACCGTCTTACTGGAAGTGCGCGGCCAGCAGGCGCACGTCGTCGCCCGACAGCGTGCCCGCCGCGGAGCGCAGCCGCAGCGACGAGATCATGTAGTTATAGCGGGCCTGCGCCAGGTCGCGCTGGGCCGTATGCAACTGACGCTGCGCCACCAGCAGGTCGAGGTTGATGCGCACGCCGCCCTTGATGCTTTGCTCGGTCGCCGTGATCAGCAGGCTGGCCGAATCGACGGCCTTGATCAGCGCATCGATCCGGGCCACGCTGCTGACCAGGATGTTGTAGTCCTTGCGCAGCTCGATCAGCACCTTGTCCGTCTGTACCTGCAGGTCTTCCTCGGCCTTGCTGCGGTTGGCCACGGCCTGGCGCGACTGCGCGTTGACGGAGCCGCCCGCGTACAGCGGCACGTTCAGCTGGATACCGACACTGGACAGGTTCTGGCGCCGGTTGATCGTATTGGTCGTATCCGAATCCGACTTCTGCAGCGTGCCGACAAAGTCCAGCCTTGGCGTATGCCCGGCACGGGCGCGGGTGATTTCCTGCCGCGCGATCTCGACGCCGTAGCGCAGCGTTTTCAGGTCCGGATTGTTGTCCAGTGCCGTCTGCTTCCACACATCGTAGCTTTGCACCTCTGCCGGGGCCGGGCGGAAGCCGGGACGCAGCGCATCGAGCTCGCCCACTTCGCCGCCGATGACGCCGGCCAGCGTGTCCTTCGCGTTCGTCAGATTGTCCTGCGCTTCCAGCACCTGCGCCTCGGCCAGGTCCAGCCGGGACTGTGTTTCCAGCGCATCCGTGCGCGTCCCCTCGCCTTTGCTCAGCAACAGGTCGTTGACCTTGCGCTGCTCCGCATACATGTCGCGTTCCGCTTTGGCCAGCGCGAGCTGGTCCTGGCGCAGCAGCACGTCCAGGTAGGCGCCCGTCACGCGCAGGATCACTTCCTGGCCCTGGCTGTCGAACTGCGCTGCCGCGTATTCGCTTTGCGCATTGCCCAGCTTGTAGCGGGCATACGCATCGACGCTGACCAGCGGCTGGCGTACCTGCAGCACGGCCGAGCGCGAGATGTAGCTCTGCTCGGTACTGCGGTTGTTCACTTCATCGCGCAGGTTATTGCGGCTGGCGCTGTAGCTGCCCGTTACCGTCGGCAGCAATGCCGCTCGGCCCAACACGCGGTTTTCCTTGCCGCTCTCGTTGGCAAAATAGGCCGACCGGTAGGCCGGGTCGTTCTTCAGCGCGGCCTCATAGGCCTGCACGAGGTTCAGGGCGGCGGCGCTGCCGCCTTGCAGCAGCAGGGCCGCGCCGACCGCCAGCGGCAGCAGGCGTACTTTCAAACGGAGTTGGTTCAGCATCGTTACGTTATTCCTCGCTCAGCGACGTGTGCGCGCGGTCCAGCAGCGGCTTGAAGAGGTAGCTCATCATCGAGCGTTCGCCCGTCTTGACGAACATCTCCACCGGCATGCCGGGGCGGATCGCCAGCTTGACCTTCTCGATTTCCTTCATGCCTTCGGGTGTGACACGAGCACGCACGACATAGTGGGCGGCACCCGTGCGTTCGTCGACCGTCCGGTCGGCCGCCACGTTGATGATTTCGCCCTGGACGTGCGGCGTGTGCACCGAGTTGACCGACGAGAACGTCAGCTGCACGGGCAGGCCGTTGTGCACCTTGTCCACCAGATTGACGGCCAGCTGGCCTTCGACGACCAGCGGATCTTCGCTCGGCACGATGTCCATCATCTTGAAGCCGGGACCGACCACGCCGCCCTGCGTGAACACGGCAAGGTTGACGACGGTGCCGCTGACGGGCGCGCGCACTTCCACATTCTTCAGGTCCTGGCGCTGCGCGACCAGGCGGGCGCCCTGCCCGTCCGCTTCGCGCTGCACCTCGACCAGCGCCGTGCGCACTTCCTTCTGATAGTCCTGCAGGCGCTGGGCGCGGCGCAGCGACAGTTCCATGATCTGGCGCTGGGTGCGGCCGATATTGCCGATGTCTTCCGACATCTGGCCGCTTAGCTGCGCATACGTGCGTTCCAGGTCGAGCAGGCGGTTGCGCGCCACGTAGCCGTCGCGTGCCAGATCGCGCATGCCGCCCAGCTGTTCCTTCAGGATGGCGATCTGCTGCTTCTTGGCGTCGCGCGATTCCTGCAGGCCCTGCATCTGCATCTTCAGGCCGGCGATGTTTTCATCCACGGCCGCCAGCTCGTTGCGCAAGGAGGTCTGGCGCGAATTGAACAGCTGCGTCTGCGTCGCGATGACATCCGCCACGCGCGGGTCCTGCTGCTTTTCCAGCAGTTCCGCGGGGAACGTGACCTTTGCCGCGCCATCGCGCTCGGCGATCAGGCGCGCTTCCGTACCGCGCGCGCTGAGGTACTGGACATTGGTGATTTCAAACTGCGCGTTTGCCGTCACGTTGTCCAGGCGTACCAGCACCTGGCCGGCCTTGACGACGGCGCCGTCGCGCACCAGCAGTTCGCGCACGGTGCCGCCCTGCAGATGCTGGACGGCCTGGCGGTTGGACTGCTTGGTGACGTAGCCAGGCATCGGCACGCCCTTGTCCAGCGGTGCGAAGGAAGCCCACAGCAGGAAGCCGACAAAGCCGAACAGCACGATCAGCCAGCCCGCCCGCGCAAAACTGCCCGCGTCCGTATTCACGGCAACGGGCGTGATCTCATGCGAGACCACGTCCGCCGCCGGTTCCTTTCTTTCGATAATACTGCTCATTATTTGCCCTGCTCTGTCGTGGTTTCCGTGACCGGAACATTAGCGGTCGCCGGCGCTGCTTGTGCCTGAACTGCCTGCGCTGCCGCTTGTTGTGCCTGTGCTGCCTGCACCTGCGCCTGCTGTGCCGCCTGCTGCGCTGCCAGCGCTTTCTGTGCGCCTTCCTTCAGCGCGTTCATCACCTGGTCGGACGGGCCGAACAGCGCCACCGTACCGTCCCGCAGCACCAGCAGCTTATTGGTCGCGCTGATGATATTGCTGCGGTGCGTGATCAGCACGACGGTCTTGCCGCGCTTGCGCAGATCCGCCACGGCCCGGACCAGCGCCAGCTCGCCAGCGTCGTCCAGGTTCGAGTTCGGCTCGTCCAGCACGATCAGCGACGGGTCGCCGTACATCGCGCGGGCCAGGCCGAGACGCTGCTTCTGGCCACCGGACAGGCCGGCACCGCCTTCGCCCAGCATCGTGTCGTAGCCTTTCGGCAGGTGCAGGATCATCTCGTGTACCTGCGCGCGCATGGCAGCCGCCACGACCTGTTCGGGATCGACCGTACCGAAACGGGCGATGTTCTCGCTCACCGTGCCGGCAAACAGTTCGATATCCTGCGGCAGGTAGCCCAGGTGGGGGCCCAGCTCGCCCTTGTTCCATTGGTGGATGTCGGCGCCATCGAGGCGCACCTTGCCCGCCATCGCCGGCCAGACGCCGATCATCAGCCGCGCCAGGGTGGACTTGCCGGTACCGCTCGGTCCGATCACGCCCAGTACGTCGCCCGGCTGCAGCGCGAAGTTGACGTTGCGCAGCAGCGGCACCTGCGAGCCCGGCGGCGCCGCGGTGACAGCTTCCACCGCCAGCGCACCGACCGGTTTCGGCAGCGGCATGCCGGCATCGCGCTTCGGGTTGCCCTGCAACAGCGAGATCAGTCGCTCATACGCGGAGGTGGCGCCGCTCCAGTTCTTGTAGACGCCGATCACGCCCTGCACCGGCGCCAGCGCGCGGCCCACGAGGATCGAAGCGGCAATCATCATCCCGCCGGAAATCTTGTTCTCGAGCACCAGCAGTGCGCCGAAGCCCAGGGTGGCCGACTGCAGCGAGACCTGCACGAACTTGGTGGCGGCCGCGATGCGTCCCGCCTTTTCGCTGGCAACGGCTTGCAACTGCAGGAACTTGGTGTGCAGCTTGAACCAGCGGCCCATCAGGTTCGGCAGCATGCCCATCGATTCGATGATTTCCGCATTGCGCAGGTTGTTGTTGGCGGCGGCGACCGACTGGATGGCCATCGTGTTGGCTTCCTTCAGCGGCGCGCTCGTCACGCGTTCGTTCAGCACGGCCAGGCCGATCAGGATGATCGTGCCGCCCAGTGCGAACAGGCCCAGAGTCGGCTCGAAAGCAAAGATCACCAGCAGGTAGATGGGGAACCATGGTGCGTCGAAGAAGGCAAACAGCGCATTGCCCGTCAGGAACTGGCGGATCGTCGTCAGATCCTGCAGCGCCTGGCCGGCGTTATTGGCGCCCGACTTCAGGTTGTGCTCGAACGCTGCCGTGTAGACGCGCTTGTTCAGCTCCATGTCGAACTTGGCGCCGACGCGGATCAGCATGAAGCTGCGGATCAGCTCCAGGCTGGCCATCAGGCCGTAGGCGCCCAGCATCATGAGGGTCAGCATCAGCAGCGTGATCTCGTTGCGGCTGCCGAGCACGCGGTCGTACACCTGCAGCATGTAGATCGACGGCACCAGCATCAGCATGTTCGTGATGGCGGAGAACGTGCCGATGGTGATGAACGTGCGCTTGAACCCCAGCAGCGTCTGCTGGATTTCGTTCTTCGCTTTTAAAAAATTGTTTTTCATGTATTTGCTCTGCTCAAGAACCCGCTGGGCGCACACCAGGACGCACTTCGCGCGCGGGAATGCATATTATGGCGCAAAACCGCGTAAATTTGTGACGCACATCACAAAATAATGCTCTGAGCAAAAAAAACCCCGCTGTCTTGCAACAGCGGGGTTTGATTTTGCGAGCCAGCCCGGAGGCTGGCTGCGCCACGCGATTATACGTGGGTGATGATGCCGTTGTCGAACTTCAGTTGGTCTGGAGCCACACCGGTGATGGAGATGGTCAGAACTTCTGGGGTCGAAGCGCTGGAGCCGAATGCCGTGGTTTCCACAACAACGTTGGTACCGGTGCCGTTCTTGACGAAGAACACTTCCAGATCGGTGTTAACACCTTTGGTCACATCGCCGGTGGTGTTCAGCTTGTAGCCCGAACCAACGTACAGCACGTCGGAGCCAGCCACTGCGAAGTTCACCAGGGTCGACACTTTTGCGTCGGCCAGGAAGATGTCGTTGCCCGACGTACCGGCAGCGGCAGCGGCCAGCGTGACTGGCACGTTGTACTCGTTAGCCGTGAACGTGTCTTGAGCGAACTTGATTGCTTCGTTCAGGCCGGCCAGTTGCGTTGCCGTAGCTTGCGCTGCGGTCAGGCCAGCAACATCCTTGGTCAGCGTGTCGATGGTCTTCTGCGCGCCTTCAACAACCAGCTTCGTGTCATCCACGGCTTTCGTCAGCGGGTTGGTCGTATCGACAGCTTTGTAAGCATCGACCTTCGTCTTGAAGGCGTCGAACGCTGCTTGAGCACCAGCGGTGTTTGCATCGATGTTAGCTTGCAGAGCGGTGGTTTCGGCGGTGATCTGTGCAGCCGTTGGCAGCACGTCGGCACCAAGTTTGCCGGTCAGCGTGATCGCTTGACCAACAGCCAGCAGCTCGTCGGAGGAGCCTGCAGTCAGATCAGCAACGTCAACGCCGAATTTCGCGGCCGCGGTTGCAGCAGCAGCAGCAACTTGAGCTGCATCAGCCGATTCCTTGGCAACCGATGCGTTCAGCAGAGCCGTAACGCCTGGGTTGGTCGTTTCGGTCACGCCGGTGGCCAGTGCCAGGTTACCCTTGGTCAGAACGATCAGGTCGGTAGCAGCGCCGCCGTCTTTCGTGTACTTAGCGCTGCCATCGGCAGCGAACGTCACGACCAGGCCCGAGCTCAGCTCGAAGGTGGACTCAGCAGCGGTCAGGGAAATGCCGGCTTGCGATTGGGCCGTCACTGCGGTCTTCTCGGCAGCGGAAGCAGAGGTCAGCGTAGCGATCAGCGTGGACAGGCCTTCAACCTTGTCGGCAGCCGTTACAGCGGTAGCATATGCTTTCTCAGCAACGCCCAGTGCCTTCGTGTTGGTAGCAACCGCGTCAGACAGCAGGGCTGCCCGGATAGCGTCGCTACCAGCTTTAAAGCCAGCCACTTCAGCGTCAATTACGTCCACAGCGGCGGTAACTTTGGCAGCGATCGTAGCTTCGGTAGCGCTGGTCTTAGCATCGTTGTCGCCGTCAGCGGTGACCAGGAAGGCGGTCTTCGCGTCGATAGCGGTGTCCAGAGCAGCCAGAGCAGCCGTCATGACGAATGGCGTGCCAGCGTGAACGACGTCAGCGACGACGGTGTTCAGGTTAGCTGGAGCAACAGCGGCAGCGTACGAAGCATCGGTGGTCACGCCAGCGATGAAGTCTTTAGCCAGTTTCAGAGCGTCGGTGCCAGCGTAGCCAGCTTTTTCAGCGTCCGTGTCCAGAGCGGTCGTGAAGGCTTCAGCAGCTTTCACTTTGTTGTTGTAGGCCGTTGCGTCGGTGCCTTGGGCGCCGCCAGCGATATCCTTGACAACCAGGTCAACCGTGATGCGGTTTTCCGTCAGGGCCTTGGCGTAGAACGCCTTGCCCGTTGCGTCAGCAGCGTGGCCGAAGATGTTCTTGTAGATCGTGTCAACGATTTGCTCGTTGGTCTGACCTTTGAACGCGTCCTTGTATTCTGGGGACTTGGCGAATTCAGCGGAAACGGCTGCGGTGTTGCCGTTGGCTTTTTCAACAACGCCTTCCCAGAAAGCCAGACCACCTGGGTCTGCTGGGCGGTTGAAGTAAGCGACGTACAGTTTTTGCAGGTCGTTGTAGTAGGTAGTTGCCATGTATAGCTCCTGAGAGATCGTTAGATCGAAAGTCATCAATATATTGCAGCCACAAGACAGTGTTCTGCAGCCCAACGCCCCGAATCATGACAGAAGGGATCATCCTAAAATGTGATCACCATCACACTCTAGGAAAATTCTTCGTCTTTTTCGAAGTTTTCCTAAAATCCAATTGTTGGGCAAACAATTGGCCGGGAATTATCGTGCAACTTTGGCGGGAACACAAGGATGACGCAATTGTGCGCGAATTGTCCGCCATTATATGGTCGGCGTTGCAACACATCCCCGATGCTCGTCGCCAAAACCGGTTTGAGCAGGCGCTCTACCTGTCAATTGTACCGGGTCGCATCCACCCGATCGCGCCAGCAAACCGCTACACATCCAATAAAAAAACCCCGTGCAAGGACGGGGTTTCGAAATGCCATTCACTTAATGCCGCCACAAAGCGGCGCCATTCACCGTGCGGTTTTTATCGAGCCGGGCATCGAAGATATAAACGGCGGTACCATTCTGTTCGTTGCTGAGCAGTCCCTGCACATTCATCACGTTCGTGCGGCCGGCGGGATCGTCGCCATACAGTCTGCCGTTCTTGCCCAGCACGCCCTGGGCCTGCAGTCCGAACGTCTCCTTCATGCTCGTCACGTCGGCACTGGTAACGAAACTGCGGGCACCGAAATCCACCGTCAGCTTGCCGTTGCTCATCGACGCGGGACTTTCAATCCGCCTGGTGCCGTAGTCCGTGTACATATACACATCGCTTTGGGCCAGTTTGAAACCCATCGAACCGCGCTCGGGCGCCACGTATTCTCGCCCCGGCGTCTGGTACAACGCGAAGTTGCCGTTGGTCGCCAATAACTCGCTGCGCTTGTTTTCAACGAGCATATTAATCTGCGGAACCTGGCCCAGCACGGATTGCCAGCGACCCCAGACGATGCCCCGCTCCGGCTGAAGTGGCTCAGGATTAGGTACGATTACCGGTGGCACCAGCACCGGCGGAACAATTATCGGTGGCTCGCTGACAGGCGGCGCCACAACCACAGGATTATCTTTTGGCGGCGGCGGCGGCTGGTTCGCGGTCGTCACGGCGACAAGACTATCGCTTTTCTTTGCGTCGAGGTTCGGGCCCGTGGCAATCGCGGAGCCGCCAGCGGCGTGAGCAACGGGCTCATCCGTGCGAGGTGGCGCCACCTCGTCCGGCGCCGGCTCGCTACCGCGCAACACCTCCGGCGCGGCCTTGCCCTTCTGCACGCGCAACAGCTGACCTTTCTGCGCGGCAAACAACTCGCGGCTGGCGCCGCCTTCGCAAGGCCCTGCTCCTTCGGGACGGCAGCCTTCGCCAAAGCCGCTGACGACAACGCCGCCCGTCAGCACGGTGACGCGCGTCGTCACGTTATCGGTAAAGACGGTGAAGTCGGTACCGCGCACGCCGATCGCGGCCACGGGCGTGTTGAAGCGGAAGTTTTGCCGCGCCTGCTTGACGGCATCACCCGAGCGCGCGCGGGCAACGCCCTTGACGAGCTCGAACTTGACGCGGGTGTTCTGCGGATTGGCCTGGTCGACATGGTAGGTCACCACGCGCGCTTCCGAATTCGGGCGCAGGATGAACAGGCCATTGTCGAGCGTCTTTACGTAGACAAAGCCATCGGCGCCGGTGCTGACAACGGCGCCTTCGCGCACGGTCGCGCCGACCACCGCCGCCTGCCCGTCGAGCTGGCTGTTGCCGGCAGCGAAGATGATCTTGCCCGCATCGTCGGCCCAGGCGCAGGACGAGATGAGGAACGCAGAGGTCAGGAACAGGTGGCGCATAGGGTGGCGCAGCATAATGGATCCGGAAAGTGAGACGGTGTACGACGACGTGTAACGGCAACGATATGGCAACGACGTGGCAACGATATGGCAACAATGTCGCAACGATATGAAAGCAAATCGGCCGCAAGATAAAACGGGATAACACGCTTTGCATTCTAGCCGAATCGCACAGGCGTTCCGGAGGCCTTACATTTTGTAGCAAAATCGGTGAGAACCGGTCACCCCGGCAAAAGATGAGGTCTCGCGGGGACCACGGCCCGGTCGCACACGATATACTTGCCGATTCACACTTTATTAGAGTTACGTGCCGCGCCCCTCCAAACAGCCTGTCAAACCGCCCCGCCCGCCGCTGCTGCGGCCGGGCATCGTCCGCGCCGTCATTGCCGCGCTGGCGATCTGCGCGACGTTGGCCGGCGAGGCGCTTCCCGGCAATTTCTCCTACTTCGGTAACGAGTGGTTACGCGACATTTTCTTGCGCCTGCAAAAAAGTGATGCGCCGGAACAACGAATCTTGATCGTCGACATAGACGAGAGCAGCACGGACCGCCTTGGCCCCTGGCCTTGGCCGCGTGCCCGCATCGCCGACCTGGTCGAGACGCTGCTGGGCCATTACGGCGTACGCGGCGTGGCGCTGGACATCGTGCTGCCTGACCCGCGCGATGCGGACGGCGACCGCCGCCTGGCCGTGCTGTCGGAACACGGGCCGCTGGTGCTGGCGCAGGCATTCGACTACCAGGCGGAGCGCCCGCAACCGCTGCTGGACGGCCAGCCGGGCGGCGCGACCAGCCGCCATGGCAACGGCGGCATGCCCGCCACGGGTTATATCGCCACGCACGCCGCGCTGTCCCGCAACGGCAAGGTGGGCAATATCGGCTTCGTGCCGGATCCGGACGGCGTGCTGCGCCGCATTCCCCTGCTGACCCGTTTCGACGGCCGCACTTATCCCGCCCTCGGCGTGGCTCTTGTCGAGTGCTGCAGCGGCGGCGCACCGCTCGTGCTGCCGCAAGGCGACGTCGCCCGCATCGCCTACCGCCGCGACTGGAGCGCCTACACGGTGGCCACCGCCGCCGAAATCCTGGACGGCGTCTATGGCGCGGATGCGTTCCGCGACCGTCTCGTCGTCATCGGCTCCTCGTCGCTGGGGCAAGGCGACCGCGTGGCCACGCCACTGGGCAGCAGCCGCCCCGGCCTGGGGGTGCAGGCCGACATCCTGTCGATGCTGCTGGACCGGCAGGCAGGCACGGCGCCGACACCCTGGCCCGGCACCCTGATTGCCTGCCTGTTCGCGCTGGCTTCGACGGTAGTGGCGATCGTTGGCTTTCCGCGCCTGTCCGCCATTGCCAGCGTGGGCCTGCTGAGCGCGATGGCGCTGCTGTGGCTGGGCATCGCCTGGTTCCTCAGTGTGCACGATCCCGACTTCGTCAGTACCGGTCCGCTGGCAACGCACCTCGTGCTGCTGGCGCTGGCCGTGCCGTATCAGTGGCAGCTTGCCCAGCAACGTTCGCGCCATCTTCTCAATACCTTACGGCAATACGTGGCGCCGGAAGTGGTGGCCGAACTGCTGCGCGGCGACGACGACGACCCGCTCAAGCCGAAACGCTTCGACGTCACCACGCTGATCGCCGACATGCAGGGTTATACGAGCCAGGTCGAAACCTTGACGGTCGAGGACGCCGCCCGCCTGACGCGCGATTTCCTCGAATGCCTGACCGGCCCCGTGATTGCCCACCGCGGCACACTGGACAAGTACACGGGCGACGGCCTCGTCGCGTTCTTCGGCGCGCCGCTGCCACTGGAACACCATGCCGACATGGCGCTGGACGCGGCCGCGGAAATCGTGCGGCGCGTCGAGGAACTCAGCCTTACCCGCGTGGCCGCCGGCCATCCGCCGCTGCGGGTGCGCATCGGCATCGAAAGCGGCATTGCGCTGGCGGGCGACTTCGGCACCGTCTTTCGCAGTATTTATACGGCGGTGGGCGACAGCGTCAACACGGCGGCACGTCTCGAGCAGGCGGCCCGCGAGTTTCCGCACGATATTATTATTGGCGCCGGCGTCGTCCAGCGCGCGCAACGGCACGACTTCGTTTCACTGGGAGAGCGTATCCTGCGTGGGAAGGAAAAGCCGACAGCGCTGTACACCCTGGTTGCCCCGAAGGATGCACCATTGACCAACCCTATTCACTCTCGCCTCCCATGACGGACCGTTTCCTCCCCCGACTGATCTGCTCGCTGGTCCTGACCGTGCTGGCCGGGCTGGCACAGGCATCGGACCCGGCGGACGACGGCGCCGCCAGCAACCAGGAAACCTACCGCAAGGCCCTGCAGTCGATCGCGGAAGGCCGCAAGGACGACGCCATCCGCATGCTGGAACAGGTCATCCGCGGCGAAGCCAAGCACGCCGGCGCGTGGCTCGACCTGGCGCTGATCCGCTGTGCCCTGGGCCAGCGCGAGGAAGCCGAACGCCTGTTTGTGCATATCGAGCAGAATTTCGATCCGCCCCCCGGCATCCTGGAACTGATCGCGCAGTCCCGCGCGGGCGGCTGCGCCGGCTGGCAGCCGCTGAGCCAGACCTCCGTCAGCATCGGCCGAGGGCTGTCGCAGAACGTCAACCAGGGCACGCGCGCCAACGGCACCGATCTCGGCCTGCCGGTGGACCTGCCCGTGTCCGACGAGTTCCTCCCCAGGCATGACCAGTACAACGCGCTGACGGTGGACTATATGCGCGAACTGACGGGCAACGGCACCATGGGCTTTGCCCAGTTCCAGGGCCGTCGCTACGACCGGCTGGACGACTACAACACCGTCTCGCTGTTTGTCGGCGCCGAGACGCCTTGGCGCGTGGGCGACGTGACGGTGCGCGGCAGTGCACTGGCCGGCCTCGTTACCCTGGGCGCCCAGCTGTACCAGCGCCAGGCGCAGGCGCAAGTCCGCGCCACGATGCCGTGGACGCTGCCGTATGGCACCAAGCTGCAGCTGTCGGGCAGCATCAACCACCTGCAATACCTGACCCTGCAGAATTTCGATGCCAACACGGCCGAGCTGCGCGGCCAGTTGCTGTACCGCGACGATGCGCTGTATGCGACTGCCAGCGCGTCGTACATGAAGGATCACGCGATCGCCGACCGTCCGGGTGGCGACCGCAGCGGTTGGCTGTTCAGCTCGCTGGTGCGCTACCAGCTGCTGCGCGACCTGACGGGCGAACTGGGCGCCAGCCGCCAGACGTGGAACAACCGCAGCGAATATTCCCCCGGCCTGATCGACGTCGTACGCCGGCAGCGCACCAATGTCTGGCGCGGCATGCTGAGCTATGCGGTGACGCGCAACCAGGCCATCGTCGTTGAAGGCAGGCTCATCCGCAACAGCGAGAATATCTCGCTGTTTGAGTACAATGACAAACAACTCCAGGTCAGCTGGCAATGGCAGAGTCAATAGGAACAAGGTAGGGAAATGGGCGTACGCAGCGATCAGAAGGCCGTGGCGGCATCGGACGAAGTCCAGCTGCAAGTGCACCTGCGCAAGATCCCTTTGCTGGCCGAGCTGACGCCGGAGGAACTGGCGCGCGTCGCCACCGAAATCCGCATCCGCCAATACGGCAAGCGCGAAGTGGTGCTGCACAAGGGCGGCAGCGGCGACGGCCTGTTGTTCCTGCTGGCCGGCCAGTTGCAGGTCATCGACATCACGGAGGACGGCCGCGCCGTCGGCCTGCGCATGCTCGAGCCGGGCGACTTTTTCGGCGAAATCGCCCTGATCAACAATTCCACCCGCTCCGCGTCCGTGGTGGCGATGTCGTCCGTTATCGTGGCCTTCCTGCCGGCGCAGACAGCGCTGCACCTGTTCTCGCACGTCCCTTCCGTGGCCCGGCAGATGCTGCGGCACCTGGCCGAGAAGATCCAGCGCGACTCGGAATTCCGCTCGCTGCTCAGCATCAACAACACCAACCGGCGCATCTACGCCTACCTGGTGCTGATGAAGAAGCAGACCGCTGACGGCGAAGTGGTCGACAACCTGCCGACGCACCAGGATATTGCCAACATGATCAATACCAGCCGCGAGACGGTGACGCGGGCGCTGCTGGCGCTGGTGCAGCACGGCATCGTGCGCAAGGACAGCCACCGGCTCCTCATCATCGACCCGGAGCGGCTGCAGAATCTGGTGCATAAAGAGTAGGCGCTGTCACCCCGTCCCAATGAACTGTCGCGTTGGCATCAGCTACCGCGCGGCAACAACGCCGCCCTGAGCAACAATTGCGGCGTGGCGATCTGCCGTTCCTCGAGCTCGTGCCGCCACCCCAGATAGTTGGGCAGATAGCGACTGGCCACACCATTGAACCGGCGCAACCACCCCTTAAACCGGCTGTGATAACCGTTCACGCTTTGGATATGGATGACGTCATTGCCGCGATCGCCGGCCCGGATATTAAGCGCCCAGTGCCGGATACCGGTGGCTTCGGCAAACGCCGCATAAGCCGTGGCACCGTCCGTGACCAGCAGCGCGTGCGGCGACAGCACTGGTGGCAGACACGCTTTCAGCTGCGCCGCGGTCACCCGACCCCGCCCCGTGACGAAATCGCAGGTCTGGCGCATGCGGTCACGCGCCACCAGGATGCAGTCATGCTCCCGGCTGATGCCGCGACGGCTGGCCGTGCCACCGCGTCGACGCGCCGCCCGGGTGAGATGACGTGAACCCTTCTGCGACTCCAATAAGTACGTCTCATCCGCTTCGACGATTCCTTGCAGGGGCTTCGGACGATCTTCTTTTGCCATCGCCAGGAACCGGTGGCGCCAGCGGAAGCTGGTATTGCGATGGATCCCGACGGTATCGGCCGCGTCGCGCACCGTCATCGAGCCCAGCATGCACTGCAAGAACGGCAGCCATTTTTCCCGCAGGCGGATAAAGGCAAGCGGCGTATTCGTCAGTGCGTTGAAGGAGCGCGTGCATTCGCGGCAGCGGTAGCGTTGCAGGCCATAGAACACGCCATGGCGGTACAGTCTGGCGCCCTGGCAGTGCGGACAGCATCGCAGTTTCGAACCGCGCTCTTCGATAATGGCGATGCAGTCCCGCAACGATGTGCTGCGCGCGATCCGTTCGCGCAACACATCGGCCTGCTGCCCCGTCAGTTCCGACAGGCATTGCAGCGTTTGCGCCGCCAGCTGCTCGAAGTCACGCGCTTCCATTTTTACCTCCGTCTGAGGGGTTTACGAAGGTATGACAATGGTCGAGTCGGAAAGTTCATTGGGACCGGGGCACAGCGCCAAAGAGTAGGCTCAGACCGATACCCTGTATCAATCAGTTACATCTCTGGCAAGCCACTTGCGCTATAATTGCCGGTCTTGAAATTTGTCCCGCCGCAGTTCCCGCGGACACCCTACTTCACATGCGCACAGTTACGATGGCCGGCTCCAGCTTGTCCACCCGAGGTTTCCGGTAATGGGAGGAGCTCTGCTGCGCGCCATCTGGAACTATCGCGGCTTCATCCTCGGCAGCGTGCGGCGCGAATTCCAGTCGAAATACCGCAACACGATGCTGGGTGCCAGCTGGGCCGTCCTGAGCCCGCTGGCGCTGGTCCTTGTCTACACGCTGATCTTCTCGCAGGTGATGCACAGCCGCCTGCCCGGTGTGACGTCGCCTTACGCCTACAGCATCTACCTGTGCGCCGGTGTGCTGACGTGGGGCCTGTTCGCCGAGATCACGACGCGTGGTCAGGTCATGTTCCTGGAGAACGGCAACCTGCTGAAAAAGATCAGCTTTCCGCGCATCAGCCTGCCGATCATCGTTGTGGCCAATGCCCTCGTCAATTTCGCCATCGTCTTCTCGCTGTTCATCGCGTTCCTGCTGATTACCGGCCAGTTCGTCGGCCTGCCCTTCCTGGGCATCGTGCCCGTGCTGGCGATCCAGATCCTGCTCTCCATCGGCCTGGCGCTGGTGCTGGGCATCCTCAACGTGTTTTTCCGCGACGTGGGCCAGTTCTTCAATATCGCGATCCAGTTCTGGTTCTGGCTGACACCCGTCGTCTACCCGTTCTCGATCATTCCGGCAACGCTGCAGCCGTGGCTGCTGTGGAATCCGATGACGCCTCTGATCCAGAGTTATCAACGCGTGCTGGTCGACGGCCAGTGGCCGCACTGGCCGCAACTGGTGTGGCCACTGGTGCTGGCCCTGCTGCTGTGCGTGCTGGGACTGAAACTGTTCCGCAAGCGCGCCAATGAAATGGTGGACGAACTGTAATGGGCAGCATCACCGTACGCCAGGTCGGCAAGGCCTACAAACAATATCCAACCCGCTGGTCGCGCCTGGCCGAATGGGCACTGCCCATGCTCGGCAACCGCCACTCGCTGAAGTGGGTGCTGCGCGATATCGATTTTCATATCGAGGCCGGCGAAGCCGTTGGCCTGATCGGCGTCAACGGCGCCGGCAAGAGCACGCTGCTGAAACTCATCACGGGGACGTCGCAACCGACGACCGGCGTCATCACGACGCATGGCCGCGTGGCCGCGCTGCTGGAACTGGGCATGGGCTTTCACCCCGATTTCACGGGCCGCCAGAACGTGCTGATCGCGGGCCAGCTGCTCGGTCTGTCGCTGGAGGAAGTGACGGCGCTGATGCCGGAGATCCTCGATTTTGCCGAGATCGGCGAATACATCGACCAGCAGGTGCGCGTCTATTCGAGCGGCATGCAGATGCGCCTCGCGTTCAGCGTGGCCACCTGCGTGCGGCCCGACATCCTGATCGTCGACGAAGCACTGGCCGTGGGCGACGTGTTCTTCCAGCAGAAGTGCTTCGGCCGCATCGAGAGCTTCACGAAGGCCGGCACCACGCTGCTGTTCGTGTCGCACAGCGCCGGCACGGTGCTCAACATCTGCAACCGCTGCATCTTCCTGCGCAACGGCGCCGTCGCGTTCGACGGTGCCCCGGCGGACGCGCTGGACCTGTACCAGGCCGAGTTGCTGGGCCGCCTGGACCAGGCGCCCGACCAGCTGCAGGTCCGCGCAGCGACGGCGGTCGCGCCGGTGCCGGCGAAGGACGATCTCGTGGCGATTACCGGCAAGACGGGCAGCATCACCACGCCGTCCGTCGACTGCGTGCTGGTGCGCATGCTGGACGCCCACGGCAACGAACGCACCACCCTGATCGCCGACCAGCCGGCCACGCTGCAGATCGAATACCTGCTGCATGAAAGCCTGCGCGACCCGCACGTCGGCTTCAAAATCCGCAACCGCTACGGCGTGGTGCTGTTTGAAACGAACAGCTACTGCATGGGCCAGCCGTCCCGGCCCGTGGCTGCCGGCACGGTGCTGACGGCCAATTTCACGGTGCCGCTGGTGCTGGTGCCGGACGAATACACGATCACCGTCGGCTTCAGCGACGGCGGCTACGGCGAAGGATCGTTCGAGCGCGTCCTGAACTACATGCACGAAGTGCACTGCTTCGTCATCGCACGCAATCCGGAAGCGATCACGTGGAGCGGCCTGGTGAACCTGCAGCCGCAACTGCAGCTTTCCACGCGCTGAATTTACCTTGGAATCCCTATGTCAGACATTCGTGCAAAGTCTCCGGAGGGGGTTGCAGCCGCCGCCCTGATCTCCGGTCCGTATTGCAGCCTGCCCTGTGGCCTGCCGGCCGTCTTCGCTCCGGAGCCGGCATGACCTTCATCTCGTACGCCCAGAATTTCGAGGACGTGCTGCTGTGGCGCGCGCTCAAGCACGTGCCGCGGGGCTTCTACATCGACGTCGGCGCCAATGACCCGGAGGAGCACTCCGTCACCAAGGCGTTCTATGATGCCGGCTGGCGCGGCATCAATATCGAGCCGATGCCGTCGTACCTGCAGACCTTCCTGGAACAACGCCCGCGCGACATCAATCTGGCCGTGGCCTGCGGCGCCGAGCAGGGGACGATCACGCTGTTCGACACGCCGGCCGTCAACGGCTGGGCCTCCACCGATGCGGCCACCGCCCGGGCGCACCGCGCCGAGGGCGTCGAGGTCGTCGAAGTGGAAGTGCCGCTGCGCACGCTGAACGACATCTGCGCCGAGTATGCCGAAGGCGACATCCACTTCCTGAAGATCGACGTGGAAGGCTTCGAGGGCGAAGTGCTGCGCGGCCTGGACCTGCGCCGCTGGCGCCCATGGCTGCTGGCGATCGAGGCCACGCTGCCGAACAGCCGCGAGACGGTGCACGAGCAGTGGGAACACCTCGTCACGCCGTTCGGCTACCGCTTCGCCTACTTCGATGGCCTGAACCGCTATTACGTGGCGGACGAACACGCCGAACTGCTGGACGTGCTGAACGTGCAGGCCAACGTGTTCGACGGCTTCGTCACCCATCACCTGGACAAGGCGCAGACGCGCAATGCCGCGCTGGCCAAGGAAGTGAGCGGCAACTGGCGGCGCGTCGAGGAACTGGCCGCGCAGCTGGAAAAAAGTCAGGGCGCGCTGGCAGCGCAGCTTGAGCAAACACTGGACGTAACCGCCCGGCTGCAGCAGACCCAAGGAATGCTCGCCGCGGTACAGGAGCAGGCAGAGCAAACTGCGCTCGGCCTGCATGCCGCCGAAGGCCGCATCCACACGCTGCAGGCGGCGCTGCACGAATCGGACGAATGGGGCCGCAACCTGGAACAGCGCCTGATCGCCACCTACGCCAGCACATCGTGGCGCATCACGGCGCCACTGCGGCTGATCGCCCGGCGCGGTCCGGACAGCCTGCCCAATATGGCCAGACGCAAGGCCCGGGGCGCCCTGCGCCGCAGCCTGCGCTGGGTCACGTCGCAGGAAGCGCTGCGGCGCACGCTGCTGCCGCTGATCGACCGCTCGCCATGGCTGCAGGCCCGGGTTGCGCGCGCGCTGGCGGTGGCGAAGAACGCCACGTCGGACAACGTCTCCGGTGTGCAGAGCGTGCCGCAACAACTGCGCGAACTGCCGGAATCGGCGCGCGCCGTGCTGGCCGACCTGCAGCAGGCCTATAAAGAACAAGCGAAACTTTGAACATGCGTATCGTAATCGACCTTCAGTCGTGCCAGGACGGCACCGCTCATGATGCCGCCGCCGTGCTGGCGCAAGCGCAGCAGCTGGCCGCCGATCCGCGCGGCCACACCGTGCTGGTCGCCCTCAGCGCGGCCTACCCCGACAGCATCGATACGCTGCGCCACGCCTTTGCCGGCCTGCTGCCGCCGGCGCAGGTGCTTACCTGGGCCGCGCCCGCGCAGGACGGCCCATGGCAGCAGCACGCTGCGGCAGCCTTGCGCACGGCCTTCCTGGCGTCGCTGGACGCGGATGCAATCTACCTGCCTGGCCTGTTTGATCACCCGCCCGTGGGCGCCGCCGTCCAGGTGCTGCCGGCGCCGGTTCCCGGTGTCGCCTGCGTGATCGGCGTTGGCGACGCGGCTGCCCTGCTGGGAGCCGACACGTCGCCGAAACACGCCGCGCGCCGCGCACTGCTGCAGCACACGATACTGGTGCTGGCCCGGAGCGACGCGGAGGTGCGCCACCTCGGCCCGCTGCTGCCGCACGCCCGCGTCGCCATCCAGCCGGCCGATGCCGCCGGGTTCTGGGACATGGTCGAAGCCATCGTGGCTCCGCAGCCTGTCGCCACGCCGGCGCGACGTCCGCGCCTGGCCTTCGTCTCGCCGCTGCCGCCGGAAAAATCCGGCATCGCCGACTACAGTTTCGAGGTGATCGGCGAACTGGCCGCGCATTACGACATCGAACTGGTCGTCACGCCCGGCGCGGCGCCGCTGCCGTCCGACAGTGCGCTGGCCCGCTTCCCCGTGCGCAGCGCCGACTGGTTCCTGCAGCACGGCGCCGGCTATGACCGCGTGCTGTACCACTTCGGCAATTCGAACTACCACAAGCACATGTTCGCGCTGCTGGCGCGCCATCCCGGCACCGTCGTGCTGCACGACTTCTACCTGTCCGGTGTGCTGGACAACATGGAACGCGACGGCGACGTGCCGGAAGCGTTCCTGCGCGCGCTGTATGCGTCGCACGGCCACCCTGCCCTGCGCCACCATGCGGAACATGGCCGCAACCCCACCATCTGGGCCTACCCGTGCAACCTGCCGGTGCTGCGCCAGGCGGCCGGCGTCATCGTGCACAGCGATTTCTCGCGCCGGCTGGCCGAGCGCTGGTACGGCCCGGGCAGCGCCGATGGCTGGCGCACGTTGCCGCTGCTGCGTGGCGGCGCCCCGGGCGATCCGGCGGCGTTCCGCGCCGAGGCACGCCAGGCACTGGGCATTGCCGACGGCGACTACATCGTCACGTCGTTCGGCATGCTGGGCGCGACCAAACTGAATGACCGCTTGCTGGACGCGTTCCTGACGTCGCCGCTGGGCCAGGACCCACGCTGCCGACTGGTCTTCGTGGGTGAAAACGAAAGCGGTCCGTATGGCCGCGAACTGGCGCGGCGCATCGGCACGCTGGGCGACCAGGTGCGCATCACGGGTTTCGTCAGCGGCACCGACTACGCCCGCTGGCTGGCCGCCAGCGACACGGCCGTGCAACTGAGAGCGCAGACGCGCGGCGAGACGTCGGCCTCGGTGCTGGACTGCCTGCTGCACGGCGTGGCCACCGTCATCAACGCGCACGGCGCGTCGGCCGACCTGCCGGACGACGTGCTGGTAAAACTGGAGGACGCATTCGAAACGGCCGACCTGGCCGCGGCGCTGGCATCCCTGCATGCGGACGCGCAGGCACGCCTGGCGCTGGGCGAAAAAGCCCGCGCCTACGTCGCGCGCGAACACAGCCCGGCGCAGGTGGGCCGCCTGTACCACGAGGCGATCGAACACTTCGCCACGCACAGTGCGCCCGCACACTACCGCCGCATGGTCGGCGCGCTGACGGCTGCGGGCACGCCAAGCCCGCCGGGCGAGGCGGCGCTGATCGATCTGGCCGGCCTGATCGCCCGCAACGCGCCGGCGGGCAACCGCGGCGCCGCGCCGCGCCAGCTGTTCGTCGACATCTCGGCGCTGGTGCAGACGGATCACAAGACCGGCATCCAGCGCGTCGTGCGCAGCGTGCTGCTGGCACTGCTGAAGGACCCGCCGCCGGGACTGCGCGTGGAACCCGTGTACAGCGAAGGCAATATGCATTGCTACCGCTATGCCCGCAACTTCACGTTCCGCATGCTGGGCGGCCAGGCGCCGCAACTGGAGGATGCCCCCGTCGAACTGGCGGCCGGCGACATCTTCCTGGGCCTCGACCTGGCCTCGAACATCACCACGCAGAACGAAGCGCAACTGCTGCGCATGCGCCGCCACGGCGTGCAGGTGTGGTTCGTCATCTACGACCTGCTGCCGCTGCTGCTGCCGCACGCGTTCCCGTACGGGACCGGCAAGTACTACGGTGACTACGTCAACACGATCACGCTGGTGGCGGACGGCATCGTCGCCATCTCGCAGTCGGTGGCGCAGGAGCTGCACGAGCTGCTGGCCAGCCGGCCCAACCGCCGCGCCACGCCATTGAAACTGGGGTACTTCCACCTGGGCGCGGATATCGACGCCAGCGCCCCGTCCACCGGCATGCCGGACGACTCGGACCAGGTGTTCGCCGCCGTACAGGCCGCACCGACCCTGCTGATGGTCGGCACGCTGGAGCCGCGAAAGGGGCAAGCGCAGGCGTTGGCAGCCTGCGAGCTGCTGTGGGAGCGCGGCGTTGCGGTAAATCTCGTCATCGTCGGCAAGAACGGCTGGCTGATGGATGCGCTGGCCAAGCGCCTGGAGACGCATCCGCAGCGCGGTCGCCAGTTGTTCTGGCTCCCCGGCGTGTCGGACGAGATGCTGACGCGCCTGTACGCGACGTCGTCCGCGCTGCTGGCCGCGTCCGAAGGCGAAGGCTTTGGCCTGCCGCTGATCGAAGCGGCGCAAAAGGGCCTGCCGGTTATCGCGCGCGACATTCCCGTCTTCCGCGAAGTGGCGGGCGACCATGCGTACTACTTTGAAGGCAAGGAGCCGGAACAACTGGCCGCCGCCATCGAAAACTGGCTGGCGCTGCAGCGTACCGGTCAGGCACCGGCATCGGCGCGCATGCCGTGGCTGACGTGGCAGCAAAGCGCGCAGCAGCTGATGGAAGCCGTCGTGCACGGGCGCATCCACTCGCGCGTGGAAGGCGGCGACATCGCGCCGCAACTGCTGGTGGACGTCTCGGCCATCGCCCGCGACGACCTGCGCACGGGCATTCAACGCGTCGTGCGCGCCCAGTTGTGGGAGCTGCTGCGCCTGCCCACCACGCGCTTCCAGGTCCACCCGGTGTATCTGACCGATGACGGCGGACGCTGGCACTACCGCTACGCGCGCCGCTACGAACATACGCTGCTGGGCACCGACAATCACGGCGTCGTCGACGACGACGTCAAGGTCGCGCGCGGCGACGTGTTCTACGCGCCGGACTTCTTCCCCGGCGCCGTCACCGAGGCGGCCAATACGGGGCTGTACGCGCGCTGGCGCGCAGCCGGCGTGTCGGTCAACTTCCTGATCCACGACCTGCTGCCCGTGCTGCGCCCGGAATACTTCCCGCCGCGCACCGACGCCGTGTTCCAGCACTGGCTGACGGCCGTCAGTACCAACGCCGACCGGCTGATCTGCATCAGCGCCGCGGTGGCCGACGAAACGCGCGCCTGGCTGGGCGAGCACCTGCCGGACCGGCCGCTGCCCGCGCTGGCGGTGGTGCACCACGGCGCCGACATCGACGCGTCGCGCCCCAGCATGGGCCTGCCGGACGACGCGCCGGCCGTACTGGCCGACATCGCCGCCGTGCCGTCCTTGCTGATGGTGGGCACGATCGAGCCGCGCAAGGGCCACATGCAGGCGCTCGACGCGTTCGAGCGCCTGTGGGCGCAGGGCGTGGACGTGCGGCTGGTGATCGTCGGTGGCGAAGGCTGGAAAGGTCTGCCGGACAACCAGCGCCGCACCATCCCGGCGATCATCGCCCGCCTGGCGCATCACCCCGAGCTGGGCCGCCGCCTGCACTGGCTGCGCGGCATCAGCGACGAATACCTGGAAGCGGTGTACAAGGCCAGCGCCTGCCTGCTGGTACCGAGCGAAGGCGAAGGCTTCGGCCTGCCGCTGATCGAAGCGGCACGCCACGGCCTGCCCGTGATCGCGCGCGACCTGCCGGTGTTCCGCGAAGTGGCTGCCGAACACGCGCATTATTTCAGCGGCGCCGACGGCGCCGACCTGGCCGCCTCGATCGAAGGCTGGCTGGCGCTGCACCACAGCGGCGCGGAGGCCACGTCGCAAGGCATGACCTGGCAGACATGGGCCAGCAACGCACGGCAACTGGGCGAGCTGCTGTTCGGCCCCGGCGCCATCACGGAGACCCACCCGACATGACCGACATCCACCTGACCACGCCGCAGGCGCGGGTACGCAGCGCCGAACCGCCGCTCGTCGTCGACCTGGACGGCACGCTGATCCACAGCGACATGCTGTGGGAGTCGCTGATGCTGTTCCTGCGCCTGCACTTCCTGCAGGCGTGGCGGCTGCCGCTGTGGCTCCTGCGTGGCAAGGCGGGCTTCAAGCACGCGCTGGCCGAGTGGGTGCAGCCCGATCCCGCCGCCCTGCCCTATGACCGCGAGCTGCTGGCCCACATCGCCGCGCAGCGCGCCGCCGGCCGCCACATCGTGCTGGCCACGGGCAGCCAGCGCCAGCTGGCCGAGAAGATCGCCGCCCACCTGCAGGTGTTCGACGAGGCGTTCGGCACCGACAGCGACGTCAACCTGACGTCGTCAAACAAGGCCGCCATGCTGGTGAGCCGGTACGGCCAGGGCGGCTTCGACTACATCGGCAATGCCACGGTCGACATTCCCGTCTGGCAGGCCGCGCGCGCCGCGTATGCGGTCGGGAACAAACCGTTCCGCCTGGCCGAGGGCCGCGTCACCGAACGCGCCGGCGCCGCCCGCGTGCACCCGCTCCCCGCCTTGCTGAAGGCAATGCGCCCACGCCAGTGGCTGAAGAACCTGCTGGTCTTCGTGCCCATGCTGGCGGGCCATGCGCTCGACGCGGAACACGCGCTGCAGTCGCTGCTGGCGTTTGTCGCGTTCTCGCTGTGCGCTTCCAGCGCCTACCTGCTCAACGACGCGCTGGACGCGCCGGACGACCGGCTGCACCCGACCAAATGCAAGCGCCCCATCGCCGCCGGCACCCTGCCGCTGCCCCTGGCGGTTGTCGCCAGCCCGCTGCTGGCCGTCATCGCGCTGTCGCTCAGCTTCGCCTTCAGCCCCCTGCTGGGCGCCGCACTGATCCTGTATTTCGTCAGCACGCTGGCCTACTCGTTCCAGCTGAAGCGCATCATGATGATCGACATCGTCGCACTGTCGCTGCTGTACACGATGCGCGTGTTGGGTGGCGCCGCGGCGACGGCCATTACGCCGTCGTTCTGGCTGCTCGGGTTCTCATTCTTCCTGTTCCTCAGCCTGGCGCTGCTGAAGCGCTTCAGTGAGCTGTACAACCTGCACCAGCGCGGCAAGGACAAGACCAGCGGGCGCGGCTACACGGTATCGGACCGGATGCCGGTGGCCGTCATGGGCATCAACAGCGGCTTCCTGTCGGTGCTCGTGTTCATCTTGTATTTCAACTCCGACCAGGTGCTGGACCAGTACAACACGCCGCAGTTCCTGATGGGCGTCGTGCCGCTGCTCGTGTTCTGGCTGGGCCGACTGTGGATGCTGGCGTTCCGCGGCCAGGTCAACGAAGACCCCGTGCTGTACGTCAGCAAGGACAAGGTCAGCCTGGTGACGATCGCACTGTGCGTCATTCTCGTCGCCGCCGCCACTTTCTGAAACTACCCATGACCTCCACTCCCGTCGGTTACCTGTGGTGCGGCGCCGCCGCCCTGGCCAGCGCGCTGTCCACGCTGATGATCAAGTTCTCCTCCCATGCGGGGCCGGACTGGACCCTGCCGCGCCTGGCCTGGCTGGCCGCCGCCATCGCCAGCTATGCGCTGGGCTTCGCCTGCTATACGCTGGCGCTGCAGAAGCTGCAGATCAGCCTGGCGTATCCCGTCATGACGGCCGTTACCATGGTCCTCGTCACGGTCCTCGGCTGCGCCGTGCTGCAGGAGCCGCTGGCACCGGCCAAGCTGCTGGGCATCACCCTCATCATCGTCGGCGCCTTCGTGCTGGCGCGTTAATCCATCTGTCATCATGAGCCAAACCGAACAACTGATTGCCGTCGTCATCCCCAGCTTCCGGGTCACCCGCCACATTCTCGGCGTGATCGCGTCGATTGGCCCGCAGGTGGCACGCATCTACGTGGTGGACGACAAGTGTCCGGACGGCTCGGGCGATTTCGTGGCCGGCCATTGCAACGACCCGCGCGTCGTCATCGTGCGCCATGAGGTCAACCAGGGTGTCGGCGGCGCCGTCATGAGCGGCTACCGCGCCGCCATCGACGATGGCATGAGCGTCATCGTCAAGATCGACGGCGACGGCCAGATGGACCCGGGGCTGATCGACAACTTCGTCACGCCGATCCTGCGCGGCGAGGCGGACTACACGAAAGGCAACCGCTTCTTCTATCTGGAGAACATCGGCCGCATGCCGCCGCTGCGCCTGTTCGGCAATGCCGTGCTGTCGCTGATGACGAAGCTGTCGTCCGGCTACTGGGACCTGTTCGACCCGACCAACGGCTACACCGCCATCCACGCGGAAGTGGCGCGCCACCTGCCGTTCGACAAGATCAGCAAGCGCTATTTCTTCGAGACGGACATGCTGTTCCGCCTGAATACGATTTCGGCCGCCGTCATCGACATCCCGATGGACGCCACCTATGGCGACGAAGTCAGCAACCTGAAGATCTCGAAGATCGTCACCGAGTTCATGCTCAAGCACCTGCGCAACTTCGGCAAGCGCATCTTCTACAACTACTACCTGCGCAATATGTCGGTGGCGTCGCTGGAGCTGCCGGTTGGCCTGCTGTTGCTGATCGGCGGCAGCGTGTTCGGCGCGGCGCGCTGGATCGCGTCCGCTCAGGCGGGCATTCCCACGGGCGCCGGCACCGTGATGGTGGCCGCGCTGCCGGTGATGCTGGGGTTGCAGTTGATCCTGGCATTCGTGGCGTACGACATTTCCGCGGTACCGCGGCGGGCGCTGCACCTGGCGCTGCGCCGGCGCAAGCCGTGATGGCCCTGCGCGGACTCGTCAGCCGGCGTTTTGCCGTCTACCTCGTGGGCGGCGTGCTGAGCGCGCTGGCCGACGTGGGCACGATGCAGGCTTTACTGCTGGGGAATGTGCCGGCCGTGCCGGCCGCCAGCGCCGGCTTTGCCGTGGGTCTGCTGGTCAACTACAGCTTCCATGCGCGCGTGACGTTCCGCGACCTGGCCGGCGGCGGCGCCGGCACGGTGTTGCGCTACCTGTGCCTGGTGCTGATCAACTATCTGATTACCGTGGCGATGGTTGCCGCCGCCCAGCGCTGGCTGGGCATGGCGATGCCGGGCAAGCTGCTGTCGATGCCGGTTGTGGCCGTCAACGGCTTTTTGCTCGGCAAGCACTGGATCTTCCGTCAGCGGCTGCCGAACTCCACCGACTGAAGGGCCATCCCCAGATGGCGCTCGTCCGGCCCCTGGCCGATCGACACGGGCGCCGTCGGCTTCGGCACGTCGATCGTCACTTCCGTCGTGTTGCCATCCGTTTCCAGATCGAAGACGCGGAACTGGTCGCGCATGCCGAGGCTGAATGGTTGCTGCTGCGTGCCCACGCGCAGGACAAAATCCTCGCCCTGGTTGGGACCGAACGCCGTGGCCTTGATGATCAGCCGCAGCGAGCGCGGCAGCGGTTTGGCGAAGCGCAGGCGCACCTCCTTGGCGATCGACCACGCACCCCACGGCTCGGGCGACGCCATGCCTTCGACCGCGGTCAGCGCGCCGCTGCCCAATGGATTGTCCATGCCGATCCGCGCCAGCGTGCCCTGGGTGGGCTTCAGGCGGATCAGCGCATAGTCCGACGTACGGATTTCCGGCACGATGGTCGACGGCAGCGGATGTTTTCCCACGACCAGCAGCCAGCGGCGGTCCGGCGGCAATTCGTTCTCGCGCAGCGGCGCACCCGGCGTCAGTTCGATGAAGTCGGCGCCCGCGGTATCGATGTAGAACAGCGCGCGCAACAGGCCGCCGCCTTCACCCGCCACTGTCAGACCGGCCGCTTCTTCCTTGCTCAGGTAGTCGCGTGCCATGATGCCGGCCTTGTCGTAGTCGCCGGCGATCTGTTGGCGCGTCATGATCTTGCTGGCCAGGAATTGGCCCGACAGCAGCGCCAGCGGCAGCAGCACCCAGCCAAACGCACGCAGTCCGACCTGTGGACGCCACGCCCAGCACGCCACCAGCGCCAGCTGGATGGACGCCAGGATGATCAGGCGGCCCTTCGTGTCGGCCAGCATCTCCAGCTCCGGGCTGTCGATAAAGCTGGTGGCGAACGTCGGCACCAGCGGCACCACGGCCGCTGCGATCAGCGCGGCAGCCAGCACCAGTGCGATGGCGATACGGCGGCGCGGCGCATCGCGCAGTGGCGCGACGGCCAGCAGAATGACCAGCGGCAGGATGAAGTTGTAATAGCGCATGTGCAGCCGGTAGCCATCGCCCGGCGCGGCATTGGCGACGGAGGCGGTAAACAGCACCGTCACGCCAACGGCCGCACCCAGCATCAGCACGGCAAAGACCTGCGCGCGGGCCAGGTCGGGATTGCGCTCGCGGGCCGGGGCGGTCAGATGGGCCAGATATGTGGCCAGCGGCAGTGCCAGCACCACTGTCAGCGTCAGCAGGTGGCCATACAGGCTCGTCAGCGCCGGGCCGATCAGCTTCATCAGGTGACCGCCGCCTTCCGTATTGCTGGCATGGTTGCCGTAGAAGCTGCCCAGCAGCGCAGTGCCGGCCGGGCCCGCCAGAACGTAGCCGATCGCCGTCTTCACCGCCAGCGTGGTGACGATTGCGACGACGGCCATCACCACGAAGCGGCGCAGCCATCCCTGGCGCTCGCCAGTGAAGCACAGGTAGAACATGAATGCCAGCAGCGCCGGCAGAAGGAACAGACCGTGGACCTTGACGGTACACATCGCGCCCAGCAACGCGCCCGTCAGCAGGCCGTAGCGCAGCGGCGGCAGCCGGTGGCACGTCAGCACCGCATGGGCCAGCACGCAGAAGGCCGTGAAGTACATGGCCTCCGGCATGAAGTAGCCGGTGTACGTGTTGACGGGCATCAGCAGCACGGCAACCGTCAGCGCCTGCGCGACGCCGCGGCTGTACAAGGCCCTGGCGATACCGTACAGGAATGGCGCGCTGGCCATGTACAGCGCAACGTTCAGCACGCGCGCGCAGCCCAGGAAGCCCGGCCCGCAATGGCTCGTCTGGCCGAACAGCGCCAGGTACAGCCACGACGGCAGGATGGAGTCGGCCAGCGGGTACAGCCGGGCCGATTTACTGTAGAGCCATTCGTCGGCAAAGACCATCGGGTAGGCGCCTGTACCGCGCAGGACGAGGTACAGCGACAATACCGCCAGGGCGAGAACAAAACCGTGCTCGCGCAAGCGCGCGGCAAGTGTACGGGTGGAAGTGGTGGTCATTTTGAAGAAGAATCTGAAGCCTTGGCGGCCTGGGCGGCGGCAAATGCGGCGCCGACACGCAGGTCGCCATCGTAACTGAGGTGATTATTGTCACGGTACAGCAGCGTGCCGTCCACGTCGACCCGGCAGCGTCTGGCGTCGCACAGCGCATCGGCCGGGCGGAACTGCTGCACGGTGGGGAAGTCGGCCAGGATGGCGGCCAGCAGGCGCTCGTGATCGGCCGTATTGCGTTCGAACTCGGCACGGGTGATCGAGCAGTCGCGCCGCGTGGTGCTGCTGGCGATCCCGGCGCGGCGGATGCACGAGCGCGGCTCGAAGCCCAGCGCCGGCACGTCGTGCAGGAAGATGACTTTCTTGCCGGCCTGCGTATAGCGGCGCAGCGTCTCGCGCAGTGCCGCGATGTGCACCGTATTTCCGTCGCTGAGCTTGGCGGCGGTGGAAATCAGCACCGTGTGGATCGTCGGAATCTCCAGGGTCAGCTCCAGCATGCGCTGCGTGACCGCCTGGTACTCGTCGCCGCTGGCCGGATCGAGGCCCCAGTACGGAATGCGCGTGCCGAACATGACGAGATTCTCGCCCTGGCTCTTGTACCAGGCTCCCAGCCCGGCGGAGACGTGATACGCGTGGCTGTCGCCGATCAGCGCGACGGTCGGGTTGCGCTCGGGCCACGTCTGCAGGCAGTATTTGTACAGTGTGTCGAAGCCATAACGCTGCTTGCAGGCGGCGGCGTTGGCCACGTCCTCCACCAGGATCAGCGCCTTCTGCTTGCGCTCGCTTTCGGCGATGGCGCGGCGCTGCGGCAAGCCATTCTTGACATACAGCAGCGCGCCGCCGGCGGCCACGGCCACCATGACCATGGCCAGCACCGTCACCCGCGCGCGTGGTGTGCGCCAGCCCCGCAGCGGTCGCTCCAGCAGGCGCCACGTGGCCCACGCCAGCAGCACAGCCAGCCCCAGCGCCGCGACGCGCAGGCCGGCCGCCGGCGTGCCGGACTCGATGATCTGCGCGAACGACAGCAGCGGCCAATGCCACAGGTACAGCGGGTAGCTGATGAGACCAATACCGACCAGCGGCTTGCAGCCCAGCACCCGGTTGACCAGCGCATGAGGACCGGCGGCGATCAGCAGCACGGCGCCGCTGACGGGCAACACGGCCCACCAGCCGGGAAACGCCCGGCCCTTGCTGGCCAGCCCGTACGACAGGACGACCATCAGCAGCCCCAGCAGCGAAATCAGGTCGAGCTGGCGTTTCGATGCGCGGTCGGCCAATGCCGTCATTGAGCCGGCACAGGCCAGCACGGCGCCGGCCAGCAGTTCCCAGGCACGCGCGGCGGGCAAATAGAACGTCGCGCTGGGGAATGCATGGACGCCGCCCACGTTGACGGCAAACGACAGCGCGGCCAATATGCCCGCGCATAACAGCATCCTGCGCCGCGGCGCGGCCCACAGAATCAGCAGCGGCCAGACGACATAAAACTGTTCCTCGATACCGAGCGACCACAGATGCAGCAACGGCTTGGTTTCCGCAGCCGTGTCGAAATAACCGACTTCGCGCCACAGAAAAATATTCGACAGAAATGCCGAACCGCCGAACACGTGCTTGCCCAGCATTTTCAGCTCGTCCGGGAACAGCGCGAACCAGCCGAAGGCGATACAACTCGCCATTACCAGGATCAGTGCCGGAAATATGCGCTGGATGCGCCGACCATAAAATGCGGCGATCGAGAAATGGCCCAGCGCTGCCTCACCTGCGACGATGCGGGTGATCAGATAGCCGGAGATGACGAAGAAAATATCGACGCCGGTGAAACCGCCCCGCAGCGCGCCCGGGAACGCGTGGAAAATCAGGACGCCCAGCACCGCGAGCGCGCGCAGGCCGTCGATATCGGGACGGTACAGCAGTTTATCGTGCGTGAATGCCGGTTGCTCCGGCGTTATCTGACTATCCCGTTTCATCGCACTTGCCCGGCTTTGCCGCCTGAAAAATGGGCGATTTTACACTATCGGTCGGTAGAGCGCCCAGAAATCTTGACCAATTTGAGACTGCGCGTTCGTGCAATATACTTAGCGAATTATCAGAGAATGGAGCTGGGCTTGACTGCGTTAATTGAAACCGGAACTGCCGGATTGCGGAACTTCGCGCTGGGCCTGATGCTGGTCCTGCTGGCATTCGTCGCCGCCGTTCCGCCCGATCACAATGGCGACTTCGTTGAATACACGCTGGTGGCGCATGCCATTGCCACGCACGGCACGCCCGATATCCGTTTATCCGATATTGCCGCCGTCAAGGCGGCCATTCCCGAACGCGCCAACGTGTACGAATTCCTGGAAAACGACATGCGCGCCGGCAAGGAGGATGTCTACGCCGCCTTTGTGCGTGGCCGCGGTGGCGACGTGTACGCCGTGCACTTCTTCGCCTACCCGGCCCTGGCCGCCATTCCGTACAAGCTGCTGGGACTGGTGGGGCTGCCGCCGTTCAAGTGCTTCCTCGTCGTCAATGCCGCCGCCGTGTTCGTGCTGGGACTGGCGCTGTACCGCCTGTTCGGCTCCGTCAACCGGGCCGCAGCCGGGCTTGCGCTGTTCATGCTGTGCGGCGGCATCCTGTATGCGCGCTGGTCCAGTCCTGAATGCCTGAGCGCGGCCACGCTGCTGGCCGCGCTGGCGTACTACGGCACGGGCGCCCCTATCCGCGGTGGCCTGCTGGGCGGCCTGGCGACGTTGCAGAACCCGACCATCCTGTTCTTCTTCGGCTTTGCCCCGCTGCTGCGCCTGTGCATCGACTACCAGCCGGCCCTGGGGGTCGCCGCAAACGTGCGCCGGCAGATTACCGTGCGCGCCGTGGCCGGTCTGGCGCTGGGGCTGGCGCTGTTTGCGCTGCCGCCGCTGTTCAATTTGTACCAATATGGCGTGCCGAACATCATCGTCAAGAAATTCTCGGACTCCAGCTTCGTCAGCCTGACGCGGCTGGTGTCGTTCTTCTTCGACCTCAACCAGGGCATGCTGTTCGGCGTGCCGGCCGTGGTCGTGGGGCTGTTGTGGGTGGCGCGCGGCAAGCGTTCGCGCGCACTCTTGATGGCGGGTCTGGCGGTGCTGTTCACGCTGGCCCTTGCCGTGCCGGCCATGGCCGTGCTGAACTGGAACTCCGGCGCCGTGGGCATGATGCGCTATGCGTTCTGGGCGTCGATGCCGCTGCTGTTCGTGCTGCTGTGGCGCGTGGCGCAACTGCCGCGCTGGCCTCGGGCGGCCCTGCTGGGCGTGTTGCTCGTGCAGGGTCTGTGCACCGCGCAAGCGCTCACTTACTCCTACGTGCAGTTCAGTCCGCTCGCCAGAGCAGCGCTGCGCCTGGCGCCCGGCCACTACCACCCGGAACCGGAAATCTTCGCGGAACGGGCCGGCCAGAACGACGATTACATCAATCCCGCCAACGTGTATCACTGGCCCCATGAGGGCCAGCCGGTGAAGTGGCTGTACAACACGGCCCAGCCGGGGATCGAACAGAAGCTGTGCGGCGCCGGCCGGACGCTGTCCGCGCAGAACCGCGTCACGGATACTTACCGCGGCTGGCGCTACGTCGACGGCACGCTGCATTGCCAGCAGGAAGACGCGAACATCATCCGCCTGACCTTGCCCCAGTTCCAGTACGGCCAGGGCGTGCAGCTGACGCAGGGCTGGAGCGGGCCCGAGGCCGGAGGCGGCGTCTGGGACGGGGTCTGGAGCGACGGGCCCGTGTCGACGATGTCGATCGCCGTGCCGGCCGACAAGGCCAGCGGCACCCTGACGCTGCTGGGCCACTACTTCGAAGGCAACCGCCGTACCCGCGTCACCGTCGATGGCCGCGACCTGGGCTGGATCGAGCTCGACAAGCGCAACGACATCCAACTTGAGCGGATCAGCGGCGGCCACGTCGCCGTAACGCTGCAGCACGAAACATCCACCCAACCCAACACGCAGGACACCCGCAAGCTGGCGTTCTTCCTGCAAGGAATCGAGGTCCGCTGAATGCATTCCAACCCCTTCCTGCAGGCGACATCGCCCGCGCCGCGCGGCATCTCCCTACCGGCATTCCTGGCGCTGCTGGCAGTACTGATGCTGGCATTGCTGCCCCTGCGCATGAATCAGCCTATCAGCGGCGACGGCATGGAATACGCACTGATGACGATGGCGCTGTCCGAACGGGGCAGCGCCACGATCACGTCTGCCGACATCGCGACGGCACGGCAGGTCATGCCGCCCCAGTTCGGCGGCGCGCTGGACCCACTGGACGCGGCGATCCGCGAGCACAAGCCGCTGCCTGCCGGCTTCTACGCGGGCCGCACCGGCGCCCAGGCCATCCACTTCTTCGGCTACTCGGCGCTGGCGGTGCCGCCCTATAAAGTGCTGCAGGCGGCCGGCGTCTCGCCGCTGCGCTGCTTCCTCGTGCTGAATCTCGCGTTCCTGTGGCTGCTGGGCTGGAGTGCGTACGAAAGCCTTGGCGGCGCGGTCGGGGCGCTGACCGCCACGGTGCTGTTCCTGCTGTGCGGCGGCATCCTGTACTGGGACTGGAGCGGCCCCGACTTCATCACCGCGGCGGCGTTGCTGACGGCGCTGCTGTGGTTTGCCTCCGGCCGACTGCTGGCTGCGGGGCTGATGCTGGGGATCGCCGCGATGCAGAATCCGGGTCTGGCCTTGCTGATTCCAGGCATCCCCGTGCTGCTTTGGTGCCTGCGCGACGGCAACGCGAACTGGCGCAAGACCGTGTTTCCTCTGGCGGCGGCGCTCGTGCTGGCGGCCGCGCTGGCGGTCGTGGCACCGCTGTACAACCAGTACCAGTTCGGCGTGCCCAGCATCATCGCCAAGCTGTCGACCGCAGCCGACCTGGCCAGTGCCGCACGGCTGTTCTCGCTGTACTTCGACATCAACCAGGGCATGATCGTGGCGCTGCCGGTGCTGGGACCGGTCCTGCTCGGCGCCGCGTTCTTCGGCCCCGCCGAGGGGCGCAGCCGTTATCGCGGCATCCTGCTGGTGTGCATCGTCGGGAGTATCGTTCCCGTCTTGCCGGCACTGGTGGTGCACAACTGGAACGCCGGCGGCAATGGCGTGATGCGCTACGCCTTTTGGGCCGCGATGCCGCTGCTGTTCGCTTTCCTCTGGCGTCTCGGCCGCTACGGCGTGCCGCACTGGCCGCTGCTGGCATGCGTCGGTGTGCTGCAGGCCGGCGCGATGGTCGCCGCCACGCGCACGAGCTATATGGACTTTACGCCGCAGGCGCGGGCCATCCTGGCCGTGGCGCCGCAACTCTACAATCCGGAACCGGAAATCTTCCATGAACGGGTGACCCACGTGGAAAGCTACCCGGGCCCGGAAAAGGTGTTCCGCTACGCGCCGCACGGCACGGCGATCAAGACGATGTACCACGACCACCATCCGGACATCGACGCCGAGCTGTGCCCGCCCGGCCAGCGCCTGGCCGACGACCTGTCGCGCACCAGCGCCGACCGCGGCTGGCGCTATATCAATGGCCCCATCCTCTGCCAGCCCGATGCCGGCACGCTGCGTCTGGGACTGGCGCAATTCCAGGCCGGCCAGGGCGCTCACCTGACGCAAGGCTGGGGCACGCCGGAAGCGGGCGGCGGCACGTGGGACGGCGTCTGGAGCACGGGCGAGACGTCGACGCTGACGATCGACGCGCCGGCCGCGCGCAAGGATGCCCAACTGACGATCCTCGGTCACTACACAGAAGGCAACCGGCGCACGCGCGTGACCGTGAACGGCCGCGACATGGGCTGGATGGCGCTCGACACACCGCAGCGGATAGCATTGACGGGCGCCGCGGACGGACGGATCACGGTGACGCTGCAACACGAAGCCCCCGCGCAACCCAACCCGGACGACCCGCGCAAGCTGGCGTTCTTCCTGCAGCGCATCGAGGTGCGCTGAACCGACGGGGCACGAACAAAAAAAAGCGGACCGAAGTCCGCTTTTTTTATTTCCTTACTCCTTCGGCAACCCGCCCAGCAACGCCGCGATCTTCTGCTTCGGCTTGCTCGGCGCGGCCGGCACGTCGGCCGCGGCCAGCGTCGACGGCGCGCGCGATGGCTCGTACGGCTTCAGGAACCACGGATCGACCTTGTCGCGCCGCGGCAGCGGGCGGCCGCCACGATCACCGCGGTCGCCACGTTCCGGACGGTCGCCGTTCGGACGCGCGCTGCTGCGCTCACTGCTGCGTTCACTGGTTCGTTCACCCTCCGCACCGCGCCGTGGCGGACGCCGCTCGCCGGAGCGTTCCTCGCTGCTGCGGGCGCCCGGGTTGAAGCCCTGCAGCTCGCCGCGCTTGATCGTCTGCTTGATCAGCTTTTCGATGTCGGCCAGCAGGCGTTCGTCCTTGTCGGTATAAATCGAGATCGCGTCGCCGGACGCGCCGGCACGGCCCGTGCGGCCGATGCGGTGGACGTAGTCTTCCGCGTTGTACGGCAGGTCGTAGTTGATCACGCACGGCAGGTCGGAGATGTCCAGGCCGCGTGCGGCCACGTCGGTGGCCACCAGCACGTCGATCTCGCCGCGCTTGAACGACTCCAGCGCCGCCATGCGTTCCTGCTGCGTCTTGTCGCCGTGGATGGCGGAGGCCTTCATGCCTTCCTGTTCCAGGCCGCGCGCCAGGCGCGAGGCGCCGATTTTCGTGTTCGAGAACACGATCACCTGTTTCAGCTCGCGCGAACGCAGGATGTGAGCGACGGCCTCGCGTTTGTTTTCGTCGCTGACCTTGTAGACCACCTGCGTGACCTTGTCGGCCGTCGCATTGCTGCGGGCGACCTCGATCGTCACGGGGCTGTTCAGGAAGCTATTGGCCAGCTTCTTGATCTCCGCCGAGAACGTGGCCGAGAACATCAGGTTCTGGCGCTGCTTCGGCAGCAGGTTGATGATGCGCTGCAGGTCGGGCAGGAAGCCCATGTCCAGCATGCGGTCGGCTTCGTCCATGACGAACATCTGCACCTGGCTCAGCGACACCGTCTTCTGTTCGATGTGATCCAGCAGGCGGCCTGGCGTGGCGATGATGATCTCGACGCCGTTGCGCAGAATGGCCGTTTGCGGCTTCATGTCGACGCCGCCGTAGACGACCGTCGAACGCAGCGGCGTATGGCGCGAATACGCGGCCACGTTTTCCGCCACCTGGACGGCCAGCTCGCGCGTAGGCGTCAGGATCAGCGCGCGCACGGGGTGGCGGGCCGGGCTCATGCTCGGGCTGGCGTGGGCCAGCAGCAGCTGGATGATCGGCAGCGAGAAGCCGGCCGTCTTGCCGGTGCCGGTCTGGGCGGCGCCCATGACGTCGCGGCCCTGCAACACGACGGGGATGGCCTGCGCCTGGATCGGCGTCGGATGCTCGTAGCCCTGGTCCGTCAGCGCGCGCAGGATGTCGGGCGACAGGCCGAAGTCGGCGAAACGCACCTGGGCAGGTGCCGCAGGCTGGACGCCAGAGGCGGAAGGGGTTTCAAAATCAGACATATTCTGTGCGGCGATAGGGGATCGCCATGCTTTCTACGTAATGGAACACGCTTTGGGGACACGACTTTGCGGCAGCATTGCCGCCACGGCCGTCGACGTGCACACGTGCAACGACCTTAGGCCAACCCCGGATAATACCCGTTTCAGGCCTGCCACGCACAGTCCGTGTCATTCAACAGGAATTTTATTGCATAAAAGGAATGTATAATCGTTCAATGCACCGTCCAACGTCCCCTTCCTTTTCGCCGCTCCGGCTGTTCGCGCTTCTGCTCGGCATTCTTGTTGTCGTGCTGACCGCCACGGCGGCGCTGTCGCAGCCGGCCACGCCGCCGACGTTGCGCTTCAAGAAGCTGGGGCCGCTGGGCAACGACGAGCCGTCGATGCTGTCGCTGTTGCAGGACCGACAGGGGTTCATGTGGATCGGCACGCACGTCAACGGGCTGTACCGCTATAACGGCTACCAGGCGGTCCGTTACACGAGCCGCAGCAACGATGCCGCCAGCCTGCCGCACGACCGCGTCTCGGCGCTGTTCGAGGACCGGCAGGGCCGCATCTGGGCCGGCACACAGAACGGCCTGACCCGCTTCAACCCGGACACCAACAACTTCACCACTTTCGTTGCCGACACCGGTCCGAAAAACCGCGGCATCATCAAGGCCATCGTCTCGGACGGCAAGGACGGCATGTGGATCGCCAGCTGGGGCGGCCTGCAGCATTTCGATCCGGCCACGGGCAAGTTCGACGTCCACGCCCACGACCCGGCCCAGCCCGGCAGCCTGGCCACCAACGACATCAACGCGATCGCGCTCGATGCCAAGGGCGGCCTGTGGGCCGCCACGTGGCCGGGCGGCCTCGACTACCTGCCGCCGGGCGGCAAGCGTTTTGTTCACTACAACGTGGACGGGGCGGAGAAACCCGACCCGCGCCGCAATATCGTCCGCGCGCTGCAGTTCGACAAGACCGGCGCGCTGTGGATCGGCACCGAAAGCGGCGTGCTGCGCTGGGACGCGGGCACGCCGTGGTCGGCCCGCCAGGTGCTGCCGACGCCGAACAGCCGCGTCAACAGCTTCTTCATCGACAAGGAAGGCACGCTGTGGGCCACGACGCTGTCGGCCGGCCTGCTGCGCTGGGATGCGCGCCTGCAACGCTTCAGCCAGTTCTCGCACAGCCCCAGCGACCCGTTCTCGCTGCCAGGCGACAACCTGCGCGCCCTCGCCCAGGACCGCGGCGGCATGCTGTGGGTGGCCTCGTTCACGGATGGCATCAGCCTCGTCAACCTGAACAGCGCCGGCTTTACCCGCTACGTGCCGCACAGCGCAGACCAGACGGGCTCGCCGGGCACGAACGCCGTGCTGAGCATTGCGCCCGCGCCCGACGGCAAGCTGTGGCTGGGCGGTAACGTCGGCATCAGCCTGTTCGATCCCGCCGCCAACAGCGTCGTGCGCCGTTACGTGTCCGACCCCGGCCAGCCGGGCAGCCTGAGCCACAACATCGTCTACTGCCTGTACCAGGCTCCGGACGGGCCGCTGTGGGCCGGCACGTCCAACGGCCTGAACCGGCTGGACCATCCCGACGGCCAGCTCACGTCGATCCACTTCGGCGACACGGCCAGCGACTACATCAACGCCATCCACCCGGGCCGCGACGGCGTGCTGTGGCTAGCCACCGGCAACAGCCTGATCCGCTACCTGCCGGCCAGCGGCACGTGGAAGATCTACCGCAACAACCCGGCCGATCCGGACAGCCGCAGCGTCAACGGCACGTCGGCCGTGCTGGAGGACCGCAACGGCCGCGTGTGGATGGGCTCGGAATGGAACGGCGGCGGCCTGGACATGCTGGACCCGGCCACGGGCAAGTTCCGCCACTTCGTCCAGCAGCCGGGGGCGGACAGCCTGGCCGACGACAACGTGACGAGCCTGCACGAGGACGCGCTGGGCCGCATCTGGGTCGGCACGGCCAAGGGGCTGCAGCAGGTCATCGAGCGCGGCGGCCGGATCGGCTTCCGCTCCTACCTGGAGGCGACGCAGGGAGCGAAGATCCTGTCGATCCGCAACGACCTGGACGATCGCCTGTGGGTCAGCACGATCGCGGGCCTGTACCGGATCGATCCCGCCACGGGCAAGTCGCTGCAGTACACGGCGGCGGACGGCATGACGGACGGCTTCACGATCAATTCGTCGGCCGCGGGACCGGACGGCCTGCTGTATTTCGGCGGCGTGCACGGCATGACCGCGATCGCGCCGCGCGACGTGCGCAGCCCGTCCGTGGCGCCGCAAGTGGCGATCACGGACATCAAGGTCTATAACCATTCGCTGACCGCGCCGATGCCGCACCCCGGCGTGACGCTCGACGGCGCCGTGACGGCCCCGCGCGCGCTGACCCTGGCGCCGCCGGCCGCCGGCTTCTCGATCGAGTTCGCCGCGCTGCACTACAC
>Ga0265797_10001804_pt1 | contig 37218 bp, 36 predicted proteins | sample P2T30metagenome_FD_192433 | JGI IMG/M metagenome (GOLD analysis project Ga0265797, IMG submission 192433) | Plant litter microbial communities from East Loma Ridge, Irvine, California - P2 T30 | ecosystem: Environmental > Terrestrial > Plant litter > Unclassified | place: USA: California...
TCATGCTCTCCTGCCCCCAGATCTACAACGAGATGACCTCCGAAGCCGTCCGCCTGGCCCCTTCCATCCTACGCACGATCCAGTTCTCCGTCAACGCAACGCCAATGAAGCTACAACCGCTCCGGCCAACGACCTTCGCTTCGCTGATGCACCTCACGATCGGAATACCGCGCTGGGCAATGCTCGATCGGCCTACTATAATGGGCATTCTACAAGCCATGGCACCTGTACTAGAACTTCACCTAGCTAGACTGACCATCGGGTTAGAAGACCTTGAGTGCGAAGATGACGTCTTGCAGATGGTCGCGACACTGAATCCGGCACAAATCGCGCGTTACATGAGCCAAGTCCAGGACATGCCCGCACCCCTCTATTCTCCAAGCGATTCTGTGGCATCCGACCATTATCGCATCCGAACAACATACAGCAATATCATTGGACTCATCACAGCAATGAATTGTCTCATAGCTCCAGGGATGTGTAACGGAAAGCATGCCCAGGCCAAACCACTGGTGCCTTCGCGCTTCAGTCCTTAACCCGCCATTTCCGACGACGACATGCAACGTTCGGAAGATTGCTTTCCGCTTGAAAAGGCTCCATGATGAGAAGGTATGTGGGTGTGGTCGACTTCCCGCTCACTTCCCTCATCTGGTGTATCCGTTTCGCGGGTCAAGCTATAAGTGGGATCTGATGCTTGAAAACCCCTCGTTGGAAAAGGAGCGATGGATGGTTCACTGGAGGGATGATAAGGGCAAGTTGAGCTGGTCCCTGAAGAGGAAACCAGGGCTATATGTATGGGTGAAGTTGAAAGAGAAACGAGAGAGCCGGTTGAAGAGGGCTGTAAAAAGCTTGTTCAGGCAGACCTAGTTGAAGGCGGGGCTATGTACGTACTCTCCAGGTTCGCAAGTGCTAAGTCTTGCAGGTAGCTCCAAGATCATCATGATCATGACATGAATGCATAAATGCCATGGACTTAGGAGTCTTGATGTTACAGTGCGCGTCATGCCAAAACCACAGCTCTCACCAGATGCATTCGAAAGTTCTACGTGTAACATGCACCTACCCGACGGCTATCACATTGAGCATCCACAAACAGAATGAACATGCGTTTGTGTGACCCACTCCCAGATTGTTCCTCATTCCGCTGATAAAACCCCGTTCATAGTCCCCAACAAACAGAAGACTTACCAAACCCCTACCCCCGACTCTCCAAGACCACTCAACTATCTCTACAAACCAGCAGACCGAAGACTACCATGACTCTCTTCAGTACACAGATAGCTGGCATCGCTATAGGGGTCTTCTTCGCACTATCCCTCATCATGTTCGCCCTTTATTACTCGATTGATCGTCTTCGCAAGCAAAACGGCACAGCCAAAGCAACAACGCCGTCATCTCCTACTGGCTCTGGTTCCCCGATACCTCCTCCACAACATCTTATGGACAATCAGAGGCGCACCTCCAATCAATATTCACATCCTCAGCAAGAGCATTCACGTCCAAGCCTAGAGTACGGACCCGGTCCAACTTGGGTCGCGACACCCGAGCCCGAAACGTATCGTTTCAACACGATTAGAGCAGTACCAGCTACGCCAAAGACGTCCTCCGCGAGTGCCATGCGTCCTGTTACTTCGGAGTCGGACAAGCGGAGTAGTCTGCACCAGGCGGTCTTGGGTGCGGGTACAAGTCGCGGTCGGAAGAACAACAGTGATGCCACAAAGGAAGCCGTGGAGACTGCTAGAGCAAAGGATTTGGATGACGACCACGTTGCTGGCAGTAGCATTGGCAGACAGAAAACGTACACTGGAGCTTGGCCTTGAACGGTGTGGTGATGTCGGCAACGTTCTAGGGATGTGTTCAATGATGGTTTCATTGAGCAAATTGGGCTCCATACGGTATAGACTAGATTCATCGAGCCTTGAGAAACCCAACATATTACACAGGAGGACGTGCATTGAACGATGGGTTGAGATAGTGCGTGGATTTGTTTCATCTGAGCGTGAAGCTATTGACATCACGAGACGTATGAAGGATCGTTCCCTTTTGGTAATGCTGTTTAGACCGGTAATGAAATTCACTTACCTGAACCTGAACTCTATATTCTTCGTTGGTCATCACAACACCATCGCATCACACAGGGAGCATGGGCAGGGGAAATGGCAATCAAGCATCATCCTCGTGTCTTGCAACACTCGGACTCAGCGACACCTAGTGGGGGAGAACCTTTTGTTTCATTGACTCCTGATCATCATGCCGCCGTATATAGCCGTAAAACCATGCCATAGTCGTGGCAGAAGAGACCCTTTCCCAGACACCATATTTTCAGTAAGCCGAGAAAGGAGGAAGAAGGGAGACCATCGTGTCGCGCGTGCGCATTCGTATTTACGAGCGGGCGGGGCGGTCGTTGAAGCGGCGGGGACCGCGCTCGACGATCTGTTGTTGAGAGACGGCAATGACGTTGGTGGGGATGCTGTCGAACTATCGCATGTATTAGTGAGATGCTCGAGAGGGTATGGGTATGGAGTAACGTACGCCCATGCTCTTGAGCAGGTCCTTGGTCTCCTGGTCGACGTCGAGCGAGCCAGACTCGCTGTTCTGGGTGAAGTCGAGAGCGGAGATCTCGGGGACGTACTGGTCCTTTCGCTCACGCTCCTCTTCTTGGAGCTTGAAGGAAATACCACGGACGGGACCACGCTGGATACGCTTCATCCTGCGAGTTGTTAGCCTAATATTTGGTGCGAAAGAGCATGTTGCTCAAGCAAGGCTGCGGTATGGTTGAATGGAAAGCTGTCTCTGAAGTGCCCAAGAGCCTGCGCATAGGCATTGCACAACGCTCCTCTGCGCAGGCCACTCAAGCTTCCAGGACCAGCCCCTCATTGCCATTGTCGCAGCCCCAGTGTCGGCACGTACAAGTGAGTGGTGTATCCGGCAATCTTGTTTCGGAGCCTCTTGGAGGCAATGATGGCAATCTCATCACAGATCCTCTTGTTGGTCTCGAAGTCGAGCGACAACTTGGGGTAGTAACGCTCAATGATGACCTTGGCGGACTTCTTGACGGTCTTAGTTCGGACGCGACCCATTTTGGCGACTTGTTGTGTGAGCTGGGAGAAGAGGTTGTCGTGGGAAGGGGCGGTGGCTGTCGGGTTAGTTGGATTGTCGCTGGAGAGTAGAAATGTCGGGAGGGCAGGCGCGATTATTCGCCTAATCTGTGTGGAGGACCGTGCGCAGGACTCTAGTCACAAAGGGTTTGGCGCCAACGCAGCACATGGGAGCGGCCATCACCAACATTGCTGCAGATGAACAGTGTCAATCTCGTATATCATATTGGTATCTCTCGCTCGCTAATTAAACTGCTGGAAAAGAAGACTGCTCAAAGAAATGCATCACAGATGCTTGCTACATGTAGGAAAACCCGACCTCCTCGCAGCCCGTTTGCAACGAAACTCCACAACACCACCGCTGTGTGAATATCAATTTAAAGTAAGCCCTGTGGCTTTACGGATACAGCCGTCTGAACGTTTCGTTCAGTGGCCGCCCTCAGCGCCACCCTCAGCGCTGCCTCCGGAAGCACCGTGGTGTGCAGGGTTGGGGAAGTAGAACGCACATACTGCGATGATGACGTACGTCATCACGCAGAGTACACCCTCCAGGTAGTTCGAGCTTCTGTCGCGGAGGAATGAGCCAACCGCCAGGACCGCCAAAACCAGGGCAACAGCGTCGAAGATGGCGAAGTTGTAGTCCATGCCGACACCAATACCCCAGCCAACCAGTACCACAAGGGGTGCGTTGAACAGGGCGGTCTGGATAGAGGCACCGAGAACATGGGCAAGGGCCATGTTGATCTGATTGTCATAGGCTTCGTCAATGGCGAGGAGGTGCTCGGCGATCTTCTCAACCAGCGGGATAAGGATAAGTCCGACGAAGGAGTCACTAACTCCTCGCTCTACTATATGCGGGATTTCGAGGACGAGGAAGATAGCGACGAGTGCAACGCAGGCCAGTGAGACGAGAAGGGCAACAATCACTTCGGTCAGGGTAAGCTTGGGCTTAGCCAATTCCTCGTGGCGGTCCTTGTCCTTGTGGTCGTCTGCCTCGTAGATCTCATGGAGCAACCCATCGTGAGATACGGTCTGGTAATACAAGTAGACTAGGTAGCCAACGATGGAGATGATGGCGACACCGCGGGATATCAGTCGAGTGTTATAGGCGATATCAACAGTCTGTTCGTAATCGGGGTTTTGGAAGAGGTATGCGTAGAAGACAGCGGGAAGTACGAGCGCGGCTATAAAGATTAGCATTGGTACTTTGACGAGCCAAGAGGAGGATCGACATACTGGCAGCTACGAGCATCAAGCCACTACCGTTCTCAGAGACAGCACTATGGAACTCTTGGACGTCATGCTTGACACCACCGGCAATGAAACTGGAGCAAATTAGTGAGTGCTTGATCGAGCATTGAACAGACACTTACCAGGTACCAAGGCAGAGGAGCAGGTTGGCCAAGATAGACCCCAATATAGCAGCCTTGATAACCTGCACGTTTGAGTCGCCGTTGGAGGTTTTGAGCAAGACCATGAACAGGATAACTTCGACAACGGAACCGAATGTTGTCTCGAGAACGACAGCAAAGGCCTTGTTTGGCATCTTGCGCGAGAACTCCTGGCCAGCGAAACCGAGCAAGTTGGCTGCAGGAAGCATGGCAATGTAGTTGGTAATGAAGATCGCTAGATGCCATTCGGGCCTCGCAAAGTGCTGTTAAAGTCGGTTAGTACAAGAAACATATTCTCTTATGCGCCGCTTACCAGTGCAATTGCTACAGGTACAATGGGCCATAGGCAGTTCACTAGCATAGACATCGTGCTGCTACTCCTGCCGCTGATGACCAGGAACTTGACCGGGTTGAAACCCCTGCGGCCACTTTCGCCCTCGGGGTGAAGGCCGGGGGTCACCTTGTGTCCATTGTGGTTGTACTGTGGCAGAGACGAGCCGCGCCTGTCACGGCGATCGGAGGGAGGGACGGAGCGTGGCTTCTCGCTGGTATATCCTCGGTCGCGCGACGAGCGGTGCCTTGAGCCGTCGGGGTAGTCTCGCGAGCTTCTCGAGCGGTGCGCCATGGCTTTGGTATACGAAGATTGCCCAAGGGGTGGTTTTTAGGGTGCGCCAAGTGCAAGAGTTGAATGCACTGGCTTAGGTTTCAGGGCGGGCGAACGAGTTGCCCTGCAGCGGTTGCAGTTTGTAATGCCGTAATTGGAGAGGAGTTGATAGAGAGTAAGTGAAAAAGAAAGACAAGAGGGCCGGTGGGACTAGACATTGTAAAAGGGCCGGGCGTCATTTCGGGACGAGTATACTACCCTTCCTTGTTTACGAGGTGCAGTTCGCAACGGGGCGGGCGCGTCCACAACACACAGCCTCGACGCTATGATCGCCAAACAACGAAAATGTCGCAGCGCGTTTACACCGTAACTCTGCAGCAGCGCGCGCCGTTCGCAGCCAATTGGTCTTAATTGGTTCTTTTTGGCACCGATTCATGGTAATTCAGTGTCTAGCTAAGCTTATCTTCAGTAGAACACGTCACCAAGCACCGCGCAACGTCCCTGGCAATGCTTGACACGCCTTGGCTGCACTACGATGCGGAGTCCAGAACAAGGTTTCAGCTCCATGCACATTGACGTGGGCCGAGACTCCACATCTCAGGTTTAGCAGCAATAAGGGGAAGGGTCTCGATCTCCGCAATGCACATGCGAGCTATTTGATGGCCACCGACACACTTCGAGCTACCAGAGGTCATTCGCATCGATGGCGCTACATGGAATACAAGCGCTGGTTCCAACGCGTTGGCTACTGACAACCGCATGAACCGTCATCGATCGCAATGTTGAGAAGGGCCGACAAGTTGCTGATGACGATTTAGAGAGGACCGAACGTCTACTGCTGTTGAAACTATGTACTTACACACATCAGTCTGCAGACATTCCATGATGCGATGGGGGAGTTGTTGTTCATCTAGACTTGATTGGTTCCTGGCGGTCCGCATCTATTGTACCTTGCATATGATGAGAGACTAGCAACAGCATGGTAACGCCGGCTGGATGCGCAACTATGCCCTCACGACTTGATCTTCCCTCTGCACATCGCAAAGCTTGACAAGGCTTCAATACATACAAAAAGCCATCATGTATTTGACATATGCTCAAGCAAAAGCAGTCACCTGGTACTGTGCACGGGACAGGCCTTATCGCGAGGCGCGTGTTAGCGGCATGGCAACAGCGACTCATCCATAAACACACAAACAACCCTCTTCCATCCCATCTCGTCTCCAAACCCATCCATCTCCGTAACTCACAACATGGTCTTCTCCTCTGGCTTTGCGCTGTGCGCAGCCATCACAAGCGCGACGGCGCTCCAGATCCCGCTTATGTCGTCCGGCAATCAAGCGCCACTCGGACATCCACATGGGACCAAACCGTTGGTCAACTCGACCGAGCTCCAAGACCTCATCAGTGGGGACAGATTGATGGCACGCGCCAAGAAGATGTACGAGATTGCGAAGCTCGGTGAAGAGGAATACAACCATCCCACCAGAGTCATCGGGAGTGCTGGTACGTTTGCGCACGTGATTTGTTGTACGCTGATGCTGATGAAGTCGCAGGCCACCTCGGAACGCTGTCTTACATCTATGAAACTATCCTTCAACTTGGCGACTACTACACAATCACCAATCAAACCTTCCCAGCTGTGTCCGGCAATGTCTTTGAGTCGCGTCTTGTCATTGGCGATGTCGTGCCGAAGTCTGCCCATCCCATGGGCTTAACGCCTCCCACAAAGGACAAAGAGCCTGTACACGGCGACCTCGTTTTTGTTGAGAATGACGGTTGTCAGGCGTCGGATTACCCAGACTCAGTAGCCGGAAACATCGCATTCATCAAACGTGGAGTCTGCCCCTTTGGTACTAAGTCCGAGCATGCAGGTCGCAAAGGCGCTTCTGCTGCCATTGTCTACAACTATGAGAAAGACAGCGTTTCGGGCACCCTCGGAACGCCGTCTCCCGATCATGTAGCTACATTCGGGTTGTCCGGTGAAGAAGCTGAACCAATTTTGAAGAAGCTCGAAAAGGGAAAGCGCGTGGATGCGATCGCCTACATTGACGCTGAAGTGAACACCATTCTGACGGTCAACATCATTGCGCAGACAACGGCTGGCGATCCGGACAACTGCGTCATGCTCGGCGGCCATTCCGACAGTGTCACCGAAGGGCCTGGTATCAACGATGATGGAACAGGCACAATGTCGCTGCTCGAAATTGCTACTCAACTTACCAAGTTCAACGTTACCAACTGTGTGAGGTTTGCATGGTGGGCGGGTGAGGAGGAAGGCCTACTCGGATCCAACTACTATGTCGCCTCTCTGCCCGAGAAGGAGAACCAGAAGATCCGCCTCTTCATGGATTACGATATGATGGCTAGGTAAGCGAAATCACCGTACGCGTGGCGCATGTAATGTGACTAACTTGTACCAGCCCCAACTTCGCCTACCAAATCTACAATGCTACAAACGCGGTGAACCCGAACGGCTCCGAAGAGTTGCGGGATCTGTACATCAAGTGGTACGAGGATCAAGGTCTGAACTACACTTTCATTCCCTTTGATGGCCGCAGCGATTACGACGGCTTCATTCGCAACGGAATCCCCGGTGGTGGCATTGCTACAGGAGCCGAGGGTATCAAGACGGAGAAGGAAGTAGAGATGTTTGGGGGCAAGGCTGGGGACTGGTATGATCCTTGCTACCATCAGCTTTGCGACGATATTTCAAACCTCAACGTTACTGCGTGGGTTGTCAACACCAAGCTCATCTCGCACTCTGTCGCAACGTACGCACGATCTCTCAAAGGTTTCCCGAAGCGAGAGCTTGAGGCTTCGCTCAAGTCTACTGTGTACAGGGAGAAGACGAAGTATCAAGGCTCGAAGTTGTTCATCTAGAGTTGGTTATTTGTAGTCTGGCCTTCCCTTGTTCCAATGTAAAGCTGGGTAGTCTAGCCTGCCTTAACAGATTTATGGAGGAATGAACGTGCAGTCACTGCTGATGTCAACCGCGTGAGTTCTCTGAAAAAGTCCAAGCGTGATTTCTCGCCGATTGAACACTACCAACTGCTTCACTATGTTCCGGTGCGCTCGGCTGGTCCCGAGACTGGATCTGGGATTGCATGACGATTGACACGGGGAAGTCGCGCTAAGCGAACGGGCCGCAGCACTCCAAGGCTGCAGCTGAAGCGACTCATCGGCTGCAGGTCGCGTCTCCAATCGCATCATGGCGCCCGTCTCAATGCCTTCAGCCCTCACCTTTGAGCTGCTGGGAAAGTGCTCGGTATGTACTGTGGCAGTTCCGCGTCTTTGTCATCCTCTGACAAGCCCAGGTCACCAAAGCACGCGCGGCAACGCTGCATCTGCCTCATGGCCCTGTACCCCTCCCCATCTTCATGCCCGTTGCGACGCAGGCTTCGCTCAAAGGCCTCACGCCCGACCAACTCGAAGACCAGGGCTGCCGGCTATGTCTAAACAACACATATCACCTGTACGGCCAACGTTCTGCCACCATGCCAGCCATTGCTGACATGCGGGAGAGGCCTTAAGCCAGGACAACCGACACTCGATGCCATAGGCGGCGCGCATAAGCTCCAGTCCTGGCCACACAATATCCTCACAGGTGCACCATGCCACAGCGTATAGGGATGGAAAGACGGAAGTGCTGACTGCTGCAGATAGTGGTGGGTGGGTCAAGCCTCCAACTTGGGGAACGAACGCACCGTAGCTGACGCCAACGCCAGTTTCCAGATGGTATCGCTCCTCAAACTCGCCAAAGTCACCGAAGAAGGTGTCCGTTTCCTGAGCCCCCACGATGGGTCGCCCATGCTGCTCACACCCGAACACTCCATCTCCCTCCAGAACTCAATCGGCTCCGACATCATCATGCAACTCGACGATGTTATCGCGACCACCTCGCCTGATCACGCGCGCATGAAGGAGGCTATGGAACGCTCGGTACGCTGGCTTGACCGCTGCATACAAGCGCATAAGTACCCAGACCGACAGAACCTTTTCTGTATCATACAAGGTGGCCTGGACCTGGACATGCGGAAAGAATGTACCGCCGAGATGGTTGCGCGAGATACACCAGGCATCGCGATAGGAGGCCTTTCTGGCGGCGAGGAGAAGGCGGCCTATTGTGAAGTCGTGAAGACATGTACCGACCTGCTTCCTGAGAAGAAGCCGCGATACGTTATGGGCGTCGTAAGTTTTAGATGCCCTCCGCTCTATTACAGCTTATTGACCAACTCAGGGATATCCAGAAGATCTGGTCGTCTCCGTCGCACTCGGCGCTGACATGTTTGACTGTGTCTGGCCGACACGAACCGCGGTAGGGTCCTCTTCCCACTCATCACAGACCCGTGCTAATAATACTTAGCGATTCGGCAACGCCATCACATCCCGCGGTTCCCTCAACCTACGCAATGCCATGTACTCCGAAGACTTCAGCCCTATCGAAGAAGGATGCCGATGCACTTGCTGCCGTCCGACATCGGATGGCGGATTGGGTATCACTCGAGCCTACATATACCACGTCACAGCGAAAGAGACTGCTGGTGCCCACCTTCTCACCATGCACAACGTCTACTACCAATTAAACTTGATGAGGGAAGCGAGAGAGGCCATCATGCAGGATCGATACCCACAGTTTGTCAAGGACTTCTTTGGCGATCTGTACAACAGGGAAAAGGATAAGTATCCTGTATGGGCGGTCGATGCGCTGAAAAGTGTTGGTGTAGATCTGCTTGCCGAGTAGACGAGTGGAGAACCTCAGTACTGGCTTCGATCCGAAGAAATCGTTCTGCCATGAAATCTCGCTTGACGGACATTCGCCGGACCAACAGTTGATGAATGCATTAAAAGCTCTTCACAGAATTATATCGCGCAACATCAATCCACCCTGAAATGCCAACACATCATCCATCCACACTCCTCACGACCCGTACTCCGGTGGGCTCCAAATCTTTGATGACCCAAATGCTGGGATGATCTTTCCAATCACACCACTGAACTTCTGGATGAACGGATGTGACAAAGTCCCGGTCACGGTGTTGAAGACCTTGATTCCCCATTCCGTCTGCGGGTTTGCGATTTGCGGGGCTCCGGGGATGAGTTTCTGCGCCTTGTCGACATATTCGCGTGTAATGCGTTCATAGTTGGTGAGCGCGGTGGGGATGTCATCTTGAGAGCGCGAGATCTCGCCTGCGAGAACGTATGCGCCTACGATTGCTGCACCAGTACCCTAGTATTGACATCAGTCTGAAGGTTCGATGATGAGAACGAAGGTTGAGGAGAACTTACGACACCAGAAATCGGACTGGGGCAGTACGCCGCATCACCCACCAGGGCCACACACCCTTTGTGCCAAGTATCCATCCTGACTTGTGCAATCTGCTGCATATAGAAGTCATCCGCCCTCTTCATCTCGCGTATACAACGCTCAGTCTGCCATCCGGCACCCTCGAACTCCTTCTCGAACCACGCTTGCTGTTCCTCCCTAGTGCCTTTCTTCAACAGCTTGTCAATCTCTTCGAAGCGGCTAAGATCACCATCGGTGATGGCGAGGTACGCTCGCGTGGTGCCGTACTGGTCAGGTCGTAGAAGGAACAGTCGGCCGCGCGAGGCGTTGTACCACTGTGCATACTGGGTATCGACGGGTTCGCGAGGCATGGTGAAGAGAGCAGAGTACTGACCGAGACGGTGCAAATAGTCGTCGTTCTTGGGTCCGTGGCCGAACACGATGCGCCGGGTTCGCGACATTTGGCCATCGGCGCCGATGACGACGTCAAATTCAGTAGGTGGGAGCTTGCCGTTTGCGAAAGTGACAAGTGCTTTGCTGCCTTTGGATTCGTCTTGTTGGACCTCTGTGGCCATTTCGCCGAAGACGTATTTGATGTTTGGGTTGGATAGTGTGAGCTCGTAGACAATGCGTGCCATATCTCCTCTTAGGATTTCGTACTCGCTTGTTGCTATGATCAGGTCAGTTTAGGTGCTTGTGTTGCTTTGACAATGCCGTCTTTTTCCTCTCATCGATTACTGTGCATGGAAGCTAGGTGTCTTACCACTTTGTCTCTCCTCCTCTCCAGTAGCCTCAAACGTTGCGCGCCTTTCCCCATCTCGGTATACGAACTGCATACCAACTTCTGTAGTAGTCTTCTCTTTCACCTTTTCCAGGATTCCCATCTTCTTCACGATAGGCAGAGCTGAGGAGCGAAGATCGACGGCTTGTCCACCTAATCTTGGTTCGGGTGATCTCTCTACGATGGTGATCTGGCAGGTAGGCATGAAGCGGTGCAACCAGTACGCTGTTACAGGACCGGCGATGCCGGAGCCTGATATCAGGATATTGAGAGGTTGCGTCGCGGACGGCATTTTGAAGGCAGTCTCAGCGTTCGACGAAGGCGTGGGTTTGGGGTGTATGAACTGAGGTACTGAGATTCTGCCTAGATGAACTTGTGGAAGGTGCTGCGGGTAAATGTATACAAGACGAGGAGAGCTGCAATGTGATTATATGCGCAACGGACGTCCGTCCAACTACTCTATATACCTCACTTTCCTTTTCTCTTTCGGTCCTTTGCATGCATCCCGACTCTTCATCACTGCATTCACCCAGGGTGCAGCCTACTGGAACACAGACAGAATCATGAGTCGGAACTCCGTCCTTACTACTTGCAGATCGGGTTCCTGCGCGCTACGGCGAAATTCTGCCGTGACTAATGACATCACCAGATCCCCAAGACAATCGGTGGCTTTGGCGCCGCTAGTGCCATCTCTCGGTCGTTCTACAATTGGATGGAACTGAGTTTGTAGTTGTTTGGATTCCAGGCGTGCAGTTGTGCATGAAGGAAAGCTTGGAAAGTTATCGGCTGTCAGGTGTCTTCCGCCGCCGCAAGGAATGCGCAACGTCTCGTACTTCTTACTCAACGCAGAATCGGAGGATGCGGAAGTGCCGATGGTATCTTGGCGATAAGGCCTCCACACGACGAGGCCAGGAAGCTTTCCTATGAAAAGCATCGTGCATCTGACATTTTACCCTACGATCGACTATTGTCCACGCCGCTGGCGAAAATATGCTTGCCTTAGGAGCTCTCAGAGTTGGGTGACAGTGTTAGCGCTGTCAGGATGGTACGCTAGCTTGCTGACTAATACACGCGGTGTCCACGCGTTGGGTGTGCTAGGAGCGCGTCAGATCGATGCAACCTACCTTAGTCACACTGATGTTTCCTATGACAAGCTGTTGACTCACTCGCGAAAAGTGCGACTGATTCGCTTGACTCGGTGTCCTCTACCTAGGTTCTTTGAGAGATAATGGCGTCGGTGGAAGCCGAAACACGACATGTTCGCTCCCCTTTTGATCTGTTCGCTCTAGTAAGCCAACTCAATACAACAGAATGGGGATACAAGTGATTAACATGCCTTTAGGAACATTGGGAAAGCACCAGACCTGCGCTGCCAGCCGACCATCATCAGCGATGGATTGAAATAGCCAGGAGGTACCGCAGTACAAGCCTCCTGCAGAGATGGGTGCGGCATGCCTCACCCGATGCCACGGCGTGATTGCATTGGCCTCAAAATTGACGCTACCCAGCCTCTGTACAAGCGGGTCCAGGGCGCACTGGACGAAGTCCCTGGTGCAGCATCTCTTCCTTCGCCCACCACAAAACAAATCGACGAGATATTTGCTCCGCATCAAACCATCCAAGAACACAATATCAGCAGATGGTACTCAGGGTGGAACACAGTCTGGTTAAGGACATGTTACAAGCCCTCAATGGCCCAAAGCTACGCTGAGCTCGCACGACTTTCTGGGGCTAACATCGAGGACGGCTGCGTTGAAAGTTTGAACCATGTTTTAGATGATTGTGCGCTTTATGACTTCCATGGACTGGATCAGGAAGTCCTGGATCAGCTTCTTCTTCGCATTCCCGGACTGACCGATGGTTTGGGTATAATGGACGAGTATGGAGATGGTAGTGAACTTGTTTATGGAAGTGCCATCTACCAAATCGAGAGGGAAGAGGACGGGAGTCATGTAGATCGCAACATCACAGATCAAGAGCGGTTCGATATCAGAGAAGTGGCTAACCGAGTTCAGAACTATGTGTATGTGGCAGACGAAGAAGCTGTCGAGAAGAGCAGGGTGAAAATATGGTGGTTCGATGAGTTTGGAAAGATCATCTGGGACAGCTACGCTGAAATCCCAGATTCCGATTTGGATGGGCTGCGCGGTGCGATGATGGATGGGCAAGACTTTGTCGAAATTGTTGGAGAAGACGGCAAAAGGGGCGGTCAAATTGCCCGACCATAGCCAGTTCAAGAACGGATGACAGGGCCGGCACGACTTGGCAACGATGCTTTACCACCCATTTGTTTGAGAAGAACAAACCGATGTGGTAATTGCAAGAAGAGCATGGGTTATGCGATGCTGTCATGCGAGCACATCATCAAGCGGGGTATTGCGTGCTCGCCACCTCCGCATCTATGCAGCGAGACACAACCCGTTGCGATGGACTAGAAATAACCGGGAATAACGTCACAGAATGTATAAAAGTCAAACAGGACTCCAAGTCGCCCAAGTCTCGTAAGTTGAAACTACTGCCAGCAACATGCCATCAGCGACGCTGGAACAGCCACCTTCCATTCCAAAGTGGGGACGGCCCAAGCAAACAACGAAGAAGCTAGACTGGGCAGAGATCAAGGTCATTGATCTATCTACGTATGACGAACCTAATGGAAAACAAAAACTGGCTGAAGAGCTGAGAGACGCAGTGAGTTGGCAGCTAAAGTCTGCGACAAACGTCCCTTCTGACAACGCCGAAGGTGCACCACACGGGCTTCTTCAGCGTTACTGGCACTGGTCTAACGCAGGAAGAGGTCGAGCGTCAATATGATATCGGTCAAGCTTATTTCGACTTGCCGTTAGAAGAGAAGGGCGACCCAAAGTACCGATGTGATTTCGCAAAGGGCAACTACTTTGGATACCGCGCTGTACGCCCCTCATATCCATGCCATTAGAAAGCAAATTACGCTTCTCTAACGCAAAGCCAAGGCCAACGAGAAGAAAATCATGGGCACCGCGGTCCTCGATAACGTTGAATCCCTCAACATACCCAAATTCATCCCTTCAAACTCCCACGAGCCATTTCCACACTTCCTCCACCCCTTTCGCCCAGAGATCGAGTCCTTCTCGCGCCGCTCTCTGGACATAGCATCCAAGATCTTCACGCTCTTCTCTTTGATCCTGGAACTACCCGAGACCTACTTCTCGGATCAACATCGCTATGACGACGCATCAGAAGACCATCTACGCTACATGATCTACCACCCACGCCCCGCTGCCGACGATGCCAAAGTTCAGAATACTTGGTCTCGCGCGCACACTGATTTCGGAAGCTTGACACTACTCTGGAGTCAAGATGTTGCAGGTCTCCAACTCAAAACTCCGGCTGGAGAGTGGAAGTATGTTCCACCTGTTCCCAACGGCATCATATGTAATGTTGGTGATACTTTGTCCTTCTGGTCTGCAGGCTACTTCAAGTCGACTATCCACAGAGTAATCAGACCACCAGAGGATCAAGCGCATATTCATCGGCTGGGGCTGTTCTACTTTGTCAGACCGGGAAATGAGGTCGATATCAAGCCTGTGGCATCACCTTTGTTGAGAAGGTTGGGGATTGTCGGCGAAGATGCCGAAGAAAGGGAGCCAGTGAGGGGTCTGGAGTATGTTAGGGAAAGAGTGAAGGATTATCATGACCATGGGGACTATGCGGACAAGAAAGGCAAGAAGTTCAAAGTGGGAAACTTGGAAATCGAAGACGAGGCGGCATAGCGTCGCGAGAGAGTAATTCTCTCCCTAAAAACACTCGCGCGATGAACGTCGAAGAAACTAGAGTATATCAAACTCCAGCTAAACACAACACGTCTTTGCTCTGACCCCGTCAAATGAAGCACTCCACAATCTCCATACTCACAATTCCCTTGGCCGCAAACCTCATACTCGTTCTCTCTCCCCACACCGCACTGTTCCAACTTTGACAAATCTCTAACCCATTATTTACCCTCTTAACCCTCCCCGCCCATTTCGGCTCCCTCTCCAGCTTTTCAAAAATTGGTAGGCCGCCCCTGCCATTGTAGCAGGCGTCGTACGCCGCCGTCTTCCATGGCCCCAAGGGCTCCTTCCGACACCCATGGCTGATCTTAATACGACGATTGATGCCATGCGCAAGGTATTGCGTTATAGCAGCGAGTATGGCGTAGCGCTCTGGATCGTGGTCGCGCGGGTCGGGGATGGAGTGGACGTGCCAGTTTGTGTGGTCGAAGAAGTCTTGCACTTCGTTGCGGAGGACTTTGTAGTCGCCGCGGATTAGGTAGTGGTACATTACGTATATTTTGTCTAAGGGGGTTTCGTTGGGCTTGCGCTTGGGGAGGAGGATGGCGTCGAGGCTGAATACTTGTTATTTTGTGTTGCAGCTGTATGGGTGAGGTGAGGATATGGGTGCTACATACGGCCAAGGGTATATCGCTGAAACGGGATGGGAAGCGAGTGAAGGATGCACATGGTGCGTGCTGAAGGTGCGTAGCTTGGTGTATAGTGCCGGGTAATTGTTCAGAAAGTATGCTTTGCAGCCTCGGTGAAGAGGCAGTGGTTGTGAGGGTTGAAGAGGTATTGTGGGGAAGTAGCGTGGCATTTTGACGGCTCGACAGTGGGGATCTTGATATGCGCTTGGGAAGAATCTCCAGTATAAAGGCGCTGAAAAGATGGGTATGAAGTCGAACGGTAGCTTCGGGCATGATCATGACATGTTTGAGAGATGCCGAGTGTTGCGAACAAATCGGAAGAGAATATTATGGCCTCAACTTCGGCTCGTAATGACCATGTCGTCTCAGAAAGCGGCCTATGAGCTGTCTGAACTCCAGGCTTGACGAGTTGTTTGGTTGATCGTGCGGTAAAGAGGCAGCATTTCCATTGAGTGGGACCAGTGTGCTGGTCCCGAGGGGTACCGTTCTATGTGCCGTGATCCAGTGCGTCGGACTCTGACACAGGGTCCTTGCATGATGTTGACATTCGTCAAAACATCGGTTGATGGATAAGAGTTTTGTGGTTCAGGGGCGGTGGTGACGATTTGAAGAGCAACTCCGCGGAAGGCTAGACTCAATCATCACCTCTGGTCGTCATGCGATATCGCTAGATATCGGGTTGACTCTGTTTGCTGTATCGAACGACAGTTCTTGAGAAAGGAATAGCGAGCGTTGTAAGAGGTCAATGTGATTCCAAAAATATCTGCGGACTCAAACGCTAAGTGAATATCAATGTAGTATCGTGCAACATGCGTCCGAAGAATTTGGAACTAACTCGGACTTGGTTTCAACGCTCACCTTGAACTGCATAGGTCCCTCCAACATTCATGCTCTCCTTTTTCTTGCCGAACGCTTTCAACTTGTCCTTCAAGCTCGCGCTGAATTTTCTAGTCATACTCCCACCAGCTCTCTCCACCTTATCCACCAGATTCTTCACACTGTCCTTTCCCTCCGTGATGACGGGCGCGACACCAGTAGAAATACTTCTTTTGAGATCCGAGCCTATAGAAGTCACCGCTTTGACCTTCAACTTCTCCCAGCTGCCCGTTCTGCCATGCGATTGATAGCCACGCGATTGGTAGCCGTAACCATGCGTTTGATATCGATGCTTTTTGACTTTAGGTCGTTGCTTGGGCGTCGAATGATAGGGGTTTGGTGTGAAGGTGCTGCAGGTAGGATATGAAGATGGCCATCGCGATGGTAGTGACATGTGGTGCGGTTCCGGCGCATGCGTTGAATGCAGAGCCGAAGAAGATGCAGGGGCCCAGGACGATCGGTTCGACATAGCGGTTTCAGGCCTGAGGTGCTGATTCGTGATGGAATTCCGTGAGAACGCTCTTGATATCGCCGGTCTCTCCAAATCTTCTCCAGGTATTGGCACGATTGCCCTTCCGTAAGGAGACGATTCGATGTCCAAGTCAAAGACCCGTCCGTGTCTCCTCTCTTGCCTTGCCTCGAAGCTTTCCTGTTCATCGGTAACACGCCTCATGCTAAGCTTGCGCCTAAATTTGTCGATACTACCCACTCGGCTGCGGATACTGCCATACTTGCTGTCTTGCTTTCCTAGACGTCGTCCTTCACCATGCACGTCGCGATTTGCTTGTTCCTGGCGAGCAAGGAAATCCTCGATCCACTCTTTTGAGCTTTCGTCGGTGGCAGAAGGCTGAACCCATTCGCTCGATCTCGCCCAGTCATGTAAATACACTCTTTCGGTGGACTTCGAGCGGATGTTACCATTCAACCTTGAATGAGCCTCATAAACTCCACCGCTCAATGGCACATTGGATATAGACTCTGGAGTACCGGTCGGAGTTGCGTCACTACTTGTACGGCTGGGCCACGTCATTCTCAATGAGTTACGCAGACTGGCGACTTCATGGAGTCTTGCATCTAGCTCGCCGATAGACTGCATGCTTTGGAGCTGGGAGGATGGATGAATATGGATAGGACCAGGCTCTGTGTGTGACTTCGCAGAGACTAGGGAATTCATTGTCGATGCGCGCGAGGAAGGCCTACTTAGAGGCGAGCATGGATGAACAGTATCCTCCTCGGTATCATTGATCAACGTGGTGGTTCTCAGAGGAGGTGCAGATGCTGGGCGATAAAACGGTGGTTTAGGTTCGATAGTCGGAGTCAGCTCGTTCTGCGACGACTTCGGCAGAGGCTTGCGGCGAGACATGGTGAGGGCATGGCTCTGGTGTACGGCATCTGTCACATTCAAGAATTGAAGTTTCGGAACAGCCGGGTATGTGGGCACTCCTGAGGTAGTTGAGTGGTCGTGTATTCGTATAAATTTTTGCTGGTTTGCCACAGACGGCGTCGAGGAGGAATCAGTCGTGCTGTATGACCTTTCGGTGCACGCGGGAAGCTGATCAGACGGCTTTTTGGAACGTTTCGAATCTCTAGAGATGTATCTGTCCTCGATGATTTGCGTATCTTCTGGAGACGGTAAGTCTATCGCTTCTGCCGTGACAGTACGTGTACCGTTCCTTTGCCTGTACATATGTTAGTGGGGCTCGACGTTGCCTTTTGGGTTGCGCACTCAGACTTCGCGTGTCTCGACATTTGCACGGCTTTCAGCAGGACGCCCGCGTCGTTATCATGATCCGAGGCATGTGCAATGTTCGCAGCATCGCCGGCCTCCATAATGATGCTTCTTTGTTGGAGGAGAGCTAGATTTACATTCTCGCACCGTACCCCAGGAAAAGCTCGTACGTCAATGAGCATCGTGTACTGGCAGTCCCACGATTGGCGACAACCGGATCCACCCGTGCCCGCGGTATCGTCGGTCAATTACCCGTAGCTGATGTGCAAACTCAGATCGCTTATGGGCTTGAGGGGAGGCGATCAGGGTCTGTGGCAATCGTTTCTCGGATCGAATATCTCATGGTCACCGCGGAGCGGGGTTCGACTGCGATGCGAGTCTGGTACTGACTGCGAAAGACCCTGCATCGCCTCGTCGCCTTTTGCGCTGCCGTCCTCGGATTCCGCACTGTGGTGAACTCTGCACCATTGATGTTTTTGTGCAAACCTTCGTCTACAGAGATACAATCAATCGGTACAGACTTGTCGCTGTGGTGCAGTTCAAGATATGCTGGTGAGCTTTCAAAGATGAGACGGGAAACCCCATATGAGCTCGGTTGTGCCTATCGGAGTGCTAGTGGAAGTCATGAAATATGGGATGATCAAAAGTGAACGCAGATGCGGAAGGTGCAGCGGGGGTTTGAATAGACCTCGTGTCGGATTGGGTGTGTGGAAAAGAGCGTACCGTGGCACCTGCCATTTTGTACCAACACTATCTACTTTACGCATGGGCGATAACGGAGAGTGCGGGTCAACGACTGGGTTCTGGTACAGCTATGAGTGCAAGGCAATCATCGCGATCTGCCCGTGTTGCTGAAATGTAGTTGCAAGAGTCAAGCTTCAATGTTCGGAAGTGCAGAGGAAGGAACGTTAGTACCTAGCTAGATATTGCGCTAGCCAACACGTGCTCGTCACGTGTGACCTTCAATGCAGAAACAGAATTTCGGAATGTCTGAGAATACGCTCATGAAGATTACCGCCATCAAGGAAGAAAGCACACACAGATGCAGCCATAGCCTTACTGCTCCATCGCAATACTGCGCTCGTAAAGATCAGACACTACCAGCAGATTAGTTCATGCCATTCCACGCGGTTTCGGAAAGAACTTACGAGTCAACCCGTCCAAGAAGAACCCCCCCAAATTCTTCGCCACTCGCTCATATCTAGCCAAGTCATCTTCATTAAGAATCACATTGACCTTGGCTCTGATACCCCGAACATGCGCCATGAACTTGAGGAAGTTCCCTGTTAGGCGGTCTACAAGGACGACCTCCATGTCACCACCCTTCAGCGGTCGGTTGTCAAGACGCATTACATACGTTGGGTCGTTCTCTTGGATGGCCTTTTGAAATCGCTCGGAGTGCTGGTAGAGGAAGGCCACGTGATCCGCGATATCCTCCCAGAAGCCGATGAGCGAGAGAAGCGCAACGCGACACGCTGCCGAATGGTGGACATCGATGGACTGGTGGCCGGGAAGACCACAGACACGACAGCCACCGTATGTAGGACGCGCCAATAGATTGAAGCGGTCGGGGTTTTGTGGAACTTGCTTTGTGCCGGCTGGAGTCAGCTCGCGAACGGCTACTGAGAGCTTCGTGAGCGTTTCGCGAACATAGTCGGCATCATTCGACGTTGGAGATGACATAGTGATTGGGTGCTGTGTGTTAGTGTTGCGTCGTTTGGAGACAGGAAAATCTTGTAAGAGTAATCTGCAGGTCAGTGCTTGCGAGGATCGCTGAAGTTGAGGCCGGTGATAGAGGGGGAAAAGTGCGGTTGTATTAGTAGACTGTGGACGAAGAAGGTTCGATGCAAGACACCGGGGTAGTCACGATCTCACCGCTAACAGTGAGAGAAGGCACGTGCCGGCCAAGGCAGCAGTCACACAGCTGCAGATTGTTTTCTCACGGATCAAGAGACCATAGTGAATCATGTCGCCTCATGAGCATGTGCATGAAGCGTAGAATAGAACAGTTGCTCAAACCCCAGGCGTAAGACCCTCAGGGTACTTTATTGGTATAATACCAGCCGAGGTCACCACCAAGCGGTGCATGTGCGATAAGACGTATCACTCAGTGTGAAGAGGAAGCCTACTACATCTGTCCTGCCATAGCAGGGCTACCGTGGCGTTGATCAAGGTGATCGTAGTTGAGGTCGAACTCTTTCTGTACTCGCGTTAGTGTCTAGTACGTCGTTCATAGGAAGTGCATTGGCAGAGCGGAACACATACCCTTTCTCTCCTCCAGTTCTTAACATCGAAGAATAGATACCATCCGTGTTCCTCTTTTGGCGAAATCCTGATAGGCGCCGCGAGATCTGGATCCTTCATCATCCACTGCTGGAGCTTCATGTGCCACCGCCAATCGCGGTTGTATAGCTCTTGTGCAGCAATTTCTTGCAAGATGTCTCTCGGGAATTGATAGAAGATAGCTAATAGTGTCTCGGCGGAGAAGCTGGCCATTTTCGAATGCAGTGGTGGAACATTTGTTACAGTGTACGCCGCCGGTAGAGTGAAATCTGGTGGAATTACTGGCTTGACGTTGGATTCCACGAAAGGTGAACCAAACGTAGGATGTAATGGAGAATTACTAAGAGAACCATTAGCAAATATGTTGAGCTGGGTAAGGGAACGCGTACTCTGGCCGGCTCAGATCGAGGCCCAGAACTGTCAGATCTTGGCCCATAGCCAGCGAGGAATAGTCGGGGCTGTCCATAGGAATCATGGACAGAAGTCCAGGTAGACCGTATCTTTCCGAGTCCGTCATGTCCGAGAGCTTCTTGTGTAGCATATTTTGCGCGTTCGGGGAGCCGAGAACGTCAGACCCAAATGTTTGCTCGAACTGATTCTGCTGCTGCCGTTGGCCGCCCGGGGCAAGATCAGCACCACCCCGCATGCTTGTCTGAGGACCTAGGGAGAACATGTTCCCTTGCTGCCCTATCCGTTGGTTTCCCTACATGGTGTTAGCTAAGGTACAGGAAAGTTGCTTGTGGTACGTACATCTGCTTGGTTGCCTGTCCGCATGTTCTCAAATGGTGTCCGTGATGCTATCATTGTCAGCGGCTGATATGATGGCTGAGACCTCTTGCTTACATGTACCTGGCGGTGCCCTGCCACCCACAGTGGGGTTGATGCTCCGGTCTTGCTGGCTATCTGTCGGGCTTGAGAGGCCGTTCCGTGTTTGTCCGAGCCCAGGAAAGGCGCTGTTTCCATTCGCACCGAATGCCGCTGCATTCTGTATCAGGCCAGCTCTTCGATCTTGTGGAATATCTCCGCCAGCGCCCCCTAATGGAGGGAACTCCTCGATGTTGCCTGTCTGCGGCTGAACACCCCCCAACTGTCCGACACCCCCTTGTCCTCCAAAACGATAATCATCCCCAGCACCAGAGAACTGGCTTTGGGATGAATCATCCTGTCCCTGGTTCTGCTGTTGTTGATTCGTAGCCTGTGTTGCCTGCCCTTGGCCCTGCTGTTGACCTTGGCCTTGCGGACGTCCGATCGTGTTTTGCTGGGCTTGCTGGGTGGTTCGTAGGGTGGGGTTCGACCACATCTGCTGCGCGGTAGTGTTCTGTTGCGCTTGCGGCGCGCCCGACAACGAAGGGAATTCCCTATGGTCATCAACATTTAGCTTGTGTCTCTCAACGTCCTTGAGATTCCCAGAATTGAGCTGTGGGGTGTTCTTTCGGTACTCTCCTTTCTTTCGTTTCGGAGGCATTTCGTGTGTTGACTTACTCAAGATTCAGCGGCGTATGTGGCTGCGAGCCGCCCATTGCTTGCGCGAAGCTTGACATGGCCCCGCCGTTTGTTCGTGTTTGCGCATTCGATAGGCCTGGCGCACCCATTGGAGCTCCGAACCCCCATTGAGATGCAGCACCTGCAGAGACAGCAATCAGCGATATAGCCCAAACTCGCTCTGGGGTTGTCCTCACCCATCTTGCCATTCTGCAACCTATTCGCACCAAGTGGGGCACCGCGGCCCGGATTTTGTTGCGCTTGGAACATGTTGGGGCGTATATTTTGTAGGAATGATGCGCCCTAGCCTACACGAGAGAGGTAGTTAGTATTGTTTGATTTTGGAGTAGGCACTTGGGCGAGCGAATGGCAAGGCTGCGGCGAAGCAGTCGAGGAGGGCGCGTAGTGAATACGGCTGTGTAAAGGGATCGTAATCGTTGTAGGGCCGTTATTCGGGCGCGTTCGGTGTCGTAGTCGTGGGTGGCTCCATTGCGATGTGCGGCGTGGTGCGATTCCGATTCGACCTTGGGGTTTATGCGGGCAACAGAAGGAATGGGTGCACTTCGAGGGCTTGGAGAGAGAGCATTTACGAACCTGGTAATAGAGTCGTGATCTGGCCTTGGGCGGCTAGTGTACGTCGAGCTCACGGTGTTGTTGTATCAGTCTCGCGTACTTAGGTACGTGAAGTTGCGAGGTTCCCGAAACCGAAATAGTGCTAACCTAATCGGGCCTGCACAGGCTTATGACGCGGGGAGCCAACCGGCCCACGGGTGGATCTTCCGTTGAAATGGAGAGCTTCGGACTGCTTAGCATTGAAGACTGTGCAGACTCGTAATTTCGATACAGATGCGATAAGCACGTAAGAAAGAATGATAGCATGAACCTGGATTAGATGTCTTCTATGGCAACAATCAGCAACGTATCCCAACAGTATGCACATCGATGAATTCTAGCGAAGGCCTCACAAGGCATTGGATTGGAACATCTTGACGTGAACATCCTAAGGCCGTCAATATCTGTCCATAATTGCCTTCAGTCACCAATGTGTATCGTGAAATTCGTCCAAGCACGCGAGTATTGTGCATTGATGGTAGCTTATCGTGAAGACGACACAGAGAAGTAGTATGCCGAAAAGTGTTGTCCTGTAGTATGCCAAATCATCTTCCTTTGTACGCGGGACGTACAGAACCCACACGCTACTACCTCGAACCTTTTGAAGAGACATGCATCCATGCAACAACTGAACCCACGCTACTGATACGCTTACACGCGGAGTAAAACTTTAACAACAAAGCTATCGAACAATCACAGAAGCAAACGCTTGTGAGTCTAAGCAGGGCCTTGCTGAAATAGATGTGACATGTCGGCTTCACCGTTGATGCCGAAGAAGTTGAACCTGGGACAGAGAGTTAGTGACTGCTTTCGGACAGAATCGCAACTTCGACTTACCAGTCATCGACATTCAAGCTCATAGGCACGATGGGGTTGGGCCGACCTCCGGAACTTTGACTCCAAGCATCGTCCTGTGCGCTATGCTGTTGCTGGTTCTGCGACATCATCTCCATCTGTTGCTGCCAGGCCTGAGTATTATTATGCTCGTAACCGCCGGAGATACCCGGATTTGACGGTGGGTTCTGCATCTGTGACTGGCCCCCAGCAGTCTGTTGAGAGGGCATGCCAATGTTTTGAGGTTGACTTAAGGCAGGATCTACAAGGCTATGGTTTTGCATGGGTGACATCTGGGGAAAGTTGACTTGTGTATCGGCAGGGAACAGCTGGTCGGGCTGGAAGTTCTGCCACACTTCTTGGCTAATATTAGGGGTATCACGGGTCACCAGGAAAAGATCCGGTGGCGTTCCTGGATACGAGTATGAAGGGTTGAACGGGGTTGTAGGACGCGTTCCTGACCGTGAAGGGCCCATGAATGCGTCGTGATTTTGCCGATTCATCTGCGGAGATCCAGTAGTCATCTGGGGCATCTGCTGTTGGGGTTGCAGCTCGCGCGAAGGTGTGACGGCAGGAGTCTGCGGTCTGGATCGCTCATAGGAGACCTGGGCAGATGGCGGCCCACTTGGAACAGGGAAGCCTAGATCCATGTCATCGAATTTTCGTTTCGAGGATTCCTGGGCAGGCTTAGGTGGCGGTGGTGGTGGGACCGAAGGGACCTTGTTTTTCTTGTGGTTGCGGCCGGCAGCTTTCTGCAGACGTTCTTCAAGGTGCTTGTTTCCAAGAATCGATTCGAAGAGAGTATGCACCATCTTTGCGACAAGCCACACCTTGGAGACCTCTTTAAGAGCGTCCAAGCAGATCTGTAGTCGCTGCTCAGTCGCTGAGACGACAGACTTGTTAGACGACTTCATCTGGTACACGTGCATGATGAGAGCGGAGAACAAGCTGTAGACGATGAAAGCCGGAGTATACCGAATTTCATCATGAGCTCTGAGGTTTTCGATAATGGATGTGATCATGGCGGCTGCTTGGTACGCGATATTCCGTGATGGGTAGGCGTTGGCTTCACCAAAACCGTCAAGATGAGTGGCTTTTGGTGAGCCTGCTGGTGGCATGTGTGCGCGATGCAGAAGACATAAAGTGGTGCTGCGAGCGTTAGTCTACGTCAGAGTCAGAAGATGCATAGACGTACTAGTAATTGGAATGTAACAAGGCAGCCCAGAAATGATGACGATTTCGCTCCCACTGCACTTCCGGTGGACAGTGTTGCAGCCAGTCGGCAAGGGCCATGTCGCTGTGTGTCAGGTCTATGGCATTCGCCCTGCGGTGTTTCGACGCTACCGAGTATTGCTGTGATAGGACCAACCCCATAATCTCGCTAAGTTTGACATAGTTGATGAAGAACTGAACATGGATCGGATCTGGTGGGTATTCCGCGGCGTGCTCTGTCTCGTCGTCGATGAAGTCATCTTCAGACACCATCTCGACGTCGGAATCTTCAGGGTCAATGGCAACCGGCCGGCCGAGTGCGACTGCCACTGAACGGTCCCGGCTGTACAGTGTCCACCAGATACGCTTCCACAGGCGCTTGTCGGAGCGTGTGAGCTGCGATCCTTCAACGCTGCGGTGCATGCCCGAACCCTGAGCTACTACGATAGCGACTCGGGTCCAGTAGAAAACATTCTTGGTCACGTCCTCGGGTCCCTCCCAGTACCAGCCCATCAAGATGAGGGCTTGCACAATGGTCACGCGATCGTCTTCGAAGTTGGCATCGTATAGCGCCTTTGCGCGCTTATAGAACGTCATGGCGGCAGGGGTGGTTGAGCCACTGGAGTCCATCAACTGCGCATTGGTACACACGCGTGAGCCTGCCAGGAGTATGGCCTGCAGTAGCAGGAGCGAGGGCGGGTTCTTGGGGTCTCGATACTGGCGCATGAAGCGGCTGCGATTGATGACTGGCACGACCGGGGCCACCCATCTAAAGAAGGCTTCGACAAGCTCGTCGCACAATGCCCGTGGTGGGAGCAGGAAGGCGCCTCGCTGATGCAGTATCTCAATCTCCATGTTGTCCATCTCATTGACCCGCGCCTTCGCGCCCCGCACGTTCTCGGGCAGCGGGTAGTGGACGACATCGGTGGTGCCATATCGGTCGTGCACAAGCAGCGACAGGTTGGAGGACTCCCCGAGGTAGGCGACACGGCCGGCTTCTTTGATGGGGGCGCGCGCAAACTTGGGCTTCATGAACTGCACGTAGGTGCCATTGTGGGTAGCCTGTTGGGCGGCGTATTCGGGCGAGACGGTGGTGGAGGGGGTCCCATCCTGGGTGTTGTATGCGGTCGACTTCTCGCGGGGCTCGGCGGAGGTGCTGGCGGGCGAGCGGTCGTCGCTGTCGCCGCGGTCACTGCTATCGCGTCAATCCCATCCATCGATAATACTTTTGCGTGCGTCGCGTGCGCATACCTCTCTGCATCCTTGGCCCGGGCCGTCTGCGTCTTCTTGCGCTTGGGCTGGGGGATGCGGCACTCGATGCCGAAGGCGGTGCAGTTGGTGCATGGGATCCCCAATGAGGCGGCGTCGCATCGTACCTATTGCTGGTTATGTCGCGTTCTGGCAGCACGGCGGTTCCGCGGCTGATTACTCACTTTCCTCGCGTGACAGGCTGCGATGCGTGGTGGTTAGCATTCGTTATCCAGGCCGACCGAGGTGCCGAGGCTCGCGAGCTGAACCATATATCCCACCGACCGCAATGGCTCCTCCCTCGTACCATCAGGGGCGCAGATACAGGCAAGACATGGGTCGCACTCACTTTCGCACGCCCGGCTGGCGCGTTGCCGCCGGAAAGACGGGTGTCCAGGGGGAACTGACTGCGACGACGCCGACGGCCTGGCTGGTATGAGCATGTGCTGGAGTGCTGCGCGCGACTGCAACCTACGGGGTCCCAATGCTGGGTTGCGCAGCGAGCGGCGGCGGCGCTGCTGCTGCGGGCACGGCGCTGGCCATGAAGGAGTGTTCGCCAGACATGCTGCTGTCGCTGTGCTCTTTGACGCGGTCGTCGAAGGTTGAGGTTATGATTCGTCCGCAAATGGTCGTGTTCTTTGGGGGCACGCACAGTGTGTACTAGCGCGGGCGCCGGGGTGGTACGGGAGGGTACGGCAAGGCAGTTATTACCATTGCGACACGAAACGTGCTTTTTCCTGTCCAACAGGATATTCGCTCAGACGCCAGAAATTGCACTGCTACCTAGGCTGCTTCTGGGCCGTGTCACGTTGGCGTCGACTTTGGCTTCTTTGTTGCTCGGTTGGACGGCTGCCAGCTTACCCCAGATCACGTCTCCGACCATATGGCTCGCCTCCTATTGGCGACAATCACCAGTTTCATATGCGGACCGGCGAGACAGCATGGGAAGCAACTCATCGCCGGCTCTTTGAGGAAACTCGACTTTGTGATTTGCATTCACATGCAGACTATGCTCTAAAGGGGCTGGCTTTGCTCACACGACAGCAAGTGTACTGTCAAGTCCAGCCAATACCTTAAGCATGGCCTCGGAAGTCGTCCCGTGAAGTAATCAGCTTTCCCAGATACATCAAGCGTTTCAACTCTTCCAACGTCCATGACTGCTACGCGGAACACCCTTCGCGCTTCTGTCTGAACGCTTCCAACTTGACCTCCTTATTCGCAGGACTGATGTACCTGAGCTCCACATCCCCCACCTTGTCCTTGACAACCTCATCCTCGGATGCATACAGGTACTTCTGGTGCTCGACTGGGTCTAAGACGACTGTGTCGGCGTTCTGCACTTCCATCTCAAACACCAACTTGAGCCATGTCGTGGTCCTGTCCAAGAAGGTAAAATGCGTGACTTTCCTCAGTATGCGGGTCGTTTCAAGACCAGCTTCTTCTTTGAGCTCTCGAGCAGCAGCATGCAGAATTGTCTGGTCCGTATCATCGACTTTGCCTCCTGGGACCTCCTTTTTGGTGTTAGCACCGTGAGACTCGTAGCTTCCTCATTGACTCACCCAGAGATCAGGGAACGCTCTTTCCTCCGCTGCACGCTGCACGATCAGCAGCTTGCCTTCTTTGTTGAACACAATTGCCCCTGTGACGAGACAATCGTATTCGGGGTGCTGCTGGAGATAATCCTTTTCAGATACTGCATATTCTTGCAACGAATCTGGATAGTGGGGAGGTTTCATGATGCCACTGGAGTGTGAGTGAAGACAGGCAAGGAATGTTAGATCTGGGGCCTGTGAAGGCAGCTATGTACGCTCCAACCGTTGTTGCCTTGAGAACATCCTCAACACGTCGTGCAGGTTCAGGCTACCGCTAGACCTCAGCGAGGTACTACATAAGCAGAAAATACAGTCATCGCGTTGTCTATGGGCATGCTTACAAGTCCATGTGGATGATGCGCTGACACGTGAGCCAAGTGTTCGCGCGTCTAGATCGGCGCTAGGTGGTGAATTCAATCCAGTGCGTCACAACATCGACGCGCCTCATCCCCATCCCCGTCGCACGGTCGCCGCCCGCATCAATCCGATCACGAACACACTCACTCCCTGCGCATATTTCCTAATACCTTAAAACACTCGCGCTGGCGCCTTGCTACAATGCCCCGCCCACCACGATCGAAAGTCGCGTCGCGCGTCGCGAAACCCACCAAACCGAAAGCTGCCCCGGCGCGCAAACAGGCGGCGAAACCCATCCCAGCGCAAACCAAAAAGCTCAGTGAGGCAGCCAATAGTTTCAGCGAAGACAGCGATGGCCTCGTTACCAAATCGAGAACAACGCGTTCGCGCAGGACTCTACTGGGGGAGAAGACACCGGAGGCTCAGGACGAGGCAGAGCTCACCATGACTGGCGCGCTGCCGGCTGAAGAAGACATCCCTGTGTCATCGATTAAGAACCGCACTCCTGCATCGAATGCATCAAAGCGGACGCGGGCCACAAGGAGCAGTGCCAGGAAGTCCGCAGCACACACATCGCCAACTGCCATCGAACCAGCACACGAAGAATCGCAGATAGAAGACGATAGCGGCTATGGCGACTTGACATTCTCTTCCCTTGGCTCAAATTCACCAGCTCACGGCACCCGCCCGCCGTCTGCCATCAAAGTCGGCGCAACACCCGCACACGAGAGATCGATACTTGCTTTGACCAACTTCAAGCGCAGAGCACGGCAGCCAAGCTTGTTGCGCATGGTGCAGCAGACTACGGACGTGGAGGACAATGATCAAGACGACTTGGACAACACGGACAATTTCGACTTTGACGACTTCCTCCCCCACGCCGAATCAACACCCCTCAACGTGCGGAAACAGGTACCGGAGGAGGAGACACGGAATGATAGCGGCACTCAGATCTCAAGCTCCGGTTCCCGTGGTACAAAGCGCAAGCTGTCGCCTGTAGTCCAAGTACCACGCTCGTCACCACCAGTCAGTCCACAGTCTGGCGGCGATGTGGAGTCGGAGCGGTCACACTCCCCGAGCCTACCAGAAGTACTGCCGACACGTGAGGAAGTCATCGCGCAGACACAGGAAGACGATGAACCCTTGAGCGAGACGCTTGCACCTCCCATGTCAAGTAGCCCGGAACGCGAAGTATCAAAGCCGCCTCCAACCCCAGCGCAAACGCGACCACGCAGGAGAGGACGGCAGGCCAAGACACCCGTGGTGGACGAGGACTCTGATGGCGAGGAAACAGAGACACCTGCAAGGGCTAAGCAGAGGGCTAAGAAGAAGGCACAACAGAGCATATCCACCGCGCAACTCAAAGAATTGCTTCCACGTCGGCGCAATCGCTTGCGGGATCGCGATGAGTTTGAGATCGAATCGTCGGATGATATTGAGCAAGTGGACTCGGATCAAGATGAACTACAAATGCCAACACGTCGCGTTCGTCAGAGGCAGGGGGCTGGAAAGCCGGCATCGCCAAAAGCAACAAAGAAAACAGTTCGCGCCAAGAAGACTGCACCAGCAAAACCAGCAGGGAAGTCGAGCCGAACGTACGGTCGCAGGATTTCGTCGGATAAGGAAAATGAGACTGCAGACCAGAACGAAGCAGAGACCACCGAAGTCTCAGCCATTGAACAGTCTGAGAAGTTGGCTGCTATCAGAAAGAAGTTTGAGGAAGTGGACGCGTTTGAGCTGGAGTTTGAAGATGTGGATGCGACGACCAGCTCGAGCCCGTTCCGGTGACGGACAGGCCAGTGGGTGGGTGAGATTCGTTCTGTTCGATAGTGTGTTCTTACTGTTTCTCGTTCTGTCGACTATGACGACTGATGATGATATCCGTGGGTTTAATACACGCACATGGCGTTTGTTTGCGTGTCGCTACGCAGTAGTGTTATAGTACATGACAATGCACGATCTGTATCCAAACCATGAAGTAATGTCGTGAATGCATGGGGTGACCGAGTCAGCTCTGGCCTGAAGCTAGTCGTTATCTGGCCTTATCGTCACACGGCGCCCAGGCAGTTTGAGAAGTCACGGAGGGGCGGTGAAAGTCGAAGAGTACCCACTACTTACGTATCCAATTCATCTTAATCAATCGTGAGCCTTCTGCATGGTGCCTAGGTGACTTGGCATGGCACGTTCTGACGGTTCGGCGGCACAGCGCACGGGCGTGTTTGAATGAAGGGGTGTGGTACTCGGGGGTTACGTAGCTTCCTTCCCCAGCTGTTGACCCTCACGATACCCGAGCAACCTAGACACTGCGCTTCCGTCCTTGCTCCTGACGTCCACGCCATGTTCCCGTAACCCCATGTCATGCGGCTTCCCGACCACTCCAATCACTTGGCCTATGCAGCACCACCGTTACCCACTCCGCCTGGCGTCCGCATGCCATGAACCCCTCCAATGGCTCCTCGCTGTCCACGTCCAAGAGCAACTCGACACTGCGCCCCCGCACCCGAAGACTGATCTCGGTGGAAGATGACATCTATGCGACGAGTGGAAGTGAGAGCGGACCCAGTAGGGCCACGTCGAGATTGAACTCGCGGAACACATCTCCCACCCCGAATGCACGCACGGGCGGCGCTTCCTCGTCCCGTCTAAACGTCACCTCTGCCCCTTCGTCCTCCTTCCAAAGGTCCTCGGGCACCTCGACCCCGAAATCGCCCTCCCAAACACTTTCCGGCCTATGGGGAAACTCGCTGGCGGCTATTCAGGGCATTGCCGCTACTGTCCTGGCCAGTGACGGTACCTCGGACGAACCTGGAAATACTCGCAGATGTAAACCGGGCCATGGGCGTCGGACGTCGACAAGCGCCCCGCCGCCGAAACACTGGGGTCCTGCAGGCGCAGGCTCGCATGTCGGAGCTGGAACACACGAAGAGAGAGAGGCCATGGTCAGAGCGATGAAGCGCAAAGATCTACTGACCGCCGGTGAGCATCTGGTACCGGACTCTGTCGGCCGCATAAAGCGCAGGAATTCGGATGAACGGATCAGCGCTTCCGCACCTCCCAGCGAGAACGACGACCGAGATGCACTTGTATACATACATCACGTTCGCCCGCAGGACACGTTGGCGGGACTGAGCATCAAATACAACTGCGAGCAAGCTGTGCTACGGAAGGCCAATCGTATGTGGCCGAACGATAGTGTACAGATCAAGAAGCAAGTCGTCCTGCCAGTAGATGCGTGTGGCGTAAAAGGGAAACGAGTCCAAGGCCCGGATGCTCTCCCTGCCGAAGATCTGTTACTGGGAGAGTACGGCGAAGATTCCAATAGCAAGGCTCCACTTTCGGATACTCAAGGTCTTCCTAACGGCTGGACCACGCCAAAGAAGAAAGACCAAGAGAACGACTCCGTCCCCTCATCTGACCCAGAGACACCATGGACACATGATTCATGGGTTCTTCTGCCTAATGACAAACAGCCCACACAGATTGGCCGCATGCCACGAAGAGCGCTTGGCTTTTTTCCACCCGCTCGACGAAAGTCTCTCGCGTACTCCGATGCGTCGACCCCCCGGGCTTCTGTCGACCTTCCACGCTCGTCCACCTCCACAAATCCGCTCACTAGCTCTCCCTCGCAATCCGTTCGACCGCGCGCGTCAAGCAACCTGTCATCCGCCTCAGCCCACAGTCGTCAAAGAAGTACATCAGGCAAAGCATGGGGTCTGCAAGGCCCAGGGGGTGTCGGTACAATGGGCAGGAATGTGCGAAGCCCTGGGCCTGCGCAGGATGGTCTGAACAAGAAATTCGCTCAGTACCTGCCCAATATGGCTCCTCCACCCGGACAGGAATACTTTACACCGTGGGCGCCGGGTTTGCTGGACGCAGGTGCAGGAACATCAAGTCAGTATGGCGGATCCGGGGCTGTCACTCCGCTCAGTGGCAGCGGCTTGGATTTCCAAGAGCTTGGGGGTGCTATAGAAGGATGGGTAAGGAAGGTCGGTACACAAGCACAGAAGCTTTTGAATGAGCCGGGCACACCTGGACAGGGGAAACGCAGTGCCGTACCTGTCCTGGGAGCTGTCGGCGGTGATCTGGGCGACCTCATAGAACTCCAAGATGATGCCTTTGAGATTGGAGATGACGAAAGGGACAGGGGCAGATCGAGGGCAGAGGAGACGCTTGCGTCGACGAATGAGCGCTCAGTATCGAGACCAGCACAGCAGTACCAGTCAGCACGACCAGACATCAATCTCGTCCTGAGAGATAGGACGCGGAAAGGGGAAGGCAGCAAGAAGGATTAGACAGCATTGTGTGAATAAGGTGTAAAGGTGTTGGTAGCAACACGTGCATAGCACGTTGGCTTGCTTTGGGTATCGAAGCGTTTGGCATTTCAGGGCATTTGCAATATATCATTCACAGTCCCACGTTCATGATCACGAATTTTGCTGGCTTGCTTTCCATGCCCGGTTTTGTTGCTGATGATGTTGGTTGCAAAGACAGTTCGGAAGAACCACAACAAAGCTCTTCGTCGGGTCGCCGAAGGCCGTGCACCTCCACATTGGATCCGGACTAGACAGGCGGTGACTTATCGCGCCACTGTCGCTGTGAGGGCCGATTCCCATTATCTACTCGAATTGCGAGAGCGATATATCTAGATGTCCGCCAGAAGCGCATTAGGCAGGTGGTCATCTGCTCTGCTGCGGCATAGATCGGCATATGAAGCTGCTCCACTCCGACGATACCTCCAAACCACGCGATCACCTGCAACGTTTCTCTCCCAAGACGTCCGTCTTTCACCAACACCAACCTTGACTGGAAGACAATATACCAAGCAACATTCAAGGATAGGTCGACCTCTCACACCTTCAGCTACGAGGACAGCCGCATTCGCCACGATGCATCGCTCCCCCGCCGCCATGTTAACGAAACCGATGGCGGACCCAAACATCGAGATCCGCACACCCAGGGATCCCAACACTTTGTCTAACTATCACAACTTTGTGACACGGCATACTAGTGTAGACTTCGATATCGACTTCCAGAAGAAGAGGTTATTTGGAAGTGTGGTGCTGACGTTGGAGTGCTTGACGGATGAGGATGTGAAAGATGTTGTGTTGGACAGCAGGTATGTACACATTCTCTGCAAGACTGAATGCTTGAAATTCTTTACTAAATAAATCTAGCTTTCTTGACATCTCCGTTGTAGAAGTCGAGGGCAAAAGCGTCAAGTTCAACGTAGGAGATCGCGTGGAACCCTATGGCAGCCCTCTTACCATCACTCTTCCTTCCAAGGTTCCCAAAGGCAAGACTGTTGATGTAGAGATCAAGGTCGCAACCACTGATAAGTGTACCGCACTTCAGTGGATGACTCCCGCTCAGACCTCCAACAAGAAGCACCCCTACATGTTCTCGCAATGCCAGGCCATCCACGCACGTTCAGTCTTCCCTTGTCAAGACACTCCAGACGTCAAATCGACATTCAGCTTTGCTCTCCGCTCGCCCCTACCGGTGCTTGCTTCAGGTCTGCCTACCGGGGCAAGTGACTACCTGCCCCCGAAGAAGGATGGTGAGAGCGGTACCATGAAGTACACATTTGAGCAAAAGGTCCCCATGACTGTCTACCTCTTCGCTGTCGCGAGTGGAGATCTAGCGTGCGCAAGCATCGGTCCCCGCAGTACGGTATGGTCTGGTCCTGAAGAGCTCCTTGCCTGCAAAGACGAGCTTGACGGCGAGATTGAGCCTTTCATGAAGGCGCTCGAATCCATCGTCTCGCCTGCCTACCAGTGGGGACAGTACAATGTGCTTATTTTGCCCCCTTCATTCCCATACGGCGGTATGGAGAACCCGGTTTGGACTTACGCCACTCCCTCCATCATCTCTGGTGACAAGCAAAACGTCGACGTCATCGCACATGAGCTGTCACATTCATGGTCCGGCAACCTTGTCAGCGCAGCAAGCTGGGAGCACTTTTGGTTGAACGAAGGCTGGACTACGTATCTGGAACGCAGGATCGCTGCTGCTCTTCATGGAGAGGCACATCGCCACTTCTCTGCTATCATTGGTTGGAAAGCTCTAGAGCAAAGCATTGAGAACTACGGCGAAGACCACCCCTACACTAAACTTGTTCTCGATCTTAAGGGCCAAGATCCTGATGACGCCTTCTCTTCCATCCCGTACGAGAAAGGTTTCCACGCCCTGTACCAATTCGAGCTGCTTCTCGGAAAGAAGAAGTGGGATTCCTTCATTCCCCATTACTTCGATACATTCAAGTTCAAGTCTGTCGACTCGTACGACTTTAAGAGTTGCCTCCTAGAGTTCTTCGAGAAAGACGCAGAGAGCAAGCAAAAGCTGGACAACTTCGACTGGGACAAATTGTTCTACGCACCGGGATTCCCTGTCAAGCCAGACTTTGACCAGACTATGGTGAAGAGCTGCTACGAACTCGCAGACAAATGGCAGGCTTTGATCTCCTCCGAATCTAACGACTTCAAGCCCCAAGCCTCTGACATCGAAGGCTGGGTGTCAAACCAGTCCGTGGTCTTCCTCGAGAAGCTCCAGTCTTTCGCATCGAAATTCTCAGCCGACAAAGTACACCTGCTCGGTGCGACTTATGGCTATAACGAAACTCAGAACATTGAGGTTCTGTCGCGCTACCTCAACATCGGGCTCATGGCCAAGGCACAGGAGACTTACGAGCCTGCAGCAACATTGTTGGGCAAGATTGGTCGGATGAAGTTCGTGCGGCCCATGTTCAGGCTCTTGAATGAGGCGGATCGTGACTTGGCGGTTAGCACGTTTGAGAAGAACAAGGACTTTTACCATCCGATCTGTAGGCAGATGGTAGAGAAGGATCTTTTTGGAGAGGAGAAGAAGTAGAGACGGGTGGAATCATCAAGAAGTAAAAAATAGCTACAGTGATGTAAACATACGTAAAGGCTACATATGAAAATTGAACAAGTGCAAATGAAAGTAAATTTGTTATTGACTTGTGGTGTCGCTATGTATTTCATGCCAAGAAGTCTGTCGACATGGGCACACTGACAGCTCGTAACTATCACACTTCCATCACTTCCAGCCATCGGAGCAAACACCGAAACATAACATCAGAACTTCGGCCTTGCATCACCGAGACCGGTCTACCTCATCCCGTCACCATCTCGTGTCGAGGCAACCTGTCATTCTTACCCCACCGGCATACCGCATCCGGCACTCCCGATCCCCGCATCCCGCAATCCAGATTCCAGCTCTGCCCATCCTCTGCGGCGTCACGGCGTCTGTTTAACCCCTCATTCAACCGAACCGCCGACACAACGCCCCCTGCCTTTGCCAACCACTGTCGCGAATCGTATATAACACGTTGCCTCCTCCCGGCCGCCCAAGATGGCCCCTCCCAAACGCGCTTTGTTCTCTCTAAACCTCGATACCGACGCCGACCACGTGTACCAGAAAGTCGAAGACCACAGCAAGGACGGTACAGATAGAGTTAAAGTCATTGAAAGCAAAGGGCCGACACACGGACATACGGATCTGAGCTACGTGACGAAACCGTTTGAGAAGACAGTCAATCGCGCGGTCAACGAGGTCATTGAAGGAAGCGGACGGAAAGTACATTCCGCAGAGGGTCACGTATCGTATTCGACAAACAGAACGGACCGACGAAGTGACGGAACAAGAAATCAGGACGACGAAGAAGAACGCGATCGAAGCCGTTTGAACGTTGTCAGCAAGACGAAAAGAAGGAACATCGAGAAGAAGTACGATACTTCTGAACTTTGATACTTGCCTACACGCCCAACACACAAACCATCAGCACCCACCATGTCATCGGACCAGCAACCCCTCCGCATAGCCATCGGCTGCGACGACGCGGGCGTCTCGTACAAGAAAGCCATTATCAAAGACCTCGAAGCCGACTCGCGCATCGCCTCCGTGACCGACGTTGGCGTACCTGAAAACAGCGACAAAACCGCATACCCGCACATCGCCGTCGATGCCGCTAAGCTCGTCGCAGAGGGCAAGGCAGACCGCGCTGTTCTCATCTGTGGTACTGGTCTCGGTGTCGCCATCTCTGCGAACAAGGTGCCTGGTATTAGGGCTGTAACGGCACATGACTCCTTCTCGGTGGAGCGCGCCATCTTGTCGAACGATGCACAGGTGCTTTGCATGGGTGAGCGAGTTGTTGGCATTGAGCTTGCGAGACGGTTAGTGAAGGAGTGGGTTGGATACCGGTTTGACAAGGGCAGTGCGAGTGCGAAGAAGGTACAGGCTATCATGGACTATGAGAAGCAGAACTATGCGGGGTTGGTCAAGGATCAAGCGGACGCGAAGGGTTGTTAGTGCGCTCTGGCGATAATCTATTTCTTCTTTATCGGATATCATTCTTCATGTCGTGCTCGATATTCTCATGTTCCCATGTATGTGACGAGCCGAGCTCAAGATTTGATGTGTGAATCCACCGTAGTTCTCTCACGCAATAGCACCCATCCGCCGTCTAATGATCCGGCGTACCAAACTCCCAAATATCCTTCTCATACCCCTCCGTCAAATCCTTGTCCTGCCCATACTTCTCCTGCCACATCGTGAACCCTCCCTGAAGCACATAGACCTTCTGCTTCTTGACCTGTGTCCCGCTAGGTCCTTTCTCTCCTTCCGTCTTATCCACGGCTTCACTCTGCTCCTCAACCTCGCCCTTTGATTCCACCTTCGAGGCCGGATCCAATCTCTCCTTCTCTCTCAGATATCTCAATGCCGCACTGGGACCCCGTTGCTGCGATAACGCGCAGTGGAAGATGACAACTTCCTTGTCTTGTAGTGTGCGGATCAGCTCGGGAGTTTTGTAATCGAGTTGCGATGAGGGGACCCATGTTGAGCCTTTGATGTGACCGCCGATGTGATCGCTGTCTCGTACCTAGATTGGGGGCACATGGTCAGTCTTGTGTATATCAGGGAAAGGTTTGTGTTGAATGGGTCGTCTTACGTCGATGATTGCAGTATTCTCAGGCAGCGATTTGCCGGAGGATTTGAAGTCGCTGGCGAGAGACTCGCGAGTCACGAATTCGAGATCCGATAGCGATATCGTCGACATTGTGCGGGCGGAAGTGTGAGGTAATCGGCGGAGGAGAAATGTTCGTGCTTGGAGCGCAGCAGGATGCTGATGTGACGATCTCGCTGCGCGGACAAACTTGAGAGAATGCAGCGTGGATGTTGTAAAGGAGCGGACGATTGTCAAGGGTGGAACGTGTACCCGAGTTGCAGAGCGTAGTATGCGTGAAAGTGAGTTGGAGGGGTGGTGGGGTACGCGTGGGGAGCTACGTCGCGTAGACACGTGTGTGCTCCACCCAATGGCCAGCTGCAAGTGACATGCTTGGATATGATGGCATACGCTCTAGACCTCCATGTGGTT
>Ga0265797_10001805_pt1 | contig 37212 bp, 23 predicted proteins | sample P2T30metagenome_FD_192433 | JGI IMG/M metagenome (GOLD analysis project Ga0265797, IMG submission 192433) | Plant litter microbial communities from East Loma Ridge, Irvine, California - P2 T30 | ecosystem: Environmental > Terrestrial > Plant litter > Unclassified | place: USA: California...
GTGCTTCATTCGGGTCTTTGTGCGGAATCTTGTGGTAGTTGCGTTGGGGGGGCTGTGTATCTGGTCAGTGCGTCGGTGCTTGCGCATGACTGGCAAAGGGCGAAGTGAAAACGAGAGAGTCGGCCGAGTTTATGTGCAAGGTAACCCTGTTGTAGATGAACGAGTACAGAATGGAGTGGAGGATGTCATTGAAGAAGAATTGCGCTGCCTTCTTGCAGATTCCAAGGTACAGTACTTAGTCAGTGACACATCGATAGCAATCTGTACTATCTCGTTCCCGAGAGCGAAAGAAGAATACTACGCCTTTCAAAAATGCTGGACCCACCCCATACCAATATGGACAATACAAAATTGCAAAAAGATATTTGTCGATGCTGGTTAGCCAGCACCGGAAGACTTTGAACTTTGAAGAACTGTCATTTCTGAGTTGCTCCTCAACAGGGAATCGAACCCTGGTCTCCCGCGACTTGTCGTGACATGATCACATGACAACTGATGAATTGTTAGTGAATGAATCTGGTGAGCGAGGATCTCGGAGATGCTTACGCGGAAATCATAGCCACTAGACCATTGGGGATTTGGTGCACTGCTGTACACCAATGGATGAAGCGATTTTGCAAAAATATGTTTATAACCGTACAATGATTGAGCTCCGAAGCGCATCATCACCTGGGAGTGCCAAAAGGACGAACCTTGGTATCATTCGATCGATTGGAGGCATTTCGACGTTTGTTGCCTTTTGAGAGGTGGAAGGAAAGATGATGTTTCGTTACTCCAACTCTGACCCTGTGCTGCTGAAACCAATCGCCGCATCATCTCCGAAACACATTTGACGCGCGTCCAGTAGAACTCACAACAGAACACGCCGAAAATGTATTTAATGGTATGATCTGGTCTCGCCTAGTCCTCAATCTGATCGATGGCGTCTGAGCGAGTACGTCTACGTGCCAAAAAGCCCAAAGTCAGGACTGGCTGCATCACTTGCAAGTGAGTTCACCTTCTTCTTCTGCGGGTCAGCTTCCGCCTTTACTCATCCTCGCCATCTTTGCAGAGCCCGCCATATTAAATGCGACGAAAGTCGCCCGTCATGTCACAAATGTCTAGCTTCTGGACGCGTCTGCGCCGGCTACGTTGACTACGTTGACTCAGCGCCTCCAGCGACCAGGCCAACGAAGTATGCTCTCATCTTACCCAAACCCAGTGTGATGCCGGGAAACGCCTGGTCCCAGGCAACTGCAACCACTGAGACCTTGAATACGATGTATCTGGACTTCTTTCGGCTACATACTATCAAGCAGCTTCCTGGAAGCGACATTGGGCTCCCTTGGCCGGAGATCATCTTCTCTACGGGATCGACAGAGCCCGCGGTCGTACGGGCTGTAGCTGCACTGGGCTGCATCCATCAAATTCAGACGGATCAATCGTCTGTAGTACTGCCCGGCACGCAGAGTTACGCTGAAGCGTTCGCGCTATATCACAAAGCCGTGGTGGCCTTGCAGAGATACATAGATCGCACCCCAGAACTTGGGCTTGCTGTCACGACCGAGACGACGCTTCTTGTTGTCTTGCTTCTGTTCTGTTTTGAGGTGCTGTGTGGAAACGACCAATATGCCTGGAGGCATCTAGTAGCTGCCTTCTCTATGCTCTCGAAACAACGCATCCAACTCAGCCCACAAGGACAAGCGACTCTGGTATTGCGTTCCAGATCTGCTTCGACAAGTGGCGTACTCACGCAACTGATACTACGACTATCCTCCGATTGGCTAGTATCTGGGGAGTCATGCTACGGCGGAGATGCCTCACCCCTGCATGCAATCTGCAAGGACCGTATACCGACACAATTTTATTCGGAACTCGAAGCATCTGTGCATCTCGACGCTTTGTGTAGCGAAGCTTCAAGGCACTTCGAGTTTCTCTATGAGAAGGCATCACTCAGGCTTGATCGGCAGACTGAAGGGGAGGTTCCAGAGTGCCACCAGTGTGCAAAGGAGTGTTTGATCATGGCGACATCCCGAGAATTGGAACAAGACTTACGGCCTGCCTTCAACACTGCCCTCAACGACACGATAACGGCCCTTTCAGGATGGCGATCGGCGTTCGACACTCTGATCAAATCACGGCATAGACCTCAGTCGGTTATACTTCTCCAATTGCAATTCCTGCAGACTTGGTTCTCGCTTATCACGATCCACGACCCTGGGGATATACTATGGGACGAACTTCAACAAGAATTCGACCTTGCTATCAGCACTGCTGAAGAGTTCATGCTTGTACAGGCGTCGACATCAAACGACGTCAAAGAGTCAAATCACACTTTGCGACGTCTGCGGGACCTTGGGAACAACCTCGCCTCATGCATTTGTATGGTGGTGGAGATGTGTCGAGACTCCATAGTCCGACGACGAGGTATCGAGCTCCTACGAACACTGGACCTGCGCGGAACTTTCGACACACCGTATCTGGTTGCCTATTACCAGCATTTGGTTGAAGCAGAGGAATCGCGAGCCCGGATACTGAACTTCGCGGCGCCTGTCCAGCTCCGATGTGAAGACATCCCACAGAGTGCCCGATTTGTTGAAACCCTTATGTGCTCTTGTGGAGCCAACCGAAGCGACGGTGGTTTCTATCGGAAGAGTTCTGGTGTCATGATATTTGTCGAACGCAGCGGTCGCGATGGTGAACTCAAAACCGGAGAGAGTTGCTTTCGGGTACGCCGTGATGGTCAAACCTAATCCCATTCGCAATTGGTATCGAAGTTTACCGTCGGATATTCCAAGTCCAAACCATGCGCCGTTTTCCAGTCCTGGAAAGGCGCTTTCAAAGGGAGGCCTTCGGAAGATGGCCTAGCGAACGAGCAGATGCATGGTGACTTGTTTGTCTCGCGGACCTCAGCTCAGACGTTACACGAACGCACTCTCATTACCTATTGAGTGTAACCCGACATATTCATGTGCAATTGCTAAAGTGGCACCAACGCGCTTCCTTCGCTGTACCACGGTAGCCCGAAGTTGCTGTACTCGTTGATGGATGCCCGCATTCCTCAGCTGGTGAAGTTCACCGACTCATTTGCATAAACAAGGATCAGTCTTCAGCCACCAACTCGACCGTGTCGAAAGGACCGCATTCGAATCACAAGTCCACGAATAGACCGCATCAGTCGTTCGCTTCTTATGTCCAAAAATATTCAGGCGAGCATCGTTGCAAATTTCCCTCGCTGTCGAAGCTGACCTTTTTGTACGCCTACAACTGAAACCGATTGGAAAGCATGCTTTGGAGATGGAGATCTCGACACACAACCCAACATCGTTAAATTCACCAACGCACCACTTCAACTGCGGCTGAGCATCAGCTTTGATAGTCTGCTAAATCTTGTTTCATGTGTATGGCTCTTGGGAATCTAACACATGCCACTTGCACGACTGATTTGTCCGATCATGATGGTTTCTCAGCTGAAGGATGTATACGGTCTACATATGTACCCCTGCGGCTTAAGACGGAGGAACACACTCGCCGCCTTCGTTCCAAGTGTTGATAGGTTCGGTCGGTCCGGCTCGATCCTTATGCAAGGTAATATCAACTGCACTGCACCGCCTACGTACATGCCAAGCCGAGAGCATCGCACAGCTTTCTTGAGACCGAGTTGTACACTACTGAAAGTTGTCGCTATATTTGCATAGAACCAGGCCAGGTGGTTATGGTCGAACCATACAGCTGTCGAGATCCACTTGACCTCAAATGTGACCGGGCCAGGATCGTGTGCAACCGCCGTCAGCACTCATAACTGCTCCTCGAATGCATCAGGCGGTAGTGGGTCGGCTCACAAACCGTCGTTGAGGAGATGGTGACATCGGAAGATGCAACGTAACTTCGGTCTCTCGATCTTCGGCTGTGATTATAAGAATCGATGTTATATCCTCCGAGAACATTTCGATCTCAATATTAACCTACCTTCACCTCCACAACATTGAACCCTCCCAATACATCAACAAAACTCCTCACCTCTCCAACATGAAGACGCCCTGCATCATCGCCAGCCTCGCGGCGGCAGTCTCCGCCGTCGACATCCGACTCTGGGTGTCGAGCAGAGCTTGCCAGGACAGCGGCGCAGCAGCAGTCTGCACCGGCTGGAATCCCAACGTACACATCCCGTCTCCGTCTTCCTCCACCGTCCCATTCGATTCCACTAACCCATTCCGCCAGACTTGCTGTGGCGTCCCTTCGGGCAGTTTCCCCTCCGTTGGATTCTACGCCATCCCCCGCGAATGGTACCTCGAATACCGCGGCCACGAAGGCGGTGACTGCCGCAACACCAAGACCATCGAAGCCAAACTCGACCTGACCTTCAAGTGCCTGACCAACGGCGCTTACACGGGCGCCGGGTACGGGTTCCGATCGAAGAGGCGTGACACCGGCCAAAACTTGGTTTGCGGCGGGGAAGATGCGAAGGAGTGCAACGGTTATCAGAGGCCGGATTTGTTTGAGACTGCTGATGGGAAGAAGTTGTCTCTTGTGGGGCTTTCGGACGAGCAGATGTTGGAGTTGTTTGAGCAGGGTGCCAACGGATCGATCTCTAAAAGATATGAAGCGCTTGAGATCAAGGCTTAGACGTGTGCTGACTTGTGAGACTCGCGGAGGGAAATCTGGATCATGAGCTTCACCTCGCTACGCAAGTGGGTGCACACGCTTGCACAGCGTGTCCTGTCGTTATCTTAGCATTCACTTCACGAAGCCGAATCAGAATGACTTCCCGCTTTTCGGACTTCTCCTGGCATTGGAAGACCGAGTCAAGATCCATGTTGGCAGATCGTTTTATGCCGTTGTTGACTATGTCTTAAACGTCACCTGTCTCTGTTTGGCCAACCACCATGCCCCTGAATTAGATTATGGAGCTGACTCAACGATCCAGTCACACGTTCTAGTGGCTCATGTTAGCTGGAGCTGGTACAGTGCTGACGCAATGACCGATAAAGTCGCACGATATTGATAGATGAACGTCGAGAAGACTCTGACCCAGTGACACTGACCGGATCGATGATCCGCCGAAGAGCTCTTGACTCGTGTCGATCGTCGTACAAGCAGCCTTCCAAGATTACTGTGCGTGAGACAATCCACCAACTTCGTTAAACTGAAGACTTTCACTTATTACTATTCCCAACTTGGTTCTAATTACATGTGTACCTGCAACTCACACTTGAATTTGAGTCTTGACATCGAGATTAAGATGAGCAGAGATCGAGGAGTTGGGTCGACAACGAACACGCTGTCGATCGATCCTCAACACAAACAGCTCACGCTCACAAGCCCTTGATGATGACATCCGCGGCCTTCTCCGAAATGATATAAGTCGGCAGCGCAATGAACGCACCCGGAATCTTGGGGAACGACGACGCATCAACAACCCTCAATCCCTGAACACCGCGAACCTTGAAGTTGGTGTCCAAAACCGCGTTCTCATCATCATCAGCACCGATCGGCGCCGTGCAAGAAGCGTGGTGGCCCCAAGCCTCGTCTTTGATGAACTGCTTGACCTCGGCCTCAGTCGAGACGTTGCTGGCGCCCGGCCAGACCTCCGTGAACTTGCCATCGAGGTTGGGCATCTTCTTGAACATCTCGCGCGCGAATTGTACGCCCTCGTACGCCGCCTGCAAGTCCTTGAGGTCGCCGCCGTCAACAGTGTTACCCGCGTCGAACGAGTTGAAGATGATGGAGGGAGTGTCGCGGGGATCAGACGAGCGCAGACGAACGGTGCCGCCGTTGTTGTGCGAGTGCACCTTCAGCGTCTGCCAGGTCCAGTAGTTGTGGTCTTTGATCGAGTCGTAGGCGTAGCCGGGTTGGTAGCCGCGGAAGTTACCGGGCACGCCGAGCATCAGGATGTCCGGGTCTTCACCTGGGGCAGCCGCGCTAGTCTTCTTCGACACGACGACTGCGATGCCGCTGGTGGCGTACACGCCCTTGAGCGGAACGAGCGTGTTATCCTTCCAGGCGTCCAGACAGGGGTCGGGGTATGAGTAGCCGAAAGTGCAGCCCTTGAGAACAGCGAAGTCGGAGGGCGCTTCACCTGCGACACCGATTTCGTAGCGGTCCTGGAGGTTGGTGCCTACACCGGGGAGGTCGACGACGACGGGGATGTCGAAGCTGTCAAGTTCGGACTTGGGACCGATTCCACTGAGCTTGAGAATCTGGGGAGTGTTGAAGGCGCCGGCGGAGATGATGACTTCCTTGGAGGCAGCGACGTAACCCGGAGTGCCGTTCTGGGAGCCGGTGGCGCGCGGGTCGGCGGCGTAGAGGCTCTGGCCTTTAAGGAATTCGACGCCGATCGCTCTGGGAGTGCTGCTGTTGTCGAAGCGGATCTTGGTGGCCAGAGAGAGCATCTGGACGTCGAGGTGGTACTTGCGAGATCCATCCTTGTTGACGGCGTTGGCCTGTGAGAGGGGAAGAATAGTCAGCGTTTGCACCAGACATAGTTTCATCTGATGAGGGATGGGTCGCGAAGACAATGCGTGAAGACATGATCTCCAATTGCTGAATCTTCCTGAAGCCACATACCGTGTCAATGATGAAGTCTCTAGGTCCACTGCGAGTAGAGTCCTTGGCGTTGACGGACAGCGGGACCTGCCACAGGTTCTCCGTCATGTCACGGCTACGACGAGGGCTGTTGAGGTCGTCAAGCAGAATGTGGCCGAGACCAGTGACAGTGCTGAGCAAGCTGGTAAGAAGACCCTGCATTCAGTGTTAGTCAAATGTCTTTTCCGATGGAAAACGTTGTCACCCTCACCCTGCCCATGGCAGAAGCCGCACCGATGACAAGAGAGGCAAGCTTCAGGTCCTCAACGATGAGAGTCAAGGGAGTCAAGGAAGTGTGCAACCAGCCACTGAAGCCATGTCCGACAATGCTGCTTGGCAGGTATTCATTGCGCTCGAGCTTCTCGAAGTACGTCCGCATGTTGGACGGAGACCACGAGTCGTCGCCAGTGATGCTCTGGATGTACTCCCAGTCGCTCTCGAATGGGTAGGTCATGACCATGGCGTTGTGCGAACCGCAGCCTCCCAAAGTTCCAGAACGAGGGTAAAGGAGACCCAGTGGCTCTGCGCCTTCAGGAGGGTCTTGACCAGTGTACAACTCGCCGTTGGTCTGGCGCCATGTGATCTTCGTGTCCTGGGCCTGGCGGTCCCAGTCCTCGTAGTGCTGGACGTAGAAGTCCCAAGCCATCTTGGGGTCCGTTTGGGCGTTGAGTTGCCATGCTGGGACGCGGTATGTGTCGCTCTCGCCTTGATCGTCACCGGCTTCCATCAAGAGAACTTTGAAGCCAGCCATGGCCAGACGCGAGGCCAGTGGCCCTCCTCCCGCGCCGGAGCCAACAACCACATAGTCGTACTCCGTTTCCGAGGTGGCTGCGCGACGAGCATGAGGGTGGATGTGAGCCTGGGTGCTCAAGGCGACCAGTCCAAGGGTAGAGAATGCCTTGAACAACATCTTGGCAATGTTTCAAACGAGCGTGGGTGATGGAAGAGAGTCGAAAGAGTCCTGACTAGCCAGGCAGGAAAAGAGCGCGGCAGGTCTGGGATGCATAAGGTGGACAGCCGTTATGTACTATAGTAGTATATCTCGATTTCGTCTGACGTGGCAAATCGTTATGTTTGAATTAGCTGGGACACTGATAAGCCCCTGTGTAGCCTGTCAACCCTACACATTTGTTGCCGGGCAAGCGAGATGGACGTCTTCATAACATCCATACGATCAGTGCTGGAACATGGCTACGCGTGCTAGATCGATGCGTATTCAATGCTGAAAAGGCTACCCTTGTCTTTTGGAGATATCTCCGGACACCAGTAAAAGACAGCAAACCCGGTAAACGCCGAATCGGTCGAGACGCTATACTGCTTTCTGCAGTAGTTGGGAGATATCCACCGGCAGAGGGTCAAAGGGTACAGTAGGGACCACAGAGACAGGGTGAGTGACTCTTAAAGAACAGGATCAGCAAGAAGAAAGCTTCAGTTGGCATGAAGCCGTGGTAGCTTCATTTGGGTTTTGAATAATGAACCCTGACGTTCGCTTGTCTAGACGCGCGATGGATGTAGTCGATATAAAAGTGTGGGGGTTGAATGAACATGACCAGGGTGGAGTGGAATGGCACATGGAGGTACCAAGCAGACAGGTGCCGGCAGATTTTCGCGTGATAGGTATACCCCAGCCATGCACAGATGCACAGATGTGTCTTGAATCAGACACATATGTCGACCCACTCGGCATTTACCGAACACGGACTTCCCTCCGTCGCCGCGCCGAAGAGGCGTTGCGAATCCAACCATGCCAGTATCCATTTGTCGGATGCAGGAAAGTGGAGGATTTGCGTCTGAACAACGACGAACCTGGATTCTCTGCCGCGAGCCGGGTCGCTATGCGGCAGCAGCCAGAACAACATCCATAGGGCCACGGAGAGGACCACCCAGCTCCCCGACAAGAGCGTCAGGCGTACGAAAGTCTAGGAAGCAAGATTTTCATTGTACTGGTTTTCGATCGGCTGCGATCCTAGGAAGAAAGTCGCCCGTGGCGTAAGAAGTCCCCAAGCAAAAAACAAAGGTAGTAGGTTGGTCAATTCTTGACCAACGTCGATGTTGAGCCATGAGGTGGTCGACTCTCACCATGCGAGCTTTCCTCTCTGCTCTCCCAATCGATATCATCGAGCGGGATAAAGTTGTTGTGCACCTTTGCGCCCTTCTTCTGGTCTTCCAAAATGCCGTTCGAACTCTCCGATCGGTTGTAGGGCTCAGTATTGGTTGAGCGGGTGTTCGATCGCTGGGTCGTGGACTTGATCAGTTTTGGCCAGAGGCATTTCTGCAGCTGTCGGATGCCAGGTAGGCATGCGCAAAGAACGCTAGCGTCCATTTCGACGATCGACCAGTTACCGATTTCTCGGTAGTCCCCTGTATGATGTTAGCCTTCAGGAATGATGGAGAAGAAGGTCGTAGGGTGCCATACATGTAAGGTTCTTCGAATGGGCGAAGCTGATCAGGAATTGCAGCCTCATAATTGACACGACGACCACGAAGAGGCCGCCGCTGAACATGAGCATGATCATGATCTTCTTTCGGGTGCTCATCTGCAGACGCCAGAGATAAGGCATCGGCATGGCGACGACGATGAAATCCAAGACAATGTTACTGTGAAGAAATGTAGTCAGCAACAATCCCATATCGCAGTTTATTGCTTGTCGACGACTTACATTGCAGCGGCCGCCATTACCTGTGCATTGAGATCCATGCATGTGCCTTCGTGCTCCATGTCCCATCTGTTCCAGGCAAAAGAAATCGGTTGGCATTGCAAGACAGTGACGATAAGGAATGCAATAACGTATGCAACGTTCAGACCGATCGCAGAAAACGCGAGCCACCTGAACGACACCTCTGGGAAGATGCGTAAGTATGTGCAAATGATCGATACCTTGATCAGAGGCAAAGTGATGATGTAGAGGATCTCGTTGACGTAGTAAATCTGTGGAGTCATTGTCAGCCGATGCCAGAAGCCTGCTCAATCATGCTGTACGAACGTGTAGAAGTGTCGTGATCGAGCTGTGCGGGACAGTCCAGATATCTTTTCCAAGGCCGTGATCTGAGACTGCTAGGAGGTCAGCCATGATTCCGCTATGTCAAAATCCGGATTGTGCTTACGAATGAAGGCGCAAGCGCTGATACCGCCGATCAAAACGAGTGCGACCAGGATGCATATGTCGTCCGCGCCGATGTTGGGGAAGAAACCCCCTGCGATGAAGAATCGCGCGCTCATCCGCATGGCGATGGAGACGACAGCGACAGCAAGGCCGAACATGGCAATGTACACAATCGGAGTCGTTGCATCCCGGACGGGTTCATCTGGATAGCAAAGGGTGGTTGATGTGTTCTTGGTGGCTGCCAAAGGTTAGATCTCGTCCTCTTCTACAATGTGTTCTGAGCTGCGTACTGAGTGAGTCTCTGAGAGAACAGCTCCCTGCTACGCAAAGCTGGACTTGCGCCTGGAGCGTCATGTTTGTGCAGGAGCATGCAAGATCGGTTGGTGAACACGGAGACTCCGCTACGGCGGTTTGAAGACAGGCAAGCTGTGAAGATCTCGTTAAAATCGTCCATCGAATAAAAGCGGATTGCACATACACCGCACTTGGGCATCGAGAGCAGCAACTTTGCCGCTGCCGCTGCCGCGGCTGCTTCTTCTTGACTTGTGGGCGATAAGGCATTCTGTGCTGCTGCCAGACAACATAAGAAACCGGAAAGGACAAAAGAGAGCTTCATCGTGTCTCACAAGCCCGGTGGAAGTTGTGGAAGTGGTTGAGGGTGCAGGCGACCGAGTTCTCAAGTACCGAATGCCATTGTTCTGGATAAGCTATCAAGCCCAGCCTACGTATACTCCAGGGGTGTGCAGGCTCGTAGATTGAATCCTGAATCCTGGTGGAGTACAGTAGTCGGAGTGTCTTTGGAATCGCGTGTGGCGCGAGACGGCAACCAGGTGTTCCGCAAGCTAGAGAACGTGGCCTGGTCGAGTTAGGTAAGGAGTGTTACATGGTGCCCGACGTCGTTGTTCGGTCTTGCATATTACCTTGCAAGGGGTGAAGACAAACAGATGAACCCCCCACGAAGAATTGATTGTCGCGGCGGCGATCTTGATACGCCATTCTGCTTACCAAGGGGAGCCTTGCTATTCTGGAAAGTCATTGAAGTCAAACTAAGGACGACTAGGTACGCGGAGCGGAGCCGGTGGTCAGGGCTTCGGCCAACTTCGGCCCAGCAAAGCATCGTCTTGGCTGTATAAGTGCCGTTGCTTGACGGAGGTGGCTGGACTACTGGAAGAGATTGATTACTGGCACTACTATCTACTTAGTGATCTTGACCCCAGTTAACGGTTTCCACCTGTCACCTGTCAGTTCAAACTCTATGATTCTCCTGAGACGGCACGGCAGCGTTGAGTACACTACGCCGCGAGTCTATCGAACTCAACGGCTTCGAACTCAGCACCGCCCTTCTACCTGACACCGCGACTACCCAGGCTTTGAGGTAGCACGGAGTTTGAGAAGCTCCATCTTGCGTCTGCGAGAATTCTGTGCGATGGAAATATGTGTCTTAACCTAGACTCCGGTAGAGCCGCCATGCTGTGCACAACGAATCGAGGAGAAGGAAGCCCCAGCCAAGCCATGACGGGAGAAAAAGAAAGCGAAAGCGCAATGCCATTATGTATGATCATGATTGTTGTCTATCGTCCTCCTCTCCCTCTCTTTCTCTCTTTCCACCCTCCTCTATCACAAACCACCAACCCCACACCCGTCATGCCAAGTCGTTTCAATCATTCATCTCAACCATCAACCGACCCGAAGTAAACATAGACAGCTAGTCCATCTTCGTGTTCGAGTCGTCAGACAGCCTGATATCAACAGTAGGGGGATCGTGGTGGTCGTCGACACTGGTCATGGAAGCGTCTTCGACGTGGCGAACGTCAGAGTACATCTTGTGGTCGTCCTCCTGGTCGTATTCTGCGTAGTCGTCCGACGGACCGCCGACAGTGAGGCTTCTGTCGTCGTCGTCACCGTTCATCCACGACGAATCCTGCATGTCACCGAACTCATCTTCCCGGTCGTCCTCAAAATCTTGCTCGGCCGCGGTCGAGTCGGCGTCCTCCAGGTTATCCAGAAGCATCTCTGCGTCGTCATCAGCGGTGGTGTCATCAGTCGAACCGAGGCCATCGAAGCTCCAGCCCGCGGGTTCGATGTTGCCATACTGTCTGTTTTTGCCGGAATTGTCATCCCCCATTCCAACCCCCTCGTCATCATCGCTCGTCGCCCGACTCCTCGGCGTCTGATTCCGCACGGCTTGCAGGCCGGCTGAACCATTTCCATCGCCCTGAGACAGCGTTTTCAGGCCCATGGATGCTACGGCTCCTGCTCCTACTGAATTGCTCGACGATCCACGCAGGGTTGAGGAAAGATCGCCGAGACGGCCTTCCCCCGAATCGGACTCGTAGGCTTCATCGGCGCTGTTCTGTTGTGGAGGGTTGCGGAAGTCGGCGACGATGTCTTGTAGATACTGCGGACCAAGCGGCTTGTCTGAGCGGCGGCGGTAGAAGAGCAGGTATGCTGCGGCTGAGTTGCGAGGCGAGCCACCAAGCTTGGTGACTGAAGAGTCTGGTAAGAGTGTTAGTAACATGATTGTTAGATTGCGAGGTGTGAGGCAGGTCGCTTACCATTGTAATCATACCACTGCCCATCGAAGAAGTTCTTCGCAGAGGCAGTGTAATGACCGCCACCTAGGCCTCCAAAATGGTTGTCCACGGCAAAGAGGTCATACAGATAACTCTTCCCATCCTCCTTCTGGCCAATCTTCTCAGTCAGATCAAGACCCTCGACCGGATAATCAACCTTCACATCGATCTTGTCTCTGAAGCTCCTTGTCCCGCCAAAGCGCTTCAAGTGCACGACAACGATGTCAGGGCAAGTCCAGATCTCCAGCGTCTTGGTAGCCTGGCGCAGTTCCTTGCAGTGGTTACAGTACCAAGCATTGTCTTCGGAGAGCTTCTCGCGCTTGCCGGTCTCCATGAAGCAGTCTTCGAGGGTGATGCCGTTCTTCTTGCGAAGTTCGCGGCGCTGACGCTTGGCTTCTGTGGCTGGGTCGTGCACGAATGGCAGGCCCTGGCCATTGTCCGATGACAGCCACTGGCCACGGGTATCGGCGTCATCGTTGCGGTCTCCAGAGAAGATACTGTCAATGGCCTCAGGATACCAGTCGAGGACAATGCACTCGCCAAGCTTGATGTAGTAGGTCTCGTCATTGGGCTCGCCGTTGCTAAAGATCGAGCGAGGCGACTGTGGGGCTTCGCGAGCTCTTGCCTTCTTCAGCTCTTTCTTCTCCTTTTTGCTCGCGCGCTTCTCCTTGAGCTTTCGAGTTTTGTTACCCTTGAATTTGTTCTCCTTCTTGTTGCCACGCATGCGTTGCACGACGGGTGCACTTTGCACAGGATCTTCGGGGAGCTCGCTGTCGGCGGTTTCGCTGTCCTCTTCTTCGACAAGAGCAGGAGGATCTTCTGCGGACGTCTCCACAGATGCTTCCTCGTCATCATCACTTTCTTCTTCGTCCACAGCGGTACTAGCGGGAGACGATGCGTCGTTGGTGCTGGATTCACCGGCTGTGCTAGAGCTTGACGACAGGCGTCTGGACGGAGCTTTCACACGGGACTTGACGTCGCGAACGCTCTTCTCCTCGAAGCCACTGGTGCCCATGCAGAACATGTTCTCGGCTCCTCGAGCATAATTGAGAGTGAACAAGTGATCGCGAAGGATTGCCGGGAGCTTGTAGTCAGGACTGTGGAAGCCATCAGGAACCTTGGCTCCCTCAGACTCTGCCCTGCTTTGAGCCGCACCAACTGCCTCTTCAGTCTGCGAGCTCTGCGTGTCACCGTTCATGGAGACAGAGACGTATCCATCTTCGGAAGAGACAGAGTGGTCGCTGACTCGTGCATCGGCATCACCCTCCGTCTCAGCTCTCTCGGTGTCTGACGAGCTGGGTCGCTCCGATTCCGCCTCCATCAAGATTGGACGACTTGTCAGCTGCGCCACAGTGTACAAGACTTTCTTCATGAGCGCGTCGTAGTCCTTGGCTTCCTCGCGTTGAACCGTGATGTACTGCGGGTGCATCATGATCTCCCACCCACTGCCGTAGCGATTCTTCTTTCTATGGAAAATAGGCACCGCAAAGTTGTCGGCTGCCTCTGAGTGCATCTCGGGAATCTCCTCCAATTTCTTCCTGTCAGCGGTCGACAGATAGCCGGATCTAGGGCGTGGCGGGATGTTGCTGGGTACCTCGGCCAGCTCAAAGACGAAGATGTAGTCGTTCGATTGGATGTTAGCCTCTGCCACGCTCATCCGGTCGTCAAAGTACTTGTAAACCTTGTGGCTGTAGACTTCGACCATCCAAAGTTTGCTTGCGTCAACATTGTCATGTTTTGATGCGATGATCTTCTTCACGTCTTTCATGGTCAAGTTCTTCTCCAGATCCAGGTTGTGGTTCATCGGCCTGCCAACAAGCGGTACAAACGTGAGGTTGAGCATGATAGTGCTTTCCATCGGAAGCTGAAGGGTAAGGGACGCGAACGGATCAAAAGTGACGCTGACCTTGTCACAGCTGGGGCACTCCATGGTGTTCTTGTAAAATCCGCTAAAGAGATCCATGCACACAGACTCATTTCGCTTGGCATGGTTTGATCTGTAGATGTCGCCGAGCTCCTTGATATACTCTGGATCGTTGACTCGTGCGTCGTCGGAGTCGGGATTTTCAAGATAGGGCTTCTTCTGGATTCTGTTCAGATCCTCATGGATGGAGTCGACCAAATAGCTGAGAAACTCCTGGGAGTCCTGTTGGCCCCATCCAGAGAATACAGGGTTCTGTGAGCTGAGCGTCCTCTTAAAATTCGTGGGCGAGAAGGATGAGCTCGCGTTCTCACCATACAGACCCTGCAACACTTCGGCATACTTCTTAGCCATGACACCCCCAGACCCCAAAGGGTTGTCATGGTTGATCTCAGGCTTGTATTTGTCTTGCAAGAAGTAAATGGCAAGTTCCTCTACACTGCGGATGCACTGCAGTGCTGAGTTCATGTAGCAGGTGTTACCGAGGTTTGTCAGACCGACTTTTCCTCTGACCTTGTCGCTACGAGCCCCACGGCCTCGGATCATCACACCGCCAGGTGCTGGGCTGGTCCGACGAGAATTCACGGTCGAGCTTGGCTTGGAAGCACCAGTGTTGCCTTTGGCGAGAAGCTTCTTCTTCTGGTCAGAAAGATATTCGCCGCCAGCAGGACCGCGGGTTTGCTCCTCTAAAATGAGAGTCTGGTTTTCAAACAAAGAGAATATTTCGATGGTTGACGAGCCGTTGTAATTTTGATTAGCAGTCTGATCAGGCATGTCGATGTGTTCGATGTCCTTGCCAATATCCATCTTTTGCCACTCGGTAGTTTCAACAACGAGCTTGGTTCGCTCCAGCGGGACAGAGGAAGGAGAGGTCTCTCGTGACAGCGGCGGCGATGCAACACCAGACTGCGTGTTGTCAGGTGCGTCAACCGCGATGTTGGTAGGATTGAGCACCCGCCAAACCTTGACTTTGTGGCTCAGAGGTATTCCAGCGAACTCTTTCACCCGCTTCAGGAAGCTGTTAGCCTTCTCCTGGCGGGAAGATACCACCATCAAGGCGTCCTCGGGTTTCATTTGTCCTCTTTGACGACGTTGAAATTTGTTTCGGAGCTCTATGGCTGCAGATCTGGCCTTGTCGTCTGGCTTGTCGCTATCCCCAGCAGGCTGGGGAAGTTTTCTGACCAGGAATACAGGCGGATTGAGTTCGTACACGACGTTCGTCATGGCAGCGTCGTCCGGCGCGGTGTTGTGAGCATACCTCGTGATCTGCTTTTGTCCTTTCGCAATGCCATACCACCCGATGATCTTGCCCCAGGCCTCGTCAGGAAGCACCAAGAAATCCTCTTCCATGGTGAGGCCTTGCTTGAGAGGGATGTAGGGATGGCCATTCAAGTCGTGCAGAATCGGCTCGTCGAAGGCATTGGGGGATACAATGTCGGAGTTGTCCACAGGCCCGATCTCACCCTCACGTGCTGATTTCGGAAATTTCGTGCTGCTCAGCTCTTCTGTTGTCCTTGCCCTGACTCTCTGCAGCCATCGCACAGATACCACGTTACCCCGGTCGCCATGCTCAAGCTGCTTCATTGACAACTGCATGACCTCGCTCACTTGCTCATCAATGCTGGGCAGCGGTGCACCGCCAGCAACTTTCCACTGATCTCCGTTGCTATCCTCGGCCGAATAAGGCGGTGGTTGCTCCTCCGACTGGAAGCTTGTTGCTGAAGTGTTCGTTGACATTGTGCCTTGCAGCGAGGTCGAAGCAGTGTTCGCACCAGTATCCTGATCGTACAAGTCGTTCGCAGTGCCAGCCATTGCTACATCCTCGTTCGAATCCGGCTGTTGAGCAGCATTCCCGTGCCTCCCGGTACCTTCCATCTCGCCAGCACTTCTCTTCGCAGGGCTCGCCGCCCTCTGAATCTCAGACCTTTCCGCGTGAACCTCGTTATCCGTCTTCACGGAAATGTCCTGTCCATTCTCACTGCCTGACATGTCCCTGTCGCTCCCGCTATGAATGTGAATTTCGGCAAACGCTCCACTAGGGCTCTGTCCTGTTGGACCCACACCAGCACTGCCAATCTCTTCCTGCACGTGTGGCGGCAACGCTCCGGATCTTCCGCCTGTGTTTGTCGACGGTGATGCGCGGTCCTCTTCGGGACTTGGCGCGTTGCTCTGCGGTGACGAGGATTCGCGCTGGTGGGCCTCGTAGGTGGCAGTGTCGAATGAAGCAGCCGAGTCGGCGGTATGCTGAGATAGGGATGCAAATGGAGCAAGCTTTCGCTTCTTGGTCGTTGACGAGGACGCCGTGGTGCGCGGCAGACTGCTCTGCAACGGCGAGCAGCCCCGGATTAAGGATTTTGCAAGGAATGTGCAAAGCGGTCGGAGTGAGCGCGACGGAGTGATGAATGGAGGAAGAATCTGGTTGATCGAATGCGCGGTTGTGTTGTGTTTGGGTGTGTTGTTTACAGAGGCAAAAGGAAAGACAGATGAGCTGATGGGTAGTCGCGTTGTTGCGTTGCGTGTAAGCTCGTGGTCTTGTCAACGTCGTTTGGAGGTCTGCCGCGTGCGTGACGTCGGCTGTTGAAGCCTTCACTTACATATGAGTGGACATTGAAGGCGTTCTTTCGGATATTCCTCACTTCAGTTTATTTGCGCTTCCTACCTTTTGAAGGAAAATCAATACCTTCATCTCACAGTCATGTCATCAGTGTCTACCATTTCTTAGTACTATTGTATCGCGATATCTCATCATTTGGGGTAAGCAGGGTTAGGGTTTATCTTTCGACGCAACACATCATTGCCGACAGGAGATACGACAGGCTTTTAATCGATGTCCAGATTGGCGTTGATTGACTGGAAGATATTCACAGTCCGTGACAATGCATGTTTGCTCTCTGTTTGGTCGCGTGACTGCCGTTTTAGCTACCGTCTCGCTAAATGGAATTCAAGAAGTGGAAGGTGCGTTAGAAAGAGAAGCGAACAACCCAGATCTTCAACCTCTCACACCTTTGGATGTTATAGGCAGTACCTTTGACATTCCAGTCAACTCCAATCTCTTATAGCTTGAAGATGAGTGTGTTGGGCGGCTCAACATTATCGTATGTTACAATTGGCAGCGAAGAGCAGCGAAGAGCAGCGAAGAGCAGTGACTGGATTGGTCAGGTAGGCATAAAGTGATAATTGACGGAAACATACTGGACGCACAAAGATATACATCATCGGTTAAGTGACGGTCAGAGATGCGAGATGGACATTATGTAAGTTGGTATATGCCAACAGACAAGAAGAACAGAAAAAGAAACCCCTTCCTAGTCCATTCATCTATTCATCCGCCAACAATGACAAGAAATTACATCAACCCTCCAGCGTCATCGCCAACGGAGCTCCATCCGTAATCCCTCCATAAGGCACAGCCTCATAGTCCCCGAAACAAGCGTACTCATAATCCGCCTTCGCAAAGCTGCCTTCCTGTACCTTTAAAAATGTCTCCAAGTCACACCACCCATCGTCACGCTGACCACACTCGGGGAAATTCAAACCCAGAGGCAGAGTGCGCTGGTTCAAAACGAAGTGGATGTACTTGGTCTCATCGCCTGCCGAGTAGACAGCACCCTGGGAGCGGTCGCCGGAGAGCGGCGAGGGAGTCTTGATGATCTCCATGTCTAGGCGCGCGGCGAAGGGGGTGAGGTGCGAGACGCGGAGCGAGGTTGTTTTGTTCCTGGAGGCTGGCATGTGGTCCGCGGGTAGGAGATCTGCGAATTGGGTGAAGCCGAAAGCGGTCAGGACGGCCATGATGTTCGTGTCGTGGGAGAAGTCGAAGTTGAGGGATTGGTTGAGGGGGAATGTTTCGGTATTGTTGTCGAGGGTCACATTTATTTGTGCGATGGGCGAGGAGATGACGTGGTGTTGGAGGCGTGCGAGGATCTCTTCTACGTAGCCGATTCCGACGGCGCGGCCGGTGGGGGACTGGAAGGCGTTGTTACCAGCGAAGGAGAGGTCGATGCTGTATTCATAGCTTTCCCATTCCTCGTAGGTGAAGAGACCACAGAAGGCGGAGTAGCCAAGAGCAACGGTCTCGTATGCGCACATGGATTGAGCGTTGTAGGAGTCGACGGTGGTCCAGTTGAAGCCGGGAGCCTCTGCGTGAAGTCGCTCAGTAGCGTCTTTGAGGTAGATACCGGTCCACTGCTTGGTTGCGTTGTTGCCGCCCAAACTACGGTAGTTGTTGGCGTTGGGGCAGTTTTGGTAGCCAGCAAGGGAGTTATTAAACGTGCCAGTCAGGTTCTCCCGGGCGAGGATCAAAGTCGCGTTTTCGGTCCAGCCCAAACCGAAGAAACCGGCGAGGAAGTACTCAGCAGACTCAACCATGCGTCGTTGGGTTGTGGAACGAGCAATGATCTTGCCGTCGTTCGGATAGAGGTGACCGTAGTTGTACTGATGCAGGGTGCCGGATTCGAAAAGCTCCTCCTTGCCCACTGGGACTAGGATCTCCTGACCAAGCTTGTAATCCCAGTTGTTGAGGAAGCTGAGATCTCCAGTGAAAGTGACATCCCCAAGAACACCAGTGGTGTAATTCTTGATTTTCGCGGCCAAGTCTTCAACACCCGATCCTTTAGTAGGGTACCGCGAACCGTGACGAGACAGCATGTTTAGCTGCACGATAGAAGCGTTCTCAGGCATGGAGTACTCGTCCACGCCAAATCCATCGGGGTTGCTGAAGTAATGAGACAATTGACCGTGCTTGTGGAAGATACTCTCGTCATCCCCAACCTGACCTTTGATCGGGACCTGAGTCTCCAATGGCTGGGGTGGCACATATGTCGTTGATGCGAAAGGTGCAGGGTTTGTTTGAGCGAGGAAAGCTGGTTCGCCGGTTGGAGTTGGGCCTGTTGATTGCAGTCAGAGATGAATCAATTGTTGATAGGACCTCATGAGAAACTAACCAGGAAGCAGCAACGGATCCGTGACGTAGTAGTCAGGCACGTTGCTCGTCGACGAAGAGCCTGCAGCAGAGGCACTCTGTCTTCTCACCACACCAGCATCGACCAGATCCGCGCCAACAGCAGCGGCAGCGACAACATAGTTGCGGTACAGCATGACGAACTGCACAACGACGATTCCAAACAGCACGACTTGGCCAAGAAACAAAGCTGTCCGGCTGATTCTGGTATACCAAGGTCCACGGTACTGCGGCTGTAAGAAACGAGGGCGGAGGGTCTCGTCTTCCAACAAATCCTCAGACTCGGACACCATGGCGTATTTTGTAAGGCCAGCTACCCCGCCGTCATCACCATGTCGGACACCTGCATGCGCATGAGAAGGATCCATGCTGACTGCCACTCCCGTCATCGGGTGGTAGAGGGCAGAAAGCTTGTCCCACGTTTCTCACGGAGTGGTATCGCCTTGCCGGTGATCGGCGTGAGATGTGCCGTACGAGGAAGGTAGGTTCGTTATGGCCCTGCCGAACGTGTGTCGGTAGTCGGTTTCCAATGGTGAAGATTGCCTCAAGTGAGAAGGAGGCTGGGGATTTGCCGATGCGTCGCGAACTTCTCCTCACGCGTTTCGATCGGATCGGCGTGCAAGCTTCAACGTGCTGCCGAGATATCCGTGCTACGCTATGCCGTTATACTGCCCGTGTTGAGATATCGCAGTGAGAGTGGTGGGTAAAAGAATTGTGTGGAGCAAGCTATGCATGGTGTTTATTGTTAAGCGAAAGCGAGAAAGTCAATGAGCGAGTTTGTAGTGATCGATGATACCGTGATGGTCAAGATGGTGTTGTTGCCAAGAGGGCGAAGCTTCAATGCTCGTCGCTAAGACTGCAGCCTTACGTGGTGAGGCGTTTTATCGATCGCCAGGACCAAAAGTCCATGTAGACAACACGTTCCTTGGCTATCGTCAAGGCAAATGAACCGAGTATATCCAATGATAATGTAAGAGTACTGCTCTCCCTTCAACCAAGAAGAACAAAATACCCATCGTCTCTGTGACAACTTTTCTTTTATTCTCCAACTTGTGTACAATACCCTGATGACAGGCAACTAGTACGAACGCTTTGCAATAACGCAAATATCAACTGATGTTCTCACAACCAACGAAACCGTACCACTTCCTTCCCTCCCAATACGGGCAGGAACATTTGGGCCAGGAAAATCAAGCAAAAGATGCTAGAAACCAAAATAGAACGAAAGAGACAAATCCATAACCGGTCTTATCGACTTCAAGATGCTCCAATCGACACTTCGATCCGCATCGTGTCGGTTGAGTTACGTGTATTCGAAGTCCCATGGTGCAAATTGACACCATCGTGAATTTACTGGACATTCCTTAGCGCCGGAAATCCCGCAACCAATCAGAGCTTTGAGAGACATGTAAGTGAATTGCCGAGTCGCTAGGGTTGCGCCTTCGAACAACTCTCCATCTCACCATATCTCTCGCAATACTGCTGCAGCATGTATATGCATAGCTTGTCAGCACATAGCTGCTCTCATACGACCGTGGCAAGAAATACTCGGGTACAATCGCTTCGCGGGCCGCCACCCCTCACATCCACCTTTCGTGCTGGCATGTGCTATTCCTCCGTCTCGTGATCGACGAGAGTTCACTTGTTACGAGAACAGGCTCCTTTAGTTGAGCATGCGGAAAGTATAGCAAGTATCAGTCCGCCTGGTGGTATGGGCGTGGTTCGATCAATTGCCATTGCAGTCGCCAGCCTATATCAGACCCCAGTTCAGCCTCCCGTTCTTGACTTCACTTCACTATGAAGACCGTGCACCGTGCGACACCTGAACAATTGCCGTCACAAGCCAGCACCGACTGCAGCGCTTGATCAGCCCACTACACGAACAGAGACCTTCCTCACCCCGTACCGAGAACAACACCAAAGTCGGCCACCGCAACCAAAGCATGAGCTACAGACGCAAGCAAGTTCCACCGACTTGAAGTATGCTGTCCGTATAGCTCTTGATTGACAGCGACCAACACTAACAACTTGTAGCATGGCCTCAGCAAGTGACCCGTCCTCTGCCTCGGGCGAGCCTCGAAGCTCCGACACCACCAGCGCGACTCCGCCCAGCTTCTACGACGCTGCCACCAACGAGCTACTCTGCGAGATCATCGGCGCCTGACCGTAGGAGACGTTGTCGCTACCACCGGCGTCTGCAGCACCTGGCGTGCCGCTCTGAAATCCAACGTGGCCATCCAACAGGCTTTGTTCCTCGCCCCAACGAGAATTCACCAGATCTTGACCCACGACAAAGACTTCCACAACAAAGACTTCCCTAAGCGCGTCGAGGACATCCCTTGCTATCGCTATGTGGTCGTTGGGGAAGTGAACCCGTTCCTCGCCCGCATCTGTGGCCCAGTGTTGTCGAACGACGACGATCGCCTCGACATCGTCGACGAACTTGCAACAATTTCACCGAGAGAAAGTTTCGAGTATCCAGCCGGTCCCTGGCGAGAATGGTTCATCACAAAGCCGCCGACTTTCAACGCTCGCATCTCCTTGTACCCGAAAGAAGAAACGGAAAAATTTGTTGAGCGCCAGGAGAAGATGCTCTTCTTTCGGTGCAACGAAGGTATCCGGTTGGGGCAGCTATACGACTACATCGACGAGAGGGTCAAGGGGTTTCGTGTTCGTGGAAAGCAAGTCGCCTTCAGGATCGTCCTGCCAGATTTCCACCCGCAGCATTTGAGAAAGAGACGCAATTGGGCGTGGGAAGTTCGCAAGGGCCTGGTCGTTGGCCAGATCTTGCCGAGAATCTTGCCACCTTCACGCCGCAAGATGTCCTACGGCAAGTCGAATTCTCGTAAGACGCCGTGAATTCGCAGCTACTACGGCTTTCCCATACAACTACCCTTATACGAGCCCGTCATACAACTTCCCCAGACGCCTTCCTCATGCTCTACTCTCACGCGACCGCCTATCAATCGCACTGCGACTTTAAACCGCTTCGCACGGTGTGTCGACATGGGGTGGCGGCAGGCAGGCAAAGGCTTCGTCTAAGAACTCATCCTCTCCACGACCGTCGCCTGTTCTCAAATGAACAAGCAATGGACAGGTCTCAATCAAATCGTTCAATCCATTGTTCAATCCAGTCTTTCATACATTCAATCCCTGGACCCAACCCAACAATACGACCGCGGCAAGTGAAACCTGGCACAATCGCTTCGCATGCCACTGCATCCCTCACTCGCCATCCTCAATGCGAAAAGGGTACTCGTGACTTCGGGGGTTTCATCTTATTCATCCCTTCCTTCATACCCAAGATCATACAAGTCCATCATTCAACCTAACTTGTTTTCAATCCCCTCGTCCAATGCTACTCCTTCCCAAACCCACCCTTCTCAAACTTCGTGCTGAACCGCTCCACCACATCAAAAGGCATCACATAGACCGGATGCACAAACCCAACGCGATCACTCTCCTCTACCCCCAGCATCTGCATCTTAGCCCGACTAGGCCCTTCCCCACTCCAGTTAAACCCACTAGTCAACCTCCCACTCTCCGATCTGACCGGAGCCTCCGTATCGTAGTGATAGTGGTTCATAGCCGCCGACAACCCCGCCAGCGCGTACGTAGTATGATACCCATCAGGTTTCGCGCTCGGCTTGTCACGCATCCCACCCTTCTTTCCCGGCTGCTGCGCGCAAGTGAGCAGATAGCGCACCAGTGCTTGTTTGTTCCAGACGTTCTCGGAGGCTTCTTGTTGGCCGGCGCCGAAGGAGGCTTGCAGCAGGGCCCAGGTGCCGCCGATCCATTGGCTGTAGCACGCGTCGACGAGTTTGTTTGTGCGCCCCGCGAAACCGCCTTCGGGCTGCGTTTGTTGGCAGGCCATCCAGCGGAGGAGGGAGCGGGTGTCGAGGTATTTGGGGATGATTTTGTGAGGGGCGTCGATCATGCTTAGACAGCCCATGGCGAGGAAGGCGTATGCGCCGTGGGCTTCATCGCCTGGGGTGGCGCCGATGCCGCCTTCGTAAGTCTGCAGCGAGCGGATGTACTCTCCGAGGCCGTCATCGAAGGTCTTCAAACCGGCGTGGCGGGCTGGGGAGGAGGGCGGTAGTTCCATGGGCAGGTTGAGGACGGTGATCATGATAAAAGCGCAGTAGGCGCCGCGGATGTCCATTTCGGCATTCTCGGCCATGCGGAAGCCGCCGTTTGCTTGCTTGATTTTGCCGAGCCAGTGCCACATGGTGTTGCGGTTGACTTCTTCGAGGCCGTCGACCATGGCTAGTGCGAGGACACAGGCGTAGCTGGCGGCGCAGTGGCTGAATTGACCGTGGCCACCTCCATAGCCACCCCATTGGTTTTGCATGGGTCGGACGGTCTCGATGAGGCGTTGGCGGTACTGCATGACGTCCTCACCCAAGACTGTCAATCCTGAGAAACCCCAGTAGAACAGCCATGGTCTGGCAGCGTCAAGGGCGACGTAAGGAGCGGGTAGGTTTCCGAGGGTGGTGTGCAAGAATCTGATGTGCTGCTCGCGTCTTAGATGTGGAAGACCGTATTTGTTGAGCGGGAGGTCCTGGGTGTCTTCACCAAGCAGATGTGGCATGCACTCGTTGCGGACCTTGTCGAAGGCTTCCGACGACGGTGTAGAGAAGTCTTCGGGGAAGAGGTTGAGGACTGGTGGAGCAAGCCATGGAGGCATGATATGGGCGTCCCGTTTGAGGTGGCTCCCAGGAAAAGGAGGACCTCCGTCTTCAGAGTCGGAAAGCTCGACAATTTTCGCCTTCTCCCTCAGGAGGTTGTCCAGTGCGTCGTTTGATGGGGAAGCCATTTTGTTTGATTTTCTTGAAGAAAACTTGACGGTGCGCTTATGTTGTAGACGGCGTCTGGGTTGCATGGGAGTGAAGTGTTAAGCAAGGCGGCGCTTGGTGGTGGACAAGGAGACGGTTAGTATTGTTGTCCGTTTGTGCCGCTTGATGGCATGCAGCGTGTGACTTCACTGCGGGCAGCAAGGATTTCCCAAATGCGGGTGCAGCGATGTCTTGTTCTGGGAATGTGATGCAGCCCAGAAACCAGAAGTGATGTTGATGTTTTATTACCTCTCACACTTGTTGTATTGTAGGAGAAGAGGCTAACGCTACCCAATTGATGCTGACTCTTCGCTTGTACCGAGCGTCACACTACGAGTGATTGAGACGATACAACGATTGGCCTGGCTATGAAATGCCCTCTCTTTCTGCTCTTCAAGTACGACGATGAAATATGGCGACTGTTACTTCACTTGCCTTGGCTCGAAAGGGAAGGAAGTCACGATTTCACTGGATGATGATTCAGGTGAGGTGACTTGGTGAAGAGGCGGGAATTTGGAAGACGCTGGCGGCAAATCGAAGGCGTCACTTTCTGGCTGGAACTCCCGCTTCCCGACCTGAAGCCATCATCGCTGCGCCATCCGTCTCGCTGTTCACACTCTAGTTAGGTATCATCTCCACGTCGCCGCCGCGACAGGAACAACACCACTCGCATACATCTCTTCACATTTCCTTTAGTCTGCTCCCCTCACCCTCACCAATACCGCCAAAAGGGCTGTTCCTACACTCGCCATCTCGCCGGCTGGGCGCCTTCGACGATCACTCTGCGGCAAAGACCGCTGCTTCACACCATCATGGCCGCCACCGCTGTATGGGGCGAGATGTTCCCTCGAATGGCCATGCGGAATGCGCAGAGTAGCATAGCCATGCGCTCTGCTGCTCCCATCACCCGCAACATCATTTCCGCCCACCGCTGCATCTCGACCGCCTCACCGCGCTCGCTCGGCCTGTCTGCGATCGCACCCAAGTCCCCTCTCCAGGCATTCATTCAGAAACGAACTCTCTTCGGCAGATCGTCATGGGGCGCATCGAGCAATCGCAACACGCTTGCCCATCTGGAACAAACCGCCAACAACAACCCCGGGAGCGCTACCGCTCAAAACGCCTTTTACACTGCCCTTCTCCGTTCAAACATGCCCGAGATCATCGCCGAGCGATACAGCACTGGGCGCTTTGCCACCAACTCCGCCTGCGACGACGTATACAAGAAAGCTCTCCAACAAATGGGCGTGGCTGACACCGGCGCAATGGCGAACGCAGGCGGACAAGCGGCGCAGGGCAACGGCATGAGCAATGGGATTTCACAGTCTATCGGACAAGCGGTCGCGGCAAGGTACAACGGAGGCAACGTCGGCTACGGCATTCGCGCTGGATCTGGCAACGGAAGCACCAGCGAGCCAATCTACGTGGTCGTCGATGAGAGCTGGGGCGCCTACATCTTCAAATGGGTCAAGTTCGGTCTAGTCTTCGGCATCAGCTGCTACGTTCTTCTCGTCGTCCTCAGTCTGGTCGTTGAAACTTTGGGAATCATGAAGAAGGCCGGAGGCTCCCAGAACGCCGAGACCAAGCCCGAGCTGCAGACAACCCGCTTCGCCGATGTTCACGGTTGCGATGAGGCAAAGGAAGAATTGCAGGAGCTGGTCGAGTTCCTTAAGTCTCCCGAGAGCTTCAGCACTCTAGGCGGCAAGATGCCCAAGGGTGTCCTGCTCGCTGGACCTCCTGGTACTGGTAAAACACTTTTGGCTCGTGCTGTCGCTGGCGAGGCTCAGGTTCCTTTCTTCTACATGTCTGGCTCTGAATTTGACGAGGTATACGTCGGCGTGGGTGCGAAGCGTGTCCGCGAACTTTTCGCCAACGCTCGCAGCAAGAGCCCCGCCATCATCTTCATTGACGAACTTGACGCCGTGGGAAGCAAGCGCCACGAGAGGGACGCCGCCTACGCCAAGCAGACTCTCAACCAACTTCTCACCGAGCTGGATGGATTTGAGCAGAACTCAGGCGTAATCATCATCGGAGCCACAAACTTCCCGGAATCTCTCGACAAAGCCCTCACCCGCCCTGGCCGCTTCGACCGCAACGTCGCCGTTTCTCTGCCCGATGTCCGTGGACGTATTGACATTCTCAAGCACCATATGCGCAACATCAAGGTCGATGTCGACGTTGACGCCTCTATCATTGCGCGTGGTAGCCCCGGAATGTCTGGAGCTGAGCTTGAAAGTATTGTTAACCAGGCCGCCGTCCACGCTTCCAAGCGCAAGGCGACCAAGGTTTCACTTGAAGATATGGTCTGGGCCAAGGACAAGATCATGATGGGCGCAGAGCGCAAGAGCGCCGTCATCCAACAAAAGGACAAGATTATGACTGCCTACCACGAAGGTGGTCACGCTCTCGTCGCTCTGCTGACCGAAGGCTGCGACCCACTGTACAAGGCCACCATCATGCCCCGCGGCCACGCTCTTGGTATCACCTTCCAGCTCCCCGAAATGGACAAGGTCAGCGAGACCAAGAAGAACCTCGAGGCGCGCATCGACGTCTGCATGGGCGGCAAGGTTGCTGAGCAGCTGATCTACGGCGATGACGGTGTTTCCACCGGTGCTTCGAGCGATATCCAGCAAGCCACTAACCTGGCTTACCACATGGTCACACAGGCCGGCATGAGCGACCTCCTCGGCAACATCGACCTGTCCAGCAACTACAACCGTCTCTCGTCCGACACCAAGCAGAAGATCGAAGGCGAAGTCCGCCGAATCATCGAAGCAGGCAAGGACCGCGCTACCAAGCTCCTGACTGAGAAGCGCACCGAGCTCGACAGACTTGCAAATGCTCTTGTCGAGTACGAAACCCTTGACAAGGCGGAGATGGAGAAGGTGATCCGGGGCGAGAAGCTTCCCGACAAGATCAAGTCCAGCATCGACACACCCATCAAGCTTCCCAGTGTGCCTTTACCTCCACCGTTCGGCGTTCCTCCGCCAATTGGAGGGCAAGCGGACGGTGAGGGAGCGGCTGGCGCAGAAGGAGGGGATGAGTCGCGACCATACCCCGCCGCTGGAAGCCCATAGAGGGTCAGACATGTCCAATTTTTCTTTACCTTTATACGTTTCTTTTTTTCATGTGTGTGCATAAGGTAGCGAGCATCAGGTAGCCTTCTGTAATTGTAGGTATACATCGCAACTGGATACAATCGATTATCATGTGCTTCTGAGGTGAGGTTTAGTTTCGAAGTACGCCGTCATCGTTCACTACTGCTGCAGGCACTTGCGGCGGCGGCTTGCAAAGCGAATCATGCTGGGATTGTTCAGTTGTGGCTTCGCATCAGAGGCTTGAGGAAAAAGGTATGGGATGAGAAGGATGGGAGGGCAGGAAGGTACAGTTGCTACTAAGCGATACTGTTTTTCTCGACTCAAGACACGACCTACATAGCGCACCCACGGAATTGCAACCAGAAAGCAAGACCCCAAGACTCTGCCTCCTACATCAATCAGACAAAGCCACCCACTTCCACAGCGGCAGCAGCGATGACCGGCAGCGCAGCCTTGACCCCGAGCTCCGTACTACACTTCTGCAGTAGTGCACCGGTGCTCTCCCCGTTGCCATCGCCGCCATCACCGCCGTTCTGACCTTCGGCTCCAGCGCCAGGCCGACCAGGCGCTCCGTTCGGAGTTGCACTGGGAGTCTCTGGGTTGAAAGTACTCGTCACAGCCCGCACACCAATCGTGACATTCGGTCCTGTTCGTGGTGTCCACTGCTGGTTCGTCATGGCTCCCATCGTTCCATTCAGTGACGTAGCATTGGACGGCGTCTCAGGCAGCATCGGTGGCGATAGCACAGCAATCAAACCCTGCACGCCCTCCAGGGCGCTCATCTGCTGCCCAATCCCCGGATTCCCATCAAAACCCCCGACGTACCACTTTTGCCCACAGGTCGCATCATCACCGCCCGCCGAACAGGCCTCAGCGATAGCAGCAGCAGAAGTCGTCAGGAGAGTCCGAATTGCCTGGAGGGTGTAAGGAGCCAACACAGCCGTCTTGGCCAAGAAGCGAGAAATGTACGCTTTGAACGAATACTGATCGTTGTTGCAAGTATTCGGCGGCTCGCAAGCGGCCTCGAAAAGAACATCCGTAGCGTTCGGGAGCGAGTAGAAATTCCTTATCGCAGAGCGCAAGAGACCCGAGGTGCGCTCTTCCCAGACTGCTGAGCCGTTGGTGAAGTTGTACAAGTTCGCCGCGCCGTGCAGGAGGATCCCGGCGTTGTAGGTCCACTGGATGTGGTTGAGTTCCGTGCAGTTGATCTTCTCGTCGGTGCCGTCGAAGACGTTGTAGTCTGCGTCGAAGAGGCCGATCGTTTCCATCCAGTCCCAGGCGCGCTCGGCCCATTCGACGTACGTTTGGTTTCCGGTGTAGCGGGCTAGGCGGGCGGCGATTTGGAAGAAGGCGCCGTTGGAGACGGTGTTTTTGTAGTAGTAGCCGGCGTTTGATTCGAAGACTTGCCATTTGAGGCCGCCGCCGCAGGTGTCTGTTCCCCAGCGTGGCCACTGGGTGTTGAAGACTGCTTCTGCTAGAGCGAGCCATTGAGGTTGGTCTGCCGGTGGGGATGGGAAACCTGATTCCGCGGCGGAGAGGGCGGCGAGGGCCCAGAAGGCTTGATCATCGTTTCCGAGGGAGGAGAAGTAGGCGGGCGGCATGTAGTTGTTGTCTGGGCCGACTTGGGCGAGGAGGGCTTGGGTTATTGTTGGGTTGTAGCTGGAGTCGTTGGTGTAGGCCCAGTAGTCGACAAGACCGCCCCACATAGCACCCGCTTGCCACCAGTAGAGCGGCTGAGGTAGAGTGCCTACATTCTCTGGAGGTGTTCCGGATGCGTTGGTTTGGTAGTATGATATGAGGTTGTATGCGAGGGTGGCGGAGGCATCGCGAATCGATGAGGGAGAGTTGGTGTCCAGGCTTAAGGCGTGTGTGATAGGGAGCAAAGCCGTGAGTATCATGGTAAGCGAAAACATTGGAGACAACATCGTAGCGAGGGCGTTTCCGCTGTGCAGTCTTGAGATTATCTTTTAGATGGCTGCTCGCAGAAAGCTGTCGTTGGGTCGAAGGGGGAGAAGGTGTTGCAGATTGTCAGCAGTCAAGGCTTGTGGCGTTTGTAGTACAGCAAACACACACAAACACGGAACCCGTGCGTGACGCTGCCAGCAGCTCAGTCGCACAAATGCTTGGGTGTGGTGAACGTGTGGTGGCGATAGATAGAAGGCCGAGATGCAGTCAACGATGACGGAGTACAAAGACCTTGGCGGCTTGTGAAACTAGGCGTATTAAGGTTCTAGCTCACACGAGTAGTCAGAAGACCACCGCCTCATCACTTACATGTAGGTATGTTTCGAGGACAGATCGCAAGCAACACTTGCAGTCTTGAGAGTTCAGAACTTGATACGCAGTCTACACGCCAAAAGACACAAAGCCCGCAATATTTACAACAACAAAAGGAAAATGGCCCCCCTTCTTTCTAGCACTGTACATGATGCTCTGTCTCCTTCACCACAATTCAATTTTCAACTGCTTTCCACACCTTACATACCAGGCGAGATGAGCATGCCCTTCTTGCCGGCATCGTGTTGCCAGCCACCGGCGAGCGCCTCACCACCGCTCTTCTGTGCGTGCTGCTGAATTCTGGCCTCAAGCTCAGGCCTGAAGTGTCTGATCAGACCCTGGACGGGCCAGGCGAAAGCCTCACCAAGAGCGCAAATGGTGTGGCCCTCGACTTGCTTGGTGAGCTCCTGCATCATGTCGATCTCACGTTGGCGGGCGGTGCCCATCTCGAAACGGTGCATGATCTGCTCGGTCCACTTGGAACCCTCGCGACAAGGGGTGCACTGGCCGCAGGACTCGTGGTGGTAGAACTTGCTGAGACGGGAGATGGCGCGGACGACGTCGGTGGACTGGTCCATGACGATGACGGCGGCCGTGCCGAGACCGGATTGAGAGTCCTTGAGGGCGTCGAAGTCCATGAGCTGGTCGTCGCAGATGTTCTTGGGGAGAATAGGAGTGGAAGAGCCACCAGGGATGACAGCCTTGAGGTTGTCCCAGCCGCCAATGACACCTCCGCAGTGCTTGTCGATGAGCTCGCGGAGAGGGATGGACATCTCCTCCTCGACGGTGGTAGGGTTGTTGACGTGGCCGGAGATACAGAAGAGCTTGGTACCAGCGTTGCGCTCGCGACCGAAAGAGTTGAACCAGCCAGCACCGCGACGGATGATGGTAGGGGCGACAGCGATGGTCTCGACGTTGGCGACAGTGGAAGGGCAACCAAAGACACCAACGGCAGCAGGGAATGGGGGCTTCAGGCGGGGCTTGCCGGGCTTGCCCTCGAGAGACTCAATGAGGGAGGTCTCCTCGCCACAGACGTAAGCGCCCATACCACGGTGGATGTAGACGTCAAAGTCGTAGCCAGATCCGCAAGCGTTCTTGCCGATCAGACCGGCCTGGTAGGCCTCTTGGATGGCGCGCTGGAGGACAGCGGCCTCATGGTAGAACTCACCACGGATGTAGATGTACGCAGCGGTGCACTAAAATGATGCCGTCAGATATAGTTTGACTTGCCAATTCCAAACAATCCTCTACTCACGTTCATGGCACGGCCAGCAACAAGACATCCCTCAATCAGCTTGTGCGGGTCCTTCCTCATGATCTCACGATCCTTGCAGGTACCGGGCTCGCCCTCGTCGGCGTTGACGACCAGGTATCTCGGGGTGGTGCCGTTCTCCCAGCCCTTGGGGTTCATGAATGACCACTTCATTCCACTGGGGAATCCAGCACCACCGCGTCCTCTCAGACCGGAGGCCTTGATCTCGGAGATAATCCAATCGTGTCCCTTGACAACCATCTCCTTGGTCTTGTGCCAGTCACCGTGCTTCATCGCGCTCTTGAGGTCGGCGCCGTGGTGGCCGTAAAGGTTGGTGAAGATGCGGTCCTGGTCCTTCAGGCCGCGCTCGCGGTGGACGGGCGGCGCGTCCTGGACGGTGGCCATACCGCGCTTCTGCTGGCCATCCTGGGCGGGAGTCGCCTGCTGCGACGCAGCGGTGGAGAGTGCGCGGACGGCGGACTTGTTCAGGGTGGTGCTGGCGGTGGCGGAGGAGCGAAGTGCGGTCTTTGCCGGGGCGGACAACATTTTGGGGGTAGCCAATGCGCGTGTGTGTCGAATTTTTAGGAGCGGCTTCGTCGCCTGAGTGTCCTAGCAGAGGACGAGTGTGTTGGTGTATGGGTAGAGCGGAGAGGTGGTGCAGTGGCGGCGGCGAGGTGTGGATGGGAGGCCTCGATTGAGTGTGAGGTCTAGTCGAGATGTATGATGCCGATGCTCTTTCTCCCGCCCGCAAATCAGAGCCATCTCATTGGCCAATTCCGATTGCTTACGCCCGCCTTGGCGACCATACCTTAAGCTCAACATCACGCCTCTCTTTCTCTTCTGAATACCATCCACCCGCCAGATCTTGTATTATCCTGCATGCCCTGCTCAATGTATAGAGAATGTCAGGACCTGGTGTGTTGGCATACTGTAATTTGCTGTGGCTGTAAAAGTGGCTTCCAACCACCCTCCTCCGCAGTCGAAAAGGCAAGTATTGCACAACTCTCATTCCACTTCGATACCGTATTGGAAATATCTCACATGTACAATCACATGCGTGAAAGCTGTCGTCGTTTGCTCGCACGACGTCACCTGATCACGTTCACTGAGCGGTCACTTTCCATTGCAAGGCACTAAACTGAGCTTATCAACCGATCGCAAACCACCCGACATCCCATTTTATCTTCCCCGAAGAGACCTGCAACCCTTTCAAAAACCACGCGTGTATCGTTTGCCATCACCCAAACCACCTTCTAATCAGCGCAATAATGACTGGGGATCCCAAACCGACACTGGGAGGCGCCTTGTTCGCCTCACCCACGTCCAACGCACCTGTCGCCGAACAGGAAGAGCAGTTGGAATCGGAAGGCCACGAACTGCTCGATCCGCAGACGTCTGCGCGACGCTACTGGCGCGATCCACTTACCGGCACCCAGCGAGAGATCTGGCGTCCAGGTACGCTGTTTGCAAGTGGCTATATCCAGTGTACAAACGCTAACGCATAGACAGGCGACGGAGATGGCGATGTCGAGCATGGCCACTTCGAACGCAGAGGACCGTTGGCTCCCCTCGAAAAGAGATGGCGGCTGTACCAGGTCAGTCTTCTTCCGCAATCCACCCCAGTTTCGCCACCGAACATCAAGAGTCAGATGCGCTACAGTATACTAACACTGCACGCAGCTACCTGGACCCTACAAGTTCCGCATACACGAGCCTCCAAACAATGTCATCCTGGACGACCGCGCTGTTCACGAAATCCTCCAATCCAACATTCCTCGTGCCCAGCTACCAAAGCGATGGTCGCACGATTTCAGCGGCCTATCAGCTGTCCGCCATCGTCGCACTCACCGTGGCCGTCCGGCTCACAAAGATATCAATGCCAGTACCGAGGTCGAAAGATACCACTCCTTCAAGCCCAGTGGAAAAACAGTACCGCCGTACTTGTTCTCCGGCGAAAAGGACTTCACACCCGTGTTCTACAGCGAGCTTCCCGAGGTCGAGGAAACCCCCCAACCACCTGATTCACCCGAGAAACCCAGGCAGCACAACCAGTACACCGCGCCCGATCAGCTGGTTCGAAATGGCGCCCAGTCAGCCAGCTTGACCAAAGGCAAATACCGCCCGCGTGTCAACACATTCCTCCGTCGCAGCCCGAGCCCTCCATGGGTCAAAGATCGCGAAAGACTCTTTGGTGGCGTCGGTATTGGCAGGACCGCTCCGACAGCTCAGCGCGATACTCCTCCAGTTCCCAGTTTCGACTTCAGCTTCGCTGCTGCACCTGCGCCTGTCGGCCTGCCTCAGGAGCAGCAGGAAAGCATGTGGGTCGAGCAGAACGCAGAAAAGGACGTGAACATGGACGTTGACGACGGCAATGCAGATTTCCTGCCCAGCATCTTCGGTGGTCACACGGCTGGCCAGGCGACAGGTGGAGCTCTTCGTGATCCCGACAGCCTTGGTCACGACCTACTCGCCCCTCAGCCTTCCAGACGCCCGGCTGCAGCGAGCCTCTTCTTTGCTCAGCCCAGGGTTCCAAAGGAGATGGGCTATATCGAACGACTTGCAGCTGGTCTTACCGAGGAGGAAGCTCAAGCCATGACTGCCGATTACTCTGATCTGGATTCTGGTGCTACTGACGCCAACGGTCAGGATCGTGTCGCATTGCTTGAGAGTGAGCTGCAAGTCACCAAGGATGCACTCAGTGCCAAAGACCAGGAAATTGCGGACCTCAAGTCTGAGCTGGAGGAGATGCAGACACGGATGGCATTGCAGTAGGATACCTCGGCTGGTTGAGAATTTGCTTGATCGCGAGTGGGGAGAACGGAAACACGACTGCAGATGTTTCAGAGTTTGTTCTGTGCTAGGAACTGGAGTTGTGCTGCTTGCTTGAGTTGTCGTGCAAAGCTGCTCTTTTCGATACCCGGTACTGATAACGCGAGACTTCTTCACTCAGCCTGTGGGTCTTTGCCCACGAACCCTTCGAACGCTGTCACCTCCTCTCGGGTGACTTGAGGTGGCCCAGGTGACATTAAGCAACGCTTCTCATCGACCAGCTCTGTGAAACGTCTGGATCTGATACTTTAGCCTCAAGAATTCACTGCAGTGTCTTTTAAGGTGCAAATACTACTCCGAGCTATGGCTACATGCGTTGTTCCAAGTCGGTGCAGGCCTGAACCTGCGCGGACACTAAAATTACCGGTTACACTTGGCGAACGTTGACTGCGCCCACACCTCTCTCGTGATTATTCCGATACGTATCGGAGACGCCGGCTATACCGTGTAGATACTGTTTCTGGAATCTGGACTAAAGAATAAGAGTCAGCATCTACTCCGCACACATGAGTGGCTGTCACACTGGGCTTCGCATCCTGCTCCTTTAGAGGCTTGTCACGTTTTATCTACACCATCCATGAAAAGAAGCCTTGGCTTTGTTTCGGAACGCTAATCTCTACGGCATGAGTCCGGCCTGAGACGCGCAAAAATCCCGAAGCATGAGGTTCTTGTCGATCATCAGCCCTACACATATATGTGAAACTCGCGTCGTGGAGGACCTCGGCACCAACGATTCGTTGCAGTATCTGGTTTCGTCCTTTGTCCTTCTTGCGTTACTGTCCAGATCAGTGACTCGCGTTGATGAGACAGAACCGGTAAGCATGTTGTTGCGAGGAGCATACCATCGGAAGGTTATAAAGGCACTGGCTGTCGTCCTGCTTTGTTGCTGGAAATCCCAACCATCGGCAGGTCCGAAATCAAACTTCTTCGCTTCTTACCAAACATCCAACGCATTTCCGATTCACTATGAAGTCTTCTGCTTTGATTGCCATTGCTGGCGCGCTTGCCCCAGCTTCCGCCATTCCCCAATATCTGTCTACGCGCGATTTCATCCCCCAAGAGTGGATGGCCCCAACTGCAAGCGACTGTAAGTCCACCGAATAGACATCGGTCTCAAGCATTTACGTCCACTATGCTCATCGCTCGACGCAGCTCGCGGTCCCTGTCCCGGCCTCAATACTCTTGCAAACCATGGCTACATTCCTCGCGACGGCAAGGACATCGACCTCAGGAAACTTGCCGCGGGCATGCTGAACGGTTACAATATTGAATACTCGGACGCACTTCTCCTCTGGACGCAAGCAATTCGGACCAGTCCTAAATACCCGGGCACCGTCAGCTTTGATCTGGCCGACCTTGGTCGCCACAACATTCTCGAGCACGACATCTCTCTGAGGTATGTTATGCGATCATCATCTTCTGACAAGTACTGACTCTTGCCACGCAGTCGCTCCGATGCCTACTTTGCAGATCCGAACCCATTCAATGAGACCGTCTGGGCCGAGTCGCTGACCTACTTTGATACTGACATGATCACTGTGGAGCAAGTCGCGAAGGCACGCATGGGCCGCCTGGCAACTTCCCAAAAGACTAACCCTGAGCATTCGCTATCCAAGCTGGCCGACGGCTTCAGTTGGGGCGAGATGGCTTCCTTCTTCGAGATCATGGCTGACGGCACCACCGGCACGGTCGAGAAAAAGTTCATCGAGTACTGGCTAAGTATGCCGCCCCGCTTTTCCGCGCTATAGATACCACCAGGCTAATGATGACTTCTGCTATAGAAAACGAGCGTTTGCCTACGGAGATTGGATGGCAGCGACGTACCAAGACGATGCAAGGCTCCGAGCGTGTGGCATTCACTAAGAAGCTGATGGAAGCTGCTGGCGTTGCCCGTCGTGACATCACGCATGATGCTTATGGTCGCGAGATCAACTAAGGACAGTTCTCAGCTTGGACGGAAGTAGGGAAGTAGAGGTAGATGAGTTGGGGAGTATGCAGTCGTTTGGTGAGAAGTTGAGTATACTTTGCCGTGCGATACAAATTCAGGCTGGATTAGAAAGTATTCTAAGTGCTGTTGCAGTCTGCAGTTACATCTAGATCAAAAGGAATCCTCTGACGATGCAAAGCATACAGTACTCAGCTGCGCTGATCGTTCGTCCTTGGGCTCTCATGCATATCCCGCTCAGCTCTCAGCTCTACCACCATTTCTGATCTTTCGACCAATGCCAAACTATCAGACAGCCTCGCCATAGCCTCTCCTCTGTATTGTTGGCAATGTGTTCACAGTGGTAGCTTAAGTAAGACCTCTTTCGTCTCAAAGCCTGACTGTACGAAGCACGCTGTTTTTAGAACAAAAGCTTATGTATCGACTGACCTCTATCAAAATGGACACGCAAGCCCACCCCACTTCGATGCTCGGGAAGTGAACCAATCGTCAAAGTCTGTGCCTAAACTTATTTACAACCTAAATGCTACATGCTCGTGCATGTATATACGAGATGAGACAGTATGTAAGACACGCGATGCTATCAGGAACGCGATTCCAATCCTCAAGCACTACTTCTCCATCAACTTCTCGTACGAAACATATCGAAATCCCGAGGAAAATCGTCAAGACGTCTCACTCTTGTCCTCTCCAAACCAGCGTCGGCCATCCTCAGTTACCCTCTTCCCAATCACAGCATGCCCATAGTACTGCTGCCTAGCCGCGCTTCGGTCGCCAGGAGCATCGTCGACAAAAGCCTCGAAAACACCTCACTAGAAGAACGCCCACAACGGAAGATATTCTGGAACGATGAGTTCGAAACTCTAACAGAGCTAAAATCGGATCTCAAACGTTTGCCATCCTCACAAATTCCACAAAAGCGAATGTGCCGCATCCGAGCCGAATCGGCATTGCCGGCATACAGCAGGGATCTATTTGGAGAATCGGGACAAGCGGTAGGACGACGAGCCACGACTTTCGACGATCTTTGTTTTGGTCCGGGGCTTAGTGATGGGATGGATGATGTTTTCATGGTTGCCTGTATGCTTCTGTTGCTCAACGGCGTGGCAATGGTGATCTACCTTCGATTACAACGATGGAGACCGAGGCAGAATGTACGCAAGGATCAGTTTGTTGCGGCATCGATCGTTGTGGGACCCGATTTGGAGACAGAGGTGTGAGGTCCACATTCCTGGTATCGAAGGAAATGGATTAGTCGATCGCTTGTTTTGATGTATACTCGCTTACACTTTGAGGGCAATGAGGTGGTCATTTGCAATCTCTCAGTCTAAAATGTTGCGTTGATTTCCGTGAAACTGGACGAACGTAGCAACGAAATTTCTCTGCTAGTGCCGATACTAAGAATCGTAACTGCACCCAATGAATGGAAAGGTCTCTGTATCTTGGAACGCGACAAACGCGAGCCGTGTGCTGGTCTGATGGGCTTGTGGGTCGAGACGGGCTACGTGAGAGCCCTACAATAAATATAGTGAGCTTATACATGAGATGCATATTGCGGGGAAGGAACGTGTGAATGATACGGATATCGCGGCGATCTATAACGTTATCTGGCTCTCATTGGCCGAACATACGAGAGACGATGGATCTCGGTAAGCTAACGTTATTAAAAATGTTCCCGAGTATGTATCCCTGATGCGGACTGGACCGCGCGTCTTGGTTGCCAGTAAGCAAGTAAAGAAAGCTTAGTTACGAGAAACAGATCCTCTCTCAGTTGTGGCTTTACGCTATTTGATCCTTTAATCACTTCTCCGGTACTCGTATCGTGCGTTAACATCCTCTTCCTCAAGCCGCGTCACC
>Ga0265797_10001806_pt1 | contig 37196 bp, 26 predicted proteins | sample P2T30metagenome_FD_192433 | JGI IMG/M metagenome (GOLD analysis project Ga0265797, IMG submission 192433) | Plant litter microbial communities from East Loma Ridge, Irvine, California - P2 T30 | ecosystem: Environmental > Terrestrial > Plant litter > Unclassified | place: USA: California...
GCCATTTTCTGCGACCCCAGCCGAGTCGGATGGATGTTGTCGCTCAGAATGTCGTCGAGAGTGATGAACCCGTCGTCCATCTCCGCCAGCAAGATCCTCTGGCCTTCCCCCTGCCGCCTGCTCACAATATCGCGGTAGCCGGCGTTGATCTCCGAGATTGCTTGCGGCGCGTTTCCGTTTGGCAACAGCGTGGAAAGCAGGATGACAGTGCCGGGCGAGTTTGCGAAGGCGTCGTCGACCAGCCCGTCCATGTCGGCAGGCGCCTGGCCTGGGCCGTCTTGCTGGCCGTCGTTGGTGCCGGCGTTGATGGTTATCACGTTGGGCTGGTACGTTGGCACGCTCGCCGAAGCCTTCTCGCGCACGCCGGCGACTTTGTAGCCGGGCCAGCCTTCGTTGTTCTGATGGGGGAAAGGGTTGCGTCAGTTCTTCTTCTTCTTCTGATGTTGTTGTGGTTGTTCATCGGCGAAAGGGGGTGGAGTTGTGTGTGTTGTTGTATGCATACTTACTCGATCGTTCATGTTGCCCCAGCTTGAGACGGAGCCGACCATGTTGACCTCCCAGCCGTCGAATCGAAGCCTGTCGCGGAGGAACTTGCGGTAGCCGTTCTTGCCTGGGTCGTTGGGGTCCGCGGGGTCTCCTCGCGTGATGGATGCGCCGAGGGGCATGATGCGCAGGTAAAAGTCTTCGGCGCGCGGTGAGTGGGTTGTCGTGAAGTCCAACTGGGAAGGCTCTACATCGTTGCGGCCAATAGGGGCGGCGTAAGTGATTGCTCTGGACGAGAGTAACAGAGTGTAGAAAGCGGCTACGAGCCCCTTGGTGCAAAGCATCTTGAGCCTGGAATTCGATTGAATGTAGATGTATGTTGGAGAAGTTGAGATGTTTGGTAAGACGACGGTGGATGAATGTAATCCTGACGAGAATGCAGACTCACCAGTGGCATGGGTTGACCTTATATATACTTTAGAATATCACCATCAACGCGCTGACCGTCTCTCCAATGCCCAGATCGGCAGATTATATGTGCAAGCGGATAAGACCTCAGAAGGAAGCGAGACGCATACGAGGCTTCTGCGAGTTGTTGGTCCATATCTCGACAGTCCCGTCCAAGAGCAGGAAGATAGAGGATTGACGACGACGATGATGATGATCTTGAAGTGCCTGAATCGTCGCAATTGGCAATGATAGCCAGTCTTGGGGCTCAGCTCAAGCGGAGCCGCATGCTATTTCTAGAGTCCAAGCATCCTACAGTACACTGCCCGCTTTTGTTGCAGAAACACGGTCCAGAAGGATCTCAGAGAAGCAAGCTTGAGAGGTATGCAGATATGTCCAAGAGTCGCTTGCGGTTTGGCGGTTGCTAGTCAGTGTTGGTGGTGTGCTTGGAAGTTTTGCAACAGTCCAGGGGTTTGCGTGAATCGTCAACGAACGTAGTCTACACCAAGCCAGGGATTGTACGACATCCTCGCCAAGATGCATTTTGCAAGGCGTTGTGCGGCGAGGCCTTGACTTACTTAGGAGGTTGGTATTATTCAGGGCGGTACTTTCCATGAGCCTTAGCAAAGCAAACGGTCATAGGTGAGAGAGGGCCATAACGGACGAGGTCGTTGGGTTTGTTGAGTAACGTGATCCTGAAAGTAACTTACAGTAAGCGAGCTGAACCGCAAGCCTGTTCGGCCTACGTGTGTGAAGGATCACGCTATAAGAGTTGATGAGCTTGGACGTGGAGTTGGACATGTTGGTTGGAAGATTGTAAAATGAAAGACCAACATTGAAGCCAAGTCAAGCGTCTCTGGTGACGTACGACCTCGGCGCACTCGGTGCCTGATGGCTGCGATCGTCTTCGCACGGTGTCACTTTGAGGTCAAGAGATGTAGTGTAGGTAGTGATGAGAGAGACAGATGAAAACGCAGTCCCTTGGTCATCACCAATGCAAAGTCGACGCGGGGCGATTGCAACGCTCACTCACAACTGATTCTGCCGACCTTCACGCCGGCGACAGATAGCAGTCGTTCCAGTGCTTGATCCAGAATGAACTCGTGTATGGATGATGTATGATATGTAAATTTGTCTCCACTGTGGGTAAGTACCACTGGTCAAATAACATGCACATAGGAATCTCGCCGACTCGTCCTCGACGGCAGCTCAAGAATACATCGTTCCAGTGTAACGTCAGCCGATCCACCGCCCTATCCAAGAAGGCTCCGACGGCCGCCGCTCCACTAACGATGATAACAGCACGCTAAATCAAACCATCGATCCAATCCAACAGGGACAAGAAAAGCAACAAAAAAAAAGAAAGGACAAGTTTCCAGTCCGTTGTGAGGATCCATCTCGCTCACAAGCGAGCCCGGGCCCATCCATCGTCTACTTCCTGACCGTTCCGTAACCCCGGTCAAACATCTCCTGAGCCTTGGCCGCTTCCAATGGAGGGACAGCACCGCTAGACTCCATAACGCCGTCTGTCGAGGCCATGACTCGAGGTTTAGAGAGCAATTCGCCCACCTCTTCCTCCCGCTTCTGCTCCTCTCCAAGAGCAATCGCAGCAGCGGCAGCTTCGTTTCCACCAAAGGGGTTGATAGCGCGCAAAGCCGCTTTCGCCCGATCGAGCTCCCATCCCTGGTGCAGCCAAGCGGCACTCGACTCTTCGAAGCGCCTGTTGACATCTGCGTCCTTCTCGAGCGACTGGAAGACTTCGACGTCTGTGGGCTTCCAAGCGGTCTTCGCGGTGCGCACGACGATCTCGAAGAGCAGGACAGCTGCCACCGAGAGGAGAACCACAGTCCACCAGAGCAGATTGCGGCCGAAGCGCTGCAGGAAGCCGTCGCGGACGTGGTAGATGACGTTGTCGCTGTAGACCTCCGACAGGATGATGTTCCACAAGAACCAGCCTCCGATCGACAGCACACCGACGATGACGGTCGTGATGCTGTGGTTGTGCGTCTCGAGCACCTGAAGTTTGGCGAAGATGACGATGACGCAGACGGTGTATGTCAGGTCGCCCATTGCGAAGAGGGTGTTGTCGCGCGTGAAGGCGACGTTGGCGAAGAGCGAGAACATGGTGAAGTAGACTACCATGGCTTCGCACACGCCCATGAACATCCAGGAGACGAAGACTTTGAAGTTGAAGCCGTCGCCGCGTTGGCCTCGGGTGTATAGTTCTGGTGCAGCTATCAAAGTTGCGGGCAGCAGGTCTTTCTCGAAAATGCCGAGGAAGATGACAGGCAGCGATGTGAAGAGCGTGTTGAACATGGTGAGACTCCACGGTTCGTAGAGCGACGTGCCGGTGTAGCCATTCCATCTTTGGTAGAGTGCTTGCGTAAGGTAGAAGAGGATTTCCTTCCAGAATGTGCCGACGGTGTACTTGCACGTCCGGACGTAGTTCCACCTGCCGTGTACGAGCAGGAGTTTGACAAGGAAGCGGAACTGCGCGATGCTGTAATCGGAAACACGAGCGGCCTGCAAGCCTTCCTTGCCTGTGATACCAATCCCGACATGCGCTTCTTGGATCATTGCGATATCGTTGGCGCCATCGCCGATGGCCAGAGTAACGCTGCCGCCAACACGCTTGCGGATGGAATGCACCAGGCTGGCTTTTTGCGATGGCGAGGCGCGACAGCAAATGACGGAGTCTGCCAGGATGGCAAGTTCGAGGAACGACGTGTTCCATGCATCGCAAGCAGTGATGCTGCCCAATGTTTGACCGTCGACCACAACAACAGAGTGCGCCACGCCTCCGCCTTGGATTGCTGTGACGGCCGCGGCCATTGTCTGCTCAACGTTGCCCGCCTCTTGGTCGATCACTGTGACTGATGAGTAGTCTTTGATGAGACGACACGAATGTCCGATGTTGATAGCAGTCTCGCGTTTGTCGCCTGTGAGCATCCACATCTTGATATTCGCGCGTCTCAATCGTTCGATCGTCTCCGGTACACCCTTTTGCAGTTTGTCTTCAATCGCAGTGGCGCCACCGAGCTCAAGCTGTTGCTCGATCAACTCGCCAGCCTTCTCAATGAGTTCCGAACGGTTGACGAGCGAAGTCGTAGCATCATGATAAATCTTCCTCCAGCTCTGGTACTCGGTCTCGTTCAAGAAACGGTGACCGTACAGCAGAGTTCGAAGTCCTTCTGTCGCAAAGTCGTTGACATGCTGGAAGCATCGTTCAATGATCGCCGGATCGTCCGCTACAAGCGCTTCTTCGACGAGCTCTTCGTCTTCGCGTTGTGACTGCATCGAAGCTCTGTGCTCCGGACCAGCAAAGGACGACCGTCTACTAAACTGCCCCGATGGCCTGGGAGTGTAGTAGACAGAGTTTGCAGACGCGGCGTCGACCTCCACGTCTCGCTCTCGCTCCTTCAACCACGTGTCTACCTCATCCCGGATCGGCACCACTCTGCCCGTCGATGTCCTTTTCAGGAGTGAAGGCCGAACAGAAGAGCTTCTCCGGGCGAAACTGGCGATGCTTCCAGATCGCTCCATTTGTGAGCTCTGTCGTGCTATCGCGTTTTGCGCCTCCATGCTTTTGCGATCGCTCGCGCGCTTCTCGATCTCGACCACCTTCTGGGCCGCTAACGAGGCGAGGCGTAAGCGCTCCATGACAATCGAGTCTGCGCCTTTGCACATGACGCAAATGCGCTTGTCCGGGAAACGGACCACAACAGACATGCGTTTGCGTTTGCTGGAAAACTCGATCACGTCCAGAACTTCGTAATCCTCGGACACAGGCTCGGCGGTCGGGCCGTCCGGGAAGGTCTTGACCGTGAGGATCGCGGCATTGCGTTCGTAGGCCAAGTAGCCAAGCTCTTGCGCTGCCACCACGAGAGCGAGTTCGTCTGGAGAAGAGGCCTGGAAGCTGATCTCGCCCGACGCGGAGTGCTCTGGTAGACATGTGTGGCAGAGGGCGATTGAAAGTATCAACATCTTCGTCTTGCGCGCGAACAACGTATGAGGTCGTCGTTGGATGTATCGTAGCATTTCCATAGTGTTGAACTCCTGATGTGCACCGAGCGGCATTGAAGGGGCCACGGCTTCGTTTGTCGCTTCCTCTTCTGCTTCCTCGAATGCCGCGTAAGATACCTTTCGCGAGCCCATCGATGTTCTCAGGCTTCGTAACGGATTCTTTCCCTTGCCCTTCACGGACTGCCGATTCTTGTTTGGCTGAAGAGGCTTGCTGCCATTCGCCTCTCTCTTCAGGTCGACGTCATGCAGCCAAGCCGTACCCGCTACGCTCATCTTGCGGAAACGCATGACGTTCTCGGTCAGCGTGCCAGTCTTGTCACTGAATATGTAGCTGACCTGGCCCAGCTCTTCGTTAATTGTCGATGTTTTCGCGTCGAATGGCGTGTCGCTTTCTGCATCATACATGTCGATGTCATTGAGCAGCACCATCTGCGCCACTTTCACAATCTCCAAACTGACGTAGAGGGACAGAGGAATGAGCGTGTTGAACATGATGACGAAGCTAGAGAAGATCGGTCCAAATGGCACTGTGGCATCGACCAGATACCACGCATTGTCTTCATAGCTAGACCATGCTTCGTAAGCACCAGAGCAGGATAGCGAAAGCCCGACAACGAACACGACCATCACCACGACAATCTTGTTGACCATGGACTGTAGCGTAGGAGCCTTGATGCGGGGGTTCTTGTTGGCGTTCATTCGAATCTTGCACTCTTCGCCACTGTTGATGATCATGCCAACGGCTTCCGGCGTGTTGCGGAGAATGCTACCTCGATAGACAATCTCGTTGTTCGTGAGCGGAAAAGCTTTGTCGTCGACCGTGACTTTGCCCTCGAAGTTGTATAGATCCAGGTTCGGGTCTTCCACGACAAAGTGAGCATCGCACGATGTTATGCCATCTGGAGTGCTGCATGATTTGCTAGTTGCGGGCGAAGGCTGTTTGTTTTTGAGGTTCGTCTCTCCGTCCAAGGCCATGGTTTCGATACATGCGACGCCGTTGGGTCCTGTGGAGTGTAGTAGAACGATATCCGCGGGTATTGCCTCGTCGCGCGCCAGCTTGACTACGTCTCCCACTCTCAAGTCTTGCCATTTGACTGGCGCCCATCGCGAGTCCGTACCATTCGTTGAAGCTTTTTCTACGCTGGTGCCGCCTGACGCTATGGATCCGGATCGGTTGGAAGCATGTAGCACGCTTGCGTATCGGTTGTTCTCCTCCTTGTCGAGCTTGTATCGACGAAAGTCCTCGAGGCCTTCCTTGGCCATGGAGAGTGAAACAAAAAACATTAGAGGGACAATCGTCGTGTATGTACCTGTGGTACTCAGGCCGGGTATCATCTGAAGTATACTGACACAAAGGAAATAAAAGTTGGCCAACTTTGAGAACTGAGCGAAGAGTTGCCTAGGCAGGAAATTCCACGCGTTGTACTTGGAAGAGCGGATGGTGTTGCTGATGTGCTGTTTCTGGGTGCGGTCGTCGATGAGAGGCTTCTTCCTTGTTGGATCCAGTGGTATGTGGCGACCGTCTTTCGAGGGTGGAATATCCTGTATACGCAGCACAAATTTCCGGGTTCGCTCCAGGGCCTCTTCGAGTCTTTGTACAGGCATGAGTCTAATGATTCGCGCGTAGTTCCAAGGCTGGCGGGTGTGTGATCCAGGCTTTCGGTTCGATGTCTGTCGGGCGTACTCGAGTTGCGATACCTCAGGTGACAGTGACGAGCCTCTTGCAACAGGCGATACAGTTATCGACGCCTCACCCTTGCTTTTCGCTGTTTCTGGTCGTTTATCTTCGTCCGCGATTGGTGAGATAACCTCCCCCATCTCGATGATCGCATCGTCCACATCTTGCGCTCGTTGTTGCCCTATGTTCTTCGCGAAAAGCGATGACCGTAGAGACATGCCACGGGTCCTACCTCGTGGGTTCATCTGCGGTGATACGTTAGGGGTGACACCAGCCGGAGGAGATTGGCCGCCGCTTGACGATCCAGTGTTCGCCACGCCATGTGCGATATTGTCGGTCGATCCGGTGTCTAGCTTGAGTCCTGCGCTCTGAGTGTCCCGCGATCTGGTCACTGGGCTGATCTCGTCGGAGCCCAGGTTGTTGTTTCTTATCCTCGAGCCGCTATCCTCGGACAAACGTACTCTCGTACGGCCCTCCTCAGAAGACCTGGGTCGCCCAGCTGGCGCATCGCCGCGCGAAGAAATCGCACCAGAGTCGTCCTGTCGCAAAAGTCCAGAATCCAGATTGCTGGTACCATGCGCCGAATTGGCGTCCGCATTTTGATCTGTAGGTCCTCGTAGAGCTTGTGCTCCTGTTGCGTCGGCCGTAGGCGACGGCGATCTCGAGCCGACCATCGCTTGTGTACCTCAATGTCTACTCTTGAAATCCAGTCTCGATAACGCTGTCATGCTTCTCGTGCCTGTCCACCTCCCACCGGGTCCGATCCAACCATAACACAGCTATTGCGTCAAAGCGCAATTAATCCGTATGCCTCGAGTCAGCCGCCGAGGTTTGGGTGTTTAGTGCTTTCCAGAAGCCAGGTACTCGAGAGGGTCAATTCTGTGCGATGCGACAAGCATATCCTGCGCGTGTATGGAAGCCGGGTGGAACAAGTTGTGTCTCTTTGGACGAGTAGGAGACGAAGGATTGGCATGGGAGCGGGCATCATGCACTAATAATAATGGATGTGCTTACTGCTAGCAGCTCTAACCTTTGACACTGCGCCACGATTAGAGTGCAGCTCGATCGCGCGCTCGCTCTGTGCTCCACCTCCAGCGTCTCTCTCCACACACGAGGCTTGCCCTTGTTGGGGCTCGCTCTCGCGGAAACAAACGCCCATGACGTTGCGGATGGTCCAATTGCTTCACGTGGATTGGTGAAACGGCTGGTGCAGAAACCGCATGTATCTAGCTTGTAACGACGAACTCGAACAGCTGGCAATTTTTTTCTTCGGTCAGGAACATGGCAGCGCTTTGTCTCGGTAACTCACTGAAGAGAGTTCGAGATTGTCGCACACGATTACCACGGAAAGCCGTGAATCTTCAGGGTTACGCGTACCTCTCAGGGTTCGAGGATACGTGATCTGCACGGCGCAGGTGTGGAAAAGGGATCAACTATAATCGTGCCGAGGAGGAGGAGTGTGTCAGGCACATACCGGCATGATCAGTTCTGTTACAGCAGTCCACGTTTCCACTACGTTCGTGCAACAAGATTCAGACTGCTAGATAGTAGGTAGTTCGACGTTGGTATTCATCGGCTTTTGTCACTTGAAACCCTGCTGAGGCATGAGATCAGCAGTTTCGGCGTTGGCGACTCACGAGAAACTGGAGCGCATTCCTGCAAAACACACTCAATTCATTATCAGGTTACAGAGTGTGTCATTTCGCCGACCGACCTATCGGTACAAAGTTGCACTGTACTCTAGAGTCATAGGCGAGGACATCTCTGGTGGTACTCTATGGGTTCCTCAAAACGCGGTTCTCCCCGTCTTAACACTCTTCAACATGCCCACATCCGCCATCTTCTCAATCAAACCAAACAGCGAGTAATCGCAACCTCTCCGCATGACCAAACTCAGCGTCACAGGCACCATCTCCTCCACTCGGGTGACATTGCTGAAATACGGCACCTGGCCGATCGGCACCGTGAAATCAGCACAACCGGCCGTCGAACAGAAGTTGACACCAGAAGTCAACGTCGCCGGGGGGGTGTAGTTTAGATAAGTAGCGAATTCATTCCCTGCGATCAGTTCGCGCTCACGGTAGCTCGGCAGACCACCGGTCCCGATGTCGTAGATCCAAAGGGCGGATTCGCCGCATTCTTCGGCTGTGGTGGTTTCGGGCTCGTCGGCCGACTCGAAGCCCTGTCCGAGGAACTCGGTGTTGAACCATTCGCTGAAAGTGCGTTTCGTGGCCAGCGCAGCATCGTACTGGGCCTGTGTGGTGTTGTCGCTCAAGCGCGCGACCCAGCCCGGGCGGCGAGCAGGGTCGATGGGCGGGAAGCGGCCGTCGTAGAGAGAGCTCCAGGCGTCGATTAGTGGACGAGCGACCTCGTTCCACTGGGTGTATGTATTCAGCAGAGAGGTGGCGTTGTTCCATGTGGAGATGTTCACTGTGACTGGCAGATCGAGCTCGGGCGGAGGCGGAGCGGTGTAATTCCCACTAGTCGTGTTGGCCTGTCCTTGAGTCTCGTTTTCCAGCAGAATGGAGGTCAAGTTGACTGTATGTTGAGCCATGCCAAGCAGAGTTGTAAGGTTCTTGTAGAAGTCTTGAACGAGTACATCGGCAGCAGGATTGCGAACGGGCAGGTACTCGGGTGTGTAGTAGACAGTTCGCGGCAATGGCACGTCACTCTTGGGCACAGTAAGCATCTCCAGGCCAGTGATACTAGTATCTTGGTGAAGTTCCGGCGTGTACCAGTGTTTGGCGAAATACGCAAAGGCATAAGGATCACGCGCGAAAAGACCGGCAGTATCCTGAGCCGCACCAAGGGGCTGAACGTGCTCGAGTGAGATCATACCCTGGCTGGGACGATTGCCGTACATGCCGCTGACCGCAGCTGGTCTCCTTACAGAAGAGCCTGTATCCGAGCCAATGGCATGGTCTAGCCAGTCGTATGCTGCCATCGAACAGCCAGCACCGGCGGAAGATGCAGAGCACGTGAGCCATTCATCACCGCGAGGGTTGAAGGGATACTGAACGTCGTACCAGTCCCAAGGATTCGCTCCAGAAGCAAATTGAGCCGTTTTCTGCTTGCCAACGAGATGTGCTCCCAAATCGACGAGTCGCTGGATGGCTGGCGCAGTTTCGTTCGCAATCGGAGTGATAGTCGCCCAAGCTCGGCTACCACCAGAAGTTTGGAGACCTTTGATGTCGTACAGGTCCTTGATTGAAATGCGGAAGCCGGCAAAAGGGCGTTTATCCGACCAAGAGTATATTCGTGAGGGTACAGGGATCAACGGGTCTTGGTACTTTGCAATGTTGACTGGGAATGGCTTGAAGCTGTTGTTCGATGATGGGTCCTCATATGCTCCAAAGATGAAGGTTCTGTACCGATCCTCGTAGAGGCGGTAGACCGAAGAGAAACTGGCCATGCCATTCTTGATGCTGGCGATGTAGGGGCCGGGCTCGAGACTGTCTGGTCCTTCGATGGTGACAGCAGCCCCTTTGCAGGTCAGGCCTGAGCTGACGTAAATCGCTTTGGCTCCCATCGATGTGAGATAGTCCAGAGCACTTCTGTCCATACTGGCATCACCCTCGCAACTTGTGGAGACGTACAAAGACTGGAGAAATGACTCCGACATGACATCGTCTTCTTCGAGGTATTTTTTAATCAGGCCGTCGACATCGTCGGCTGTAATCGAGCATTGGTCGAATTTGACGACGGTGAAAGGCAAGTTGCCTCCGCCGCTGAGACCAGAGCTTTCAGCAGAAGGTGTTGTAGTCAAAGCCAGATATGGGATGTCACCCAGAGAGAAGACCAAGTCGCCATGACCAATGCTGGATAGGTGCTGTACTGGATCGCTTCTTGCGAGAGGTCTGGCATGGGCGAGGCTAGCAACAGCCAGAGCGATCAGTAAGGAATTAAGTATTGCCATTTCGGCGATACCTTAGGCTGCTGAAATAGTTGTGATTCTGGCTGTCAGCTGGATTTCTTTGTCGTTCATATACAACTCTTCATCATCTTGGCATGACATGTCGACAAAGACTGTCTTGCGCTACCGGGCAAGGTGCGAGGCACATTGAACCTGTTCGGTAGGTTGTATCACGCTGAACGATCGATGGGATACTTGGCATGCCTTAGAGTTGATGCTAAAGCTCCCCATCCAAGACCTGTGCTGCATGGTATATACCACGTTAGGCAAGTGAGCGGCAGAGATGTCTGCAGGTCCGTAGGCCTATCTCCAGCTCCAAGATAAGAGCCGGCCGCAGGAGGCGTTCTAAAGAGTTTCTTTCACGACATTCCAGCCGGCAGTGCCATTTACCAATTGGAAGCACGTGGCATTGAGCTCCACTGCTACGGTGCATATCGGGGTTTGAGATCCTTGGCCCAGGTGCAGATGAAGTCAATTGTTGTCTAGTCTTCTCATGCCAAGACGAGGATGTCGGTTCATCACGATCTTCGAACTGAGGTGCCCGGCCATTGACCAGGGTAGTGAGTGTAGCGCTACAGTATGCATGTGAGCCAATACTGGTCGTCGCTAGTGGTGTGAATTGCGGTGTTGAGGTCGACTGGGAAATGTCACGAATGGTCATCGTAAAGTACTTCACTTCGGATTTACTTCGGTCGCCGAGGCAGCAGCACCAGCGCATACTGTACAGCAACACCACCAAAGCCAGAACGTGTAGAAGAGCTACCTACAAAACCAACAAGTAACCCTCCCACCTCACCACCACAATGTCCGTCCCAAACGACCCACCACTCGCACCACCCCAAAATGAGCTCACGATCACACCCCTCCCGCCCAAACAACCTCACGTTCCATCGCTCAAATACCCCTCAAACCGCAAAACAATCTACGACCGCAACCTCAACCGCACCAAAACCTCCGAGATCTCACTAGCCAGCTTCGCCTACCTCTTCAACAGCCTGATCACCTACCACCAATCGCGCTCGCCCTCGGTGTCCGAGCTCGAAACCCGTCTGAACCGCGCTGGGTACCCGATCGGAATCAAACTGCTAGACCTGCTGCTATACCGCCAAGAAGTGCGGCGAGCCCAGAGGCCTACAAGACTGTTGGATTTGCTGCAGTTTGTGCACGGCACGCTATGGCGCAGCTTGTTCAACCGGGCGGCGGATGCGCTGGAGCAGAGCACGAGCAAGAAGAACGAGTACATGATTGTGGACAACGAGCCGATTGTGAACACTTTCATCAGCATTCCGAAGGAGATGAGTCAGTTAAATTGTGCGGCTTTTGTGGCGGGGATCATCGAGGGCATGTGCGATGCGGCTGGGTTTGGGACTGAAGGTGTGAGCGCGCATTGGGCTGGGGAGGGGGACGAGATGTGGCCCGGGAAGACGATTTTCTTGCTGAGGTTCAAGGATAGTGTGGTGGAAAGGGATGAGGCGATTAAGGCGGGTGGCGGGTGAAGAGGCGCCAATTCCACGACGTGGCAAGATGCAAAGCGGAGCTAAGCTTCACTTGGACTTCGATTCTACAGACTGGCGATTGTGTACAGCCTCAAGGCCTTCTGCTTCCATCTCGACATCGCCCCTGAGCCGGTCGCGTTCAGCTTCACGAGCCTCTTCAGCCGCAATCCACCTGCGAAATACGCCTATCAGCGCACTGCCACAGGCTATCTGCAGGCCCTGGTATATCACTATGGGGATCTGTATCTTTGACTGGAGCACCGGGTCCATGCCCGCGAAGATGGTGACGCTGAGCGGCACTCCGAAGGCTGGACCTTTGGCGGGCACGGTATAGCACACCGCTATAATATCTTTCCTCGGCAACCACAGCCATGCGGTAAAGAAGGCCACGCAAAAGTAGACCACGAACAATCCCAGGCAGATGAACACTATAAAGATCATGTCTCTGCCAGGGACCGAGTCGAACGCGCCACTGGAAAACGCAGCATCGTACGTTTGCCAGATGATGGCCAGCATGCACAGCGGCCCGAATTTCAGCACCTTCCAGTCGAAGAAGACTTTCTTGCAAGCCGGCTCGAAGAAGTACCGGGTCAGCTGCCCGACAGCCATGGGCACGTATATAGATAGACCTAGCTGCTTCAACACTCGTCCGTAGATGGCTCCGAATTGACCATTGCTCGGCGGCAGAGCGTCGTTGTACCACGTGTCCACGGAAGTAAACATGATGACGAGAGCCGGCGAGACGAAGACCTATCTTGGTGTCAGCATGACTGTCTGTGGCCGCATCACTGCATTAAGATCCTCGCATGTGTCCCAGCGGTACTCTAAGTACAAGCCTGCACGGAAACACAACAGAGTGAGTCTGCAAAACTTACTCCAAGAAAGTTCCCCAAAGTCGTCTGAACGACCGTCAGCGCCGAATTCCCATGCGCCTGTCTCGTCATAACCACATTACTGCTCATAGTCGTCGCCACACACCCAAAGAAGATCAACCCCACCAACAGCCCCGGATCCACAAAGTCCTCGTTCGTAGCCGTAGCCGACACGACCCCAAAAGCGATCGCACTCGTCATGAGGAAACAGTGCCCCTGCACAAACAAGTGCACTTTCCAACGGGAGTAGTTCTGGATCAACACGCGGGTGTCGAGCGTGCAGCCTGTGATGAAGAACACGATCGAGACGCTGAGGTAGGTCGTCAACGTCTCCTTGAGCTTCTGGTGCTCGCGTGGCACTTGGACTTGGGAGGCGATTGTTATGACGATGCCGATGCCGACGAGGAACCATTGGTCTTGCAGGGTCGTGAGGAGGATGTCGAGCCATTCCGGGCGGCGGCGCTGGCCTGGGTTGGTGGCGCTTGCTGTGTTGGTGTGGGCGTCTTCTTGGACTTGTAGATCTTGTCGCGGAGGCGTTGCAGCATGCTGGGTTGTTGCTGGTCTTGCGTCTTGTTTTTCGCCACTTTCAAGTCCCGACATGATGATGGTGATGATGCCTCTTCTGCCTCTACTTTGGCGAGTCTCTGCCAGGCGTCAGCGCCGGGAGCCGCGCATGCCATTGTCTATCAAACTAGACAACGGTAAGGTGATGTTATCTTTCAGAAGGACCTTGGCCGCGACTCCACTTTTTCCTGCTACGCGGCGAACCTCCAAGTGCTTCCCTTACGCGCTCTGTTGGTATCTCTGAACCCTTGGCCGCGTGTGAGGCGAGCTTTCGGCGCTAGGACTAATGTCGGTGCGAGGTTATCGGTCGGATCACACAACAGGATCTAATGCGAGTGCCATGGCAACGAAAATCGGGAGTGAAAAGATATTCGGCACGTCTCTCGGTTCGGGAACGACAGCGTGCGAAACCAAGGATGGCGATCATGATCAGTAGACGAGGGTCTTGAAGGATGACCGAGGAACATGCTTCCCTCTTTACGGGAACAGAAATGGTCAGGAATGGCGACCACTCGTCTTGTCTATCGTGATAGGAGTCTAGAGGGCTGGCCGGGGGCCTCTCAGGCACCAATACGCCTTCAACAAGCTTGTCTTGTTCTGCTACTTCTGCGGGAAGAAAGAAAGAAAACAAGACAATCCCAAACATCAGGCAATAAGCGGCACTCACCGAGTAGGTAACGCGTGAGATCTTCAAACCGAAACACAAGGTGTCGTTGTTTCGATCCGACTCGCCTGAAGCTGCCACGCCGCTTACCTACTCGCTCGCAGGACAGTGAATCCCAATCTTGATGCCTGATAAGATGACAACCGCCTCACCGTCAAAATAGACGAGACGATTCTTGGAGTCCCCGCATCGACGAGTTCCCCACTCGCTCGGTTGTGCCTCCGGTTGATCTGACCCACTTCAGCATTACGAAAGAGCCAAGCTGCACACAACACAAACGCAGTCAGCTCAGCTCAAAGTAAGCAACTCAGTCGCCTAAAGCAAAGGTTTTCGCATGTACTGCCGAGCTGCGTGGTGCTGGTAAGCACTCCTCCAGGCGGCCTGATGGACCAGACCGTTCCTTCAGAATAGTGATGTGGAATTGTCGGTTTGCTTGCAAGCGAACAAGGCTTGAACCCTTTCGTCCCGACCGAGAGAGAGCGAGCGGGCCCCTCATTCGATCAAATAGCTTTGCTATAGTTCCACTCGCGGCAGACCCATCGGCACTGTTCTGACAACAACAGGTGGTCTTGGACACTTGCTTATAAGGATCTCTGTTGAACCACTGCTCACCCCCTCATTCCGAGTATCTCTGGAAAAAGAACAACTTCACTCCAACATGTCGTACAACGCAAAAGCAATAGTCTGCCATGACACGCTGGCGAATGGTGGGTGGAAGATGGAGGACGTGAGTGTGAGGAAGCCAGGCGAGGGAGAGTTGCTTGTCGAGATGGTCGCTTCGGTAAGTCAGAGAAGCCCGTCCAAAGTACCACTCCACTTCCTACCTAACACCTCCTCAAGGGCGTATGCCACACCGACGTCCTCGTGGGCGGCCTCCCCAACGGTGCCGCCCCGATCGCCTTCTACCCCCGAGTCCTGGGCCACGAAGGCTCGGGCTACGTGCGCGAAGTCGGCTCCGGCGTAACAGTCGCCAAAGTCGGCGACCCAGTCCTCCTCTCCTTCGCCTTCTGCAACTCGTGCGAAGTCTGCACCAGCGGCCACCACTCGCACTGCAATGGCTTCAACGACCTGAACTTCGGCCCCCAGCCGCCTGTCTTCGGCGCCAAAGACGACCCCTCCAACCCGACCATCCCCGGCGCCTTCTTCGGCCAGTCCTCCTTCGCCTCCCTCTCCATCGTCCGCGAGTGCTCCATCGTCAACGCCACCTCCCTGGTCTCCTCCAAAGAAGAACTCCAGCTCCTCGCGCCCCTCGGCTGCGGCGTGCAAACCGGCACCGGCACCGTCATCAACGCCGCCCAGGCAACCTCGGCCGACACAGTCTGCGTGCTGGGCCTCGGCGGCGTCGGCCTCAGCGCCATCATGGGCGCCAAAATCCAAAACGCCAAAACCATCATCGGCGTAGACCGCGTCGCCTCGCGCATGGCTCTCGCCAAAAAACTAGGCGCGACCCACGTCATCGACTCCTCCAACCTCCCCGAAGGCAAGACCCTCGCCGACGCCGTGCGCGAAGCCTCGGACGGCCTGGGCCCGACCATCACGGTGGACACGACGGGCGTGCCGGCGCTGATCAACGCGGCCGTGGCGTTTGCGCGCAACCGCGGCAAGATCGTGCAGGTCGGCAGCGCGCCGTTTGACTTCAAGCTCGAGATTCCCGTGTTCGAGTTCATGGTGCGTGGCTTGCAGTACATTGGCGCCGTGGAGGGCCAGGCGCACCCGCCTGATTTTGTTCCCAAGATGGTGCAGTGGCGCAGGGAGGGCAAGTTCCCGGTGGATGATATGATGAAGTTGATGCCGGCGGAGGAGTTTGAGAAGGCGCTGCATGAGATGCATGAGGGGACGACGATCAAGCCGATTTTGTGCTGGTCGTAGTGTTTTGATTCATGGTGAGCTGTGATGCCTCGGATCATGGAAAACCTACGCCCATATGAGAGATGAGAGAATGGTACCTTGGGATGATTGCACAATCTTGAGGCCTGCGCAGACTTTGGTGTGGTGATTGTAGAAACGTAGTTTGACGAGTAACGAGATTTACTTGAAAGTATGCTTTCTAATGCTATGGGAATTCATGAAGCAGGAAAGTTGCTTTTTTTGTGAAATCATTCTACCGAATCGTGATGACCTTGATGGCAGCCTTGGCCACCACTGGCCTGGATGTGTCTCGGTGCCAGAACGGACCAAAAGACCTCTAGTCCCTCTTGAGATCCTCCTCCGCAGCCTTGAGCATCTGCGGGTTCTCCTTCCTCACCCACTCAAAGTAATCCTTCCACGCACGGTTCTCCTCCGCCCCGCCGAAGGCCTTGTTAAAGCTGACGGAAACGCGGATGATGGCCTTGTTGTGCTCGGCGAGCTTCTCCAACTCCTGCTTGACGGCGTTGTCCTTTGGCTTGAAAGCGAGAACAGCTCGGAATTGCTGGGCCAGACTCTCCAGACGACGCGCAGATTCGGAGGGGGCGATGTTGATGAGCTTGCTGAGGACGAGACAGCAGAGGATCTTGATTTCGTGCTCGTCGCCTACGCCAGCGATAATGCGGTCGTAGAAGCTGGACATGTCGAGACGTTGGCGGGAGGCGGGCTCGTCGAGAAGGGCGTAGAGAGTCTCGAATGCGGACTTGCGGATTTCGAGACCGTCATCAACCTTGTGCTTGAACGGACCCATTGCAACTTCGCGAACGAGGTCGGGACGGATCACAGTCGCCTGCATTGCATACGGCAGCAGCTCGGACAGGTGCGGCGTGACCAAGTCTGGCTTGTTGTGGAAGGCAGAGTTGAACCCCGAAAGCGACAGACGCTGGTTCTCGAGATCGCCATCAGCCAGCATAGTCGTGAGCATCTGGATAATTGACGGCTGCAGATAGACGTTGTAGCTGTCGTCTGTGTCGGAGAAGATGTAGCGAAGCGCGGTGATGACCATACCCCGGACAGTTGGGTTCGGGTTCTCCAAGTATGTCTGCAACTGAGGTAGGTATGCTGCGGGATCGATGGTTGCGAGCCTTCCAATGCACTCTGCACTGACGACCTTGTTGTCTTCGGCTTGTCCAGAGCTGATGATGTGCTCCCATAGAGTGGAGGTGTACGGCCTGATGTCCTCTTCCGCAGCACTGTGCTGCAACAACTCCTTCACCGAGTGCAGCAGAAGGTATTGCCTGCCTTTGGTCATGGCGTTGAGAATCTGAGGCAGGTATGTTTTTACATTACCAGCACCTGCACGACCGAGAGCAACGGCCGCGGCGAGTTTCACTTTCTCCGACTCCACCTCGAAGTAGGGAGTAAAGTTCTCGGGCTTGAGAGAGCATGCAGTGCCTTGACGAAGACCCGCCTCTCCAAGCACCGACAGTGCCAAGCACTTCTTGCCTTCATCGGACTGTGAGTTTAGTTCCTTGAGGAAGTCATCGAGCTGCACACCGATATCACCACCACTTGAGACAAGAAGGGTGCCAATGACACGACCCGAGACGTCAGTGTTGGCTTGTACTCCCTGGTTTAACAACGACGCCATGAGGTTCTTGCCAGCCCCAGATTGCCCAATGACTTCAACACAGGATACCAGTGCCTCGAGAGCGTTCCCATGAAGAGAGGCTGAAGTGACTTCACAGATTGCAGCAATAACAGCTGGTGAAGTGACCAAGAAGGGCTTCTCCTTAGCAAAGCTGCCAAGAATAGCGAGGGCTGGGCCAAGCATGTGCAGGTCATCAGCCTTGATGAGTGGGAGAAGCAGTTCGACAATGCGAGAGATGGTCTCGTCGTCGAGCGACTGCCTAGAAGCCTGGTTGACAGCCAGCATCCGAAGAGCACTCAAACTCGCACCTCTGAGCGAGCGGCTAGATTTGCGAAGCTGTGCACCAAGTTCGACAGCAACGGTGCCAACGAAGCCGGGCTTGAAGTCATGTGTGCTTTGAGCGAGCACAGCAATAGTGTCAACGGCACGGACGCTAGCCAGTCTGGTGAGTTCGTTCTTCATACGCTCGGCAATCAGATCCTGTCCAGCAAAGCGTTCCTGCTCGCTGAGCAAGTTGGCACCAGTAGAGCCAGAGGCGCGACCTACGAGTAGACCAAGCGCATGTACGGCCTTTTGTCGAACCTCCGTGTCTGTGTCCTGGGCATTGATGCGTTCAGTGATGATTTCGTAGAGCTTACCCAGGAAGTCGCGGTTCTGTGCCTTGTTGGCGGCCGAGCGAGGCGGCGTCAAAGCCTTGACAAAGACCTCAATTGTAGAGAAAGCCTCGCTTGCCACCTTGGCGTAGCGGTCCTTGGCCGATACGACCAATGCCGGAATGATCTTGTTTAGGTGAGCCTGTAGGATCTTGCTCGAATGGTTCTCTCCGATGACGCGGAGGAGTCCAAGAGCTTCGATGCGCAGCGCATTCCCAGAGGCGCTCCCAGCGTCAGCCTTCATAGACTCGACGACCGGCTCAATGACAAGGTCCGAGTGATCGGAAAGCCCGCCACGCTGTACAGAGACCATGACCTTGAGAAGCGACATGACGGCAAGCTTAGTCGAGGCCGTGGAGCTCTTCAACAGCTTCGCGGCCTCCTTCACCACAAGAGGGTTGATGTTGGCCAGTATCTCGCTTGCCTTGTCCATGGGTGGTGGGGTGGATGGCGATGCATACCCGTTCATCAAGACTCTCTGTGCATGAAGATCGGAAAGCACAGCGTCGCTGCCTCCTCGTCTCCTCTTCCTGCTTTGAGGGATACCGTTGGCCTCGGCAATCGAGCTTTTAGGCATGTTGGTAGGGCCATTCTTCGAGATGAGGAAAGAGAGTGTGGCAATGACTTCGTTCCGGACACTCTCCTCACGCTCCTTGAATCGAGCGATCAATGCGGGTGCAACATCCTGAATGAACGGCGGGTTCAAAGTGGCGATCAGAGCATGTAGCACTTTCGCGCTGCATCTTCTGACCTTCCAGCTCACATCATCCTCGTCCTCGAAGCCAGTCTCCTCTTCAAAGTCCTCGTCTACCTCGAACTCGTCATCGTCTTGTTCCTCCTCCATCTCTTCATCTTCATCGTCGGCCAAGGCTGGGTCGTACTTGAGGAAGCGCATGGATGCAGAGATCACATCTCCCAGGTGAGCCTTTAGGTCCGTCGCACAGGCCTGCAAGAAGTTCTCAATTGCAACCAGCGCAGCCTCTCGAACCTCTTCAATCTCCGTATCACGCTCACCATCCGATTCTGCCTCTTGTTCCCTTTGTTGGTCAAGCTCCATTTGGCTCAACGGAGACAGCACGAAGGGCGCGAGAGTCTTGAGGTATGGTCCGAACTTTTGTGGCACGGACTTGGCCATACTTCCGTAGATTGTGATAAAGATCTTCCGTTGCTGGTTGGTGAGGTGTGGTTGACGCAGCTGCTCGATTGTGTAGCTGACATGGCTGGCAAGCAGTGCGTCGCTGAAGTATGGTCCCAGTGCAGCCAGCGCCGCAACAGCCTTCTTTTTCATGACACTACCACACCTGCTGTCCTGCAATATCTCCATGGCGATCTGCTCGAGCGCCTGCACCTCGATCTCTTGCAGCATGGGACCGAAGCACTTTGCGACCTCGGCCAGCAAGTCCAAGCTGTTGCTGTCGTTTGCCTTTTCCAGATCATCTTGGAGCATGCCTTTGGGTGGTGGAGGGTTATTCTTGCCACCCGCAAGCGGCACGAGAACTTTGCCAACCAGGCGAGGGATCAGGGCTCTTGAAATGGCGCTGTATGCTTCTTGAACCTTGCCACCCCTCGGGCCACCAGGTACTGGATGAGGGAGGGCAACGACAATTGCCCTCACCGCCAACGCAGGCACGGTCGTATCGATTGTGTTATCGGTCTTGATGTTGCTGACTTTCTCGATAGTCGGGCATAGGATGCTTTCGGGAGCCCTGTTGACGAAAGGGCCCAGGCAGTTGATCGCCATGTTCTGGACATCGCCGTTGCCATCGTTGAGTGTGTGGATGAGGCCGTCGACGACCCTCGCGCAGGTGGTGTAGTCGTGGGCAAGGAAGGTGGGAGCACCGGTCTCGAGCATGCTATGGAGATCCCTCAAAGTCATGTAGCGGATATCGGGATCCGGGTCGTTGAGTTTTGGCAGTAAAGAGGCAACATGGTGGGAGGTGGGATTGGGCGGCACGCCTGCTGATGAGGACATGCTCGCGATGCGTGGGCGGGTGTATGCAGTGAGGATGGATGGGGCAGAGAGGTTTGCGGTTTGTATTGTTGACGCCTTCAGTGAGGCAGGAGTGCGGTATTGCTGTTGTTTGTGTTGTGTTGTGGTGATGATGGGTCAAGTGTTCTTGAGCTGGTACCTAAAGGCGATTGATAATTGAAGGTCCAGTAATGACGGAACGTGGGGTAAAAACCCTAACCCTGCGCGTCCAGGCATCAGTCAGGCCTGGCTTGGCTCTAGGCAGACACTCAAAAGCAACTATCAAGCGACTCTTCACTCTTGCGAATTACGGACACATTTCTCTCCATCACACTTCCATCATGGAATCTGGTGCTTTTTACTTGAATTCGACTTCCAGTGGTAAACGTCGTCAACCGACACGCCGCAAAGGTCTCTCAAATACCCTCGCGGTCTTTCCACGGCCTTAGCCCGATGTAAAAACTCCGCACAAGAACGGTAAAAGTCCATGTGCGACCTTGGGACATGTCAGTTGAGATCGGCTGCTGCCGAAGTCCCACAAATTGACCTGCTCGGTTGATTCCTTGAGAGAGCATATTGTAAGACTTGCTGATGTAACATCTCGTGCACGTTGAGGATCGGTTAGGGTGACTTCGGCCAGATCATCTTAGCAACACAATCACGACATCAAGCTACGGTAACACGGCTACCCAAGCTCCTCACTAAGCAATACTTTAAGCTCGTTAAAGTGAAAAGGGCCGTGAAGCTTGACTTTTCTGGTTGGCGCAGGTCAAACTCTACCGCGGACCCCACCCTCCATTACATTGCACAACACCTGGATTGGTGTGAGATGCACGAAGATGGACTCGCGTCGATCCTGGCGTCCTTTGCAAAGGAACGCGATTCGTGGCATCACGGAGATAACACCATCGAAAGGCAATATTTCGTGCTGGTCATATGGCTCCCACGATGCGAACGCGAAATCCAGTTTGTACTTAGCCACTTTGACTTCTTCATCCGACAAACGTGCTGTTTTGTTCCACTTCTGCGCGCTCAGGAAAAGAAATGGCTTCCACTCCATCGGAACATTCGGATGCCGGAACCTCGTCTCAGCCTCATGGAACACCGACGAGGCTGGTGACAGAGAATGAGAAAATCCCAGACCATACCACACAAGACTTCGAGAAACCGCCGTTCCTCTACACTACCGAAAGAGATGGTGAGAATGAGCATGGCTTCGACGACAACGACCCCCGTGTCAAAGACATACCTCCGTATGTTCGACGAATCGTCAGCTATTCCGACGACCCAACTTTGCCAACGTTGACATTCCGATACTTCGTCTTGTCTATTGTGTTCGTGGTGCCGGGAGCATTTCTGAGCATGATGAGCCATTACCGAACGACTTACGCTCCCTACTCGATATTCTTCGTACAAATCGCCTCGAGCTATGTCGGCGCATGGATGGCAAAGGCCCTGCCGGCATGGACAATCCGACTTCCCTTCACGAGATGGGGCTTCTCATTGAACCCGGGACCGTTCAGCGTCAAGGAACATGTGTTGATCACTATCACTGCCGCGTCTGGAGCTACCTACAATCTCGGATACACTCCCATCTCACTCGTAGAGCTGTACTTCGGCTCCAAGATGCACCCGCTGGTTGCTATCGTTTTCATGTGGGCCATCGTTTGGACTGGTTACAGTTTCGCAGCCATTGCTCGTCAATTCCTCATTTACGACCCACAGTTCCCGTGGTTCACAGCGTAGGTTACTCAGTTGCTCGACCCGGCTACGTTGCATACGTACTAATGCTTCTCTGCGATCTAGGCTCTGTCAAACGGCACTATTTGAGACTCAAAAGAAACAAAGACAAAATCCGACGCCAGAGTCCCGTAAACAGACAAGAGTATTCTGGCTCGCTCTACTCGGAATGACTTTATGGCAATTCCTGCCTGAATACGTTTTTCCCATGCTGGGCTCACTCGCTTTCCTCTGCTGGGTAGCTCCTCACAACCACGTCGCAAACTTCGTAGGCTCGGGCTTCGGTGGGATGGGGTTCCTGAATCTTTCTCTTGACTGGTCCAACATCTCCTCTCAAGCAAGTCTGTTCCTTACTCCTTGGTGGACCCAGGTTGTGATGTTCCTTGGCTTCGCTTGCAGCTGCTGGATCCTACTACCCGCGGCCAAATTTGGACATCTGGGCGAGTGGCACCATCACTTGATGTCAAACAGACTGTTTCTTGGTATGTTGTTGAGCTCTGATTTGCATGAGGCATGGAACTGACTGATCCAGAAAACGGTACATCTTATCCGATCACACAACTGCTCACTCCGCAGGTCACACTCAACGAAACTGCCTACGCAGAGCTAGGCCCGCCTTTTGTTGGGACGCAAGTACTTTACACAATGTTCTTCGACTACGCAGCCTACACTTCCGGAATCGTCTGGATGATCTGCTTTGGTCGGAAACAAATTTACGACAGCTACATCAAGATCCGAGAGCGCATGGCAAACAAAGAGGCCAAGATCAGCGAACAGTATAGCGATCAACTGAGCATCCTTCAGCGATCCTACAAGGAAGTTCCCGCCTGGTGGTTCGGATTACTCTTCGGCGCTTCCTTCGTCTCTCTCATCACCATTATTGCTCTGGGAAAACTCTACATTCCGATCTGGACTTACTTTGTTGCCGTCGGCACTGGAGTGGTCTTGGTCATCCCTCTTGGATGGCTTTACGCTTTGTCCAATTTCCAATTGCCGATCGGAACCGTCAATGAGCTTCTCTACGGTCTGATGGCCAACTCTGTCACCGGCCACAAAAATCCGGTCGGAGCCTCTGTGTACGGCGCAATCGTAAGTTCGCAGCCTGCTCCGAGGCCAAAGTGGTGCAAATGGCTAACTAAATCTGCAGGCCGGTAATGCTTGGTATAGAGCCCAGTACAACCTCCAGGATATGAAGATTGGTCACTACATGCACATTCCGCCCAGAGACGTGTTCTTCTCGCAAGTCTTTGGATCCTTCCTTGGAATCCCTGTCAACTACGCCGTGATCAGATGGGTACTCGACACGAAAGCAGACTATCTCACCGGCAAGGAAGTGGATCCTTCTCACCAATGGACTGGCCAGGAGCTCGTCTCCAACCTCACCATGGCCGTTCAATATGTGATGATCGTAAGTAGTGACTCTTGACCCATAGACATCACCCTTACTAACCCAACATTCAGGGCCCCCAACGCCTCTTCAGCCAACACATCTACCGCTTCCTCCCCCTCGGCTTCCTGCTCGGCGCCACCGCCCCGATCCTTATCTACATCCTGCACCGTCTCTTCCCGCGCGCCAAATTCCAGCTCTGGAACACCACCATCTTCTTCAGCACAATGTCGCACTTCTACGGAAACATCAGCTCCGGCTACCTGAGCAGTCTCATTGGTGGCTTTGTGGTCATGTTCTGGACTTATCGCTACCGCTACACTCTCTGGGCTCGTTGGAACTACATCCTGGCTGCTGCTTTCGATGCGGGGTTTAATTTCAGCATGCTGCTTATTTTCTTGTTCTTTGGGGCCGGGAAGATCGTGCTTATGCCGCATTGGTGGGGGAATAACGCGGATAGTAGTGAGAGGTGCTTTGCGCTGAGTAGTGATTGATTGAAGGATATCGGATAGCGGATGGGCGTGAGACGATGGTGACGCTTAGTGAGTGCCTCCTCTTCTAGGACACGCAGATGGCTAGTTCACGAATTTAGATCAATTGATGAAGACCTCGACGAGGACTGCGAACATGGAGCATTTGAATCGCCAATAAGCCTGGACCTCAGGCATCTCCTTAGTGCTACGTTTCTCAAACGGTCGAAACTCCGGGGTAGCAGGATAAAAAAATAATAGCATCGCAGAGACATGCTTGCGACAACTTTTTGGTCTCAGCGGCACCTCAAAACCCAATTTGTTCCGGACTACTAAGACAGCTGCCCGGCAACATTTCCAAGAACATAGGAGTACTCTTAACAGTCGTTTGAGGCTTCAAAGACTGCTGACGAAACAGTGTATGTTCAGCAAGCTGTTTGACGGCATAGCAATGCATCCTCAAGAAAGAGGAGAAACTGCCATCAAAGGACTGGACCGCTATGTGTGATGAAAGATCAATTGCACGCAAGCAATGCGACGAGCTTATAGGACTTTGCTGTGTCAAAAATTGTCCCCTTTTTTGTATAACTTCACCAGAACACCATTCCCAGCGCGAGAACCTCATCGCTACCGCCAACAATTGGATTTCGAACGTGGAATCGGGAGGAGATTTCGATTGAGTTGTGCGCGGGCTGTTCATACATCCTCTTTCGTCGCATGTATGTACTGTTCCAATGATTCTTGGGAACTGTGACCCCATTGAGAGGTTGCATAGCACAAGATTTCAAAGTCTGATCCGCCATGTAATGGCATGCTTCTTATGAGTGATCGCAATTTGACGTAGCAAGTAGACAGAATTGAGGTCCTTGTAGTAGCAATAGCATGCTTCCAGATGTCTGAGTAAAGCCCTTTTGTCGTCGCCCAAGAATCAACGTATGTGTAGCTTTCGTCAATGGGATCTCATTGCTCGGGAGTGAGGTACGGTCAAAGGACGGGCCTCAGGAAGCAAACAAACCTGCACAAAGATTACGTTGGATGTGGCACACCGGCATATAAAAGAAACTCATCCACCTCCCAAACAAACCAACATCCAGCACCATCAAATCTCCAGCGCCATCAACCCGCCTCCCCAACACGATAATGTCCCGACCACCAACGACCGACAACCCTACCCCAGCGAGTCCCCCCAGCCAGGCATCCAAGCCTTCTGCACCTACGTGGTCATCATCCACATCCAAGACGACACCTCCGCAGATGACGACGTCCGAGTCGCAGGCGTCTTCATGAACTTCAAAGACGCCATCTTCTGCCTCAAGAACCAGCGCCTGAACATCGAGGACGGCTTCATCGCCCCCGAAGACGCCGTCGCGCGGGACCGACACCCCTTCCGCAACCACATCGGACACCTCGAGAGGAGCGATGGCACGCACATCGGCTGGGGTTACTCTTGGTGGCGCGAGATGATACCCGATTACACGAACCGTGCGTGGATCCAGAAGACGCAGCTCTGGCGCCGCGGCGACGAGGTTCATGATATTGCGGAGTTGAGCGAGGAGGAGTTGGCGGAGTTGGAGGCTGAGGGTGATATCGATTATGTTGCTCTTGGGCAGCGTGCACCGAACAACGGCAGGTTCGACGAAGCTCTCAGGGACTTTGTTTTCAAGGGCGAGAAGAAGTTCAACGTTAGGCTCGATAAAGCTCTCAAGAACGATTACTCTAAGAGCGAGAGGGAGAGCTATAAAGATTACAGTGGCGGGTCGACTGATGAATAGCGAGGATGGTCGGAAGAGATAATATTGAGCGTGAGGAGGCGATCGGGTGGATGAGGAGGGTGACTTTGATGGCGAGAACAAGATCACTAGGAAACAGGAACACGCGTGAAGAACATGATGGATGAAAGGCGGACGTGGAAATCCTGTGGCGTGATGAGTGCATCGATCTGTCCACAAGGGCTCGAGAGGATAGCGACGGAGCTTGTATCGTACCGTGATTGAGCAATGGCGTTTGCAGCAGCCTTTCGGATGGCAGCATGAAGCCAGTTCGTGATCGCCTAGGAAGCAAAGCAAACATTGTCAGAACGACCAAGTCGCTGGGAGTAAAGAGAGCCGCAGGGCTTGATCTCAGTAAGCAGACATGCCTCCACGCATGTGGTTTCGGCGTCGCATCGACCATGGTCCATATATGAGCAAGAACACATATTCTCATCTTTCATGTGCTGGAGGCTGAAGGTGACATCTATTGCGAGGCTGAGCAGCGATGGACTGGTCAGACTGACAAATGATGTTTTCGACAAAGGGATCCAGTAACATATTCGGCGGCGAAGGTGACGGCGACCATAGAGAGGATCAGGTCTGAAATCGGAGGTATCGGTCCGCTGGATGAGAGTTGGACTTGAGCTCGTGTGGCATGTTGATTCCATTGACGTGCCCAGAAATTGTCGATAGGACACTGATGCATAAAGGTATGTGTAGGGCCCTATCTTCACAAATAGCGATTTCGTAAGTCGTATCAGACTAAGGTTTCGAAGAAGTGTATAACGCTTAGGGTTTAGGGTTGATAATCGACCGTGTGTTCGAACGCATGTTCGGTAGTCGTGTCGCTTCGGTTCCCTTGTAGATGAAACACAATGCTTGTTGCCAATGCTTGACAGACCCTAAAATCAAAGCGCTTGGCCTCCAAAGAACCCTACGCTTGGGTGTATACAAATATCCTTGTTCTGCACCAAGAATTGCAGCACCTCCAAAGATTGCTCGCTCTCAATTCTATTATTGTTCTGTCCTTTTTTTTTCCATCACTGCTGGTCAGTCCGTTTTCCGTTGAATTTCACCTTTGCCAACGCCGCAATTCTCCACTACAACACTATTAAAACATGAGGACCGCCACCGTCGCGCTCGCCTCATCTCTGGCTCTCTCGCAGACCGCATTCGCCGAGTATGGCTGGCAGTTTGGTAACGCCTTCTCCACCGGCCCCGTAGCGAGCAACTCATTCATCCGCGAGTCCAACACCACCTTGGTCTTGCCGAAGGTCAACAGCCCGCAGACGGGCAATCTTGCCCTGTGGCCTGGGATGGGAACGAGTGGCGGGGACCTTATCCAGGCTTTGGCGATTTCCGTCGCGGATGGCAGGTGAGATATTCCTCAGGAGAGATGAGAATTGAGTTTTTTTCCCCCTACCGAATGAGAAGTGTGCTGATGACTTTGTTTGTACAGTGCTGGATGTCCAGAGGAGCAAGGGAAGTGGTGTGTTGTTGCTAGTACGCTCGAAGGTGCGTTCGGTTTGGTTCAGGTCGGTGCGAGGAAACAACGGCTGACAGACAAAACAGGCGAGCAAGAAATGGGCGATGCTGTTTCCGCAGGACCTGGTGCTCAGGTGACGATGAATTGTAGGTTTTCCCAAGGCCTGGGTGAACGCGCCGCTTTTGAGAAGTCTAACGCCATTTCTTGTAGACAAGTACAACGATTCCACCAAGAAGTACGACCAGACAGTCTCCCTTGACGGCAAAGTCGTCTCCCGGATCTCCACCGGTACTCTCGCCTCCATGACATCTTCTCTTAGACGCAGCTGACATCATTTGTAGACTCCGGTGTCGCTCAAGGCTGGGGCACAGCGACTGAATGCCAATCTGCTGCTTGCGGCAGCTACGCCGCCCATGAGTACATCAACACCATGATCGTCATGGATGTTGCTGATCCGGACTATGCGGACACCAAGGGCACAACTGGCGCTTCTGGCGATCTGGTGACGGCGGATGGTGGTAAGACTTGGACTGTCGAGAGCATCAAGATCGAGGCGGGAGTGTTCGAGTAGTTATGCTTGTCTGGAGCGATCGGTTTGGGCATACTGTCGAAGCTTAGATATGCATGGGATGCGTGTGTTCTGCTGGGATCTGCGCCGTGTATTCTCTGTTGTATCGCATAAGTTCGGGTGATCGACATAAGTTGAGACAAGGTCAAATAGAGCATTGTGAGGGGATGTAATAGAAAGTGCCTGGTCCTAAGCTTCCGGAGTTGGAAAGAGGTGAGGCCGTGTCGTCATTGCTGTCTAAAGAAGAACGAGTGCCAACATCACAAGAGTTCTTGCTTTCCACTAGATCGGCGTTCAATGATAGCTATAATTCTGTCGAAAGCAGCTTGATCGTGTCCCGCAAGAAAAGCGTCCAAATTCTCCTCTTCATCCTCAGACATAAAGCCGTACTTGGTATCCAACACAGCATAGTCAAACGGTCTGCGGTGGGGCGTGGTCTTTGCTATCGAGAGGGCGAGCTCGATCTGTTGCTCGTCTCCGTTGATTGGCGTACTTCCGGGGGGAACATCGGAGTCGCCCAGCCCACGGTCTCGGCAAAGATTGCGTGGCGAGACGAACAAGGATTCCAGAGGTGGGGGTTCGATCGCCGTCTCGAGGGAGGAGGCGATGCTGTCGAAGAAAGTTGCCCAGCTGGTGTGCTCTTCGGCGAGCTGGCAGGAGGCGGCAGAGTAGCAATCTTCCAAAGCTATCCGTTTCAACGTCTTGACGTGGGCGGCGATAAAGCGTGCGGTCCTCTCGTTGATGAAACAATATCGGAGCTGTAACACCTCCAACATTGGCATGTCCTCAACATTCAGAGGAAACGCGGCGTGGAGATGGCCTGATAACCCCGGCAGCCCACTCTCGGTGGCCGCAAATCGAAATTCGGTGACGCTCGCAAGCTGCGAAAACAACAGATCGAGGTTCTCGATGAAGCCCAGATAGCCATGGGCAACGTTGAACTCCAACTCTCCATTATTATTACCGTGCAAAGATAGTCGGAAGACCTTTAGAGTCTTGAGAAAGGCTTGCCAAGCCTCGGTGGTAAATGAAGAGACGCCTGACGGAAGCACGTTGCGCAATTCGAGAGTCGTCAAAGCACTGGGACGCTCACTCTCGCTGATCGCATCGTAAGTTCTTGCCATCATGGCTTTCCAATCGCACTTTTCTTCCTTAAGCTTGAGTGCGGCAAAGTCGCGAAATGGATCGGCGGTATCTACCCAGATGTCGTACATGTTGGACGTCACTGCGTCTTGATCCAAGGCTTCTGTCTCGCCGCACTTGAACTGAACGCTCAAGGATTCCAATCGGGGATAGCGATCCAGATGAGACAAGACCTCTTCGACCGAAGGTGGGAAATCTTGGTCAGACAGCGGATTGGGCTCCTCCCATTCTTCATCGAGGGTTATCTGTGCTTCAAAATTCAATTCTCGCACGGTATCAGCGAGCCACGAAGATTTCGCAACTGCTTGCAGCGACTTTCCACTGCCGTCGTCGTTTCGTAGGCAGATGTTGCGGAACAGCGTCGGTGCCGATAGCCTGCGGAGGGCTCGGCAACAGGAGCTGAGGCTGGCGATTTCCCGGCTCGTTCTGGCAGTAAAGTATGATGCTGGAGGATTGGAAGGGGCCGCTGGAGTGTCGAGGTATTCGATGATGAGCAGTTGTAGCTCGGCTGATAGGTCAAGGAGGGATGGCATCGCGTGGAGATGTTGAATTGGTCGAGGCGTCAAGGAAAGTCGGATTCTTCTCTGCTTTATGAGCCTTTTATAAGAGAAATCGCTGTTGCTTTTGGCTCTGTTTCTTCATCTTTGTCGCCCGGGTGTTTGCCTTCCTGTTAGTCGGACATGGCTAGTAGTAGGCAGCAACAAGAGCTTTTCCCTGCTAGACCTAGCGTATGTCTAGCAGATCAAGCGATTCGCCATTCTACTGGGGGCTGGCGCCTACAGGTTCGCGTGTAATTCAGTCATGCATTGATTGAGGAGCTTCACGACATTGTCATGTAAGAAGGTTAGCAGTATTCCTGAAGATGACATGGTCGCATGTGGGCAAAAGATGCGATAGGTTCAACCCTAACCCTACAGCTCAAACCCAATTCAATCCACGACTCAAGGCCGACGCGTCGACATGTTCCGAACACAAGGCCAGCTCCTATGACAACAACATATACCCGCGCAGCACACGGCTCACAGTGAGCACACTAAGATCCAGTGCCTTCGAGTCACCGACGACTGTACCGTGTTCTTCCGACAACCGTTTTTGCTGATTTTTGCATAGTTTGTGATAGAGCCTCTCTGCCTCCCCGCTCTGCCTTCGCGAACGAACATCCATTCTCCGCCCATGCCGCGCTGAGCACCTGGTGGACCGACATGGAGTAAAAAGCTGAAAAGATGGATGAGGCCATGTAACAGCCACGGTCGGACTGAGGAGCAACATGATAGCACACCCATGCGCTGCTCGATGAGAGGAATAGCGGCCTCTCAGCCTTGCCTCCAACGGGCCAACACGAAGTGTGCTCTGAACACTGCCGTCGCAGACAAGTTCCGTGTACCGATTGAAGCATGCTTCTATTGAAAAAATGATTGGGACGTTTCTCGGACGGTGCTACCCAAGGACTCTAAGCCTGAACAATCATCTGGTGCCGCTGAAGCTGATGTGTGTGGGCAAATCTGTCTCTCACTCACATACATCTAAATGGGTTGTTGCCTCAATAAAACTCACTAGAATCATTCTATGATACCGCAGAGATGTCACATCTCACGTTCTACCTAGGTTGGAGTTGCAAACATGGAACCCTTGGAGTTCCTCGATCAGACTGGGTTTAAGATCTGCGACCTTCTCCGCTCCCTCCTCGGCTCCACTGTCGATCCGGGTAAACATCACGCTGTATACATGCATGAATGACCGCGTTGCATCACATCACGGAGAAACTCACAAGTATCTGTACATAACAAAGATCTCGCTCGACATGCTATCGAGGCCGGCTCCTTTATTCAAACATCCAGTCAACCTGCCCACAATCATTTCGTCACGTCTACTACAATGCCAGCTCTTGCCTTGAGACTTGCCACTTTGGCGAGTGCAGCTTACGCACTTGACAACGGTTTTGGTAGACGTCCAGTCATGGGCTTCAACACATACAACGCTGTTGGTTGCTCGCCAAACCAGAGCTACGTCGCTGAGACCATTGATGGTCTCGAATCACAGGGCTTTCTAAAAGCTGGGTATAATCATTTCCAAGTCGACTGCGGTTGGCAAGGCTATGAGAGGCAGCCCAACGGGTCCATTACATACGACGCCGAGGTCTTCCCTGATGGCATCGCCCCATTGAGCCAGTATGCCATCGAGAAAGGTTTCAAGTGGGCCATGTACACCAATCAAGGTGTCTACAGCTGCGATACCAAGACGCCGGCAACCCGTCAAGGTAGTCTGGGTTACGAGAAGCAGGATGCTTTGCAACTCGCTGCCTGGAACGTGGAATACATGAAGGTACACATGTGCATGCTGCGGCCGGCAGATACTTGGAGAAGTGTCTCTGACTGACGATGAGTGTAGGTCGACAACTGCTACATCACGCCCGACCAAAACGCACCCAAAGACCCCAGGACAGATTTTGTCTCTCGGTACGGTGCAATCACTCGGGCCTTGCTGGATGTTGGCATACCGGGCATTGCCATCTGCCAGTGGGGAACACCATTCTCTACCCCCGACGGCCTTGAAGGGCCATCTCAATGGACCCCTCCGCTTTCAAACTCTTACCGTGTTTCGGATGACATCGCTCAGGGCTGGCCGAACGTAATGCGCATAATGAACCAAGCCATTCATGTCAACGCGAAGAATCTCTCGGGACCCGGCCGGTGGTCTGACATGGATATGCTGGAAGTAGGCAATCCAGGCATGACGATCGACGAGCAAGCAAGTCATTTCGCCATCTGGTCGATGTTCAAGAGCACCCTCATGGTCTCCACGCATATCAGCACTGTTTCTCGTGCGGCCCGCGACATTCTTCTGAACGAGGATCTGATTTCTATCAACCAAGATCCCGCCGGACTGCCCGTAGAGCTTGTACAGAGGTTCATGGCCGATCACGATGTTTTCGCTGGTGAGCTCGAGAACGGCGATCGCGCTGTGCTTCTCCTTGACCAGTCGAACAGCACCCGCACTCTCTCAATCGACTTTGCCTCGCTCGGTGTCGCATCCGCGACGGTCAAGGACTTGTGGTCGGGCCAGACCAACGAGAGCCTCACCTCGTACTCCCAGCAAGTCAGCCCCCACGGCTCTTTGCCTTTGCGCTTGAGCGATATCAAGCTTCTGCCCAAGGAGCCGGCGAACATCACTTGGATCCAAGCTGAGTCCGGGCTTCTGGAAGATGGCGCAGACGTTCAAGAATGCTCAGGCTGCTCAGGCTTGGCGAAGGCCGGGTCGATCTACAGCGACCGAGGCTCTCTCACCCTCTCCGGTATCAAGGTCAGCAACACGACGCAAGACGTCCTCTTCGACTACATTAACTGCGAAATCGGCTATCTCGCGGACCAGGGACCAAACGTCCGCAAGGCGGCCATCAGCGTGAATAGCGGCGTTGCCCAGGCCGTCGAGTTCCCTCTTACAGGTAAGTTTTTCACCGCTTGCTTTTTCTTGCAAAGAGTGCATCGAAGTGAAACCCCTACTGACGACCATGTGACATGTTGGTAGGCTACAACTGGGACAAAGACCTTCTCAAAGGCTACCGCGTCCGCCTCGATGGCTTCGACGTTGATGGAGCCAATACTGTCAAGATCACCGGTACAGGGCAAGGTATCAACGCGCCAGATTTGGATCGCTTGGGGTTTGCGGACTCTTGTTGAAGGGGTTGCTTGTATAGGAATGTAAATATCTGAGAGTATCCTATACGAGCCACGCTCTGGTAATTACTTGAGGCAAGCTATCTTGATAGTATTGGTATGCCTTTGGTGTGGTACCTAGTACTTGTGCTATAGCTAGTTGTTACAGGATCTACTCCTAAGCTGACTATCACTATTGGGAACATCAATTATAGCCAAGACAGCAGAGATTGTTGTTTTCTTTTCGGAGCATGGCTTGGACAGTCACAACTACGCACCCCTAACCCTACAGCTCAAGATCAATGAGGGCACGTCTTTGCCGCAATCCACTCCCGCAATTGACGACTCCGATCGCTTGAAAGGCAGACGCGTCGGAATACTAGGACAAAAGCTTCAGTATAACACTACATGTCTTATCTGTTCATCATCAACTCTTACCTGATCTACTCGCATTCGCCCTCTGACGCTTCGAGTCTCATCTTGTACGACTCATAATCGCTGGTTCGGTCTCATTCCCGACTAGAATGCTGAAGACTTTGGCATCGTAGCGCGACTTCTCTCATGATCAATTATCACAAAGCAAAATCTGTGACAGACGGCGAAGACATACGCGATACTCGCTCAGGCACGTCTCTTTTGCTGGCTTCAAGGACTCAGGTCATCCGCAGACGAGTGAGAACGATCCTTGGGTATTGTGTCGTCTGGCTCACGACGGCGGGTACTCGCTGTTCTCATTCAGCCTTGTACTCTACGGATCCCATCTGGGTGCTAGCGTCTCGAGCCAGTTTCAGTCAATGTACGCCTGCGACATCTCGTCTCTGCCATTGGGGAGGTGATGGAAGGCGAATACTAGTCTTTGACCAGGGGCCGGAGTTGGCAAAAGTTCGGCCTCACCTCTTCCCTGCTAACAGTCAATAAAGTATTCCGGTACCGCAAAATACAGAAGCCACAGCATTTAGACATGCCCTAGGTCATGCTTAGTGCAGGGCTCGTTCAGGAGAGGCGTCCTCTCGCGCCTGGTTTGAGGTTTACTTGCCGGCTTCAAAATCGGACAAATACTGCTAAGTTGCTGCGGTACCATCGTACGAGCCTGTCCTGATCATGCTATTCATTGCCTCCAGTGCTGAAAGCTTGGAAGGTAGCGAACACTCCGATCGTGACTGCAGTCCTTTGTCGCATTCATAATGGACTTTCTCCTGGCCAATTTGGATTATCAAGATGCCAAGAGCAACACGAAGGTACACAGTTGCAAATAAATAGTCGACTGATCGCTAGGCTCTCATAGCAGCGATAACGTCATCGCTGCTATGGTTAGCGCCATGCCGCAGAACAAAAGCCGAATCATTCTCCTCAACACTGCTTGCTTCGCCAGTACCTTTTCGACGACTGCCTGTCCTTCATTCACACGCGGAAAGCCTACGCGTCCAGGAACCTGCACATCGAGGAAATCGCACAATGGCTTCCATCCCTGCTTGACATTGAACACGAGAAGTCTCTCTGGCGGTAACAGCTGTGTGAGACGCCGAATGTGGTCGTTGTAGACGTCGATGCCGGTCTCTGGGAGGTTTGCATCAAACACGTCTGAGAACATGCGCTTTCCCATCCGGAAGAGACTCGGCAGCATTGGCTCGAAGATGGGTTGGCCGAGAATCTTGTGCGGTGCAAACGGCGACTGCAGGTGCACGTACCAGACCGTCTGCATCGCGCTTCGCAGCCAGACGTCTGGGGTGTCGCGCACGGTGAGGATCACCTTGGCTTCGGGGTAGGCCGCGATGAGCTCTTCGCTGAAGGCCGCGCATGGAAAGTCGGACACTGCGTCACAGTCGCCGAGGACGCTGTCCCATTCGCTGCGGGTGATTGGAGACCCTTTGTTTCGGTATTTCCAATCGAAAGCGCGGAGCCAGAATTTGCTGTCCTCTGGTCTCTGCTCGAAGACATAAGACACTCGGTGGTGTTAGTACATGAGGGTGCGCGCCTGGCGGAAACGACAGGGACTTACTATGGTAAACATGCTGACATCCGAGTAACGCTAATGCTTCTCGCAGAGATGAAGTCCCGGTTCGGAAGAGTCCGAGATTCAGCACTCGCAACGATCTTGATCGGACGTGCTGTTCCTCTGTTTTTTCAGACAACAAGCCCATAGGCGTCAAGGCAACTTTCACTGCCTTCTGGGTTTGTAGCACTTCCAGCGGCGAAGCTGTCTCCATGTTTGAGATCTTGACGAAAAAGTCCTTTGCTTTTTCGTCAAAGCGGGACGCACACGACAACGGCGACGACCGGTCTTATATAGTTCAAGTCGCGGCGCCCGCGCAACTGCAATCCTTCGCTGGGCCAATGCATTAGCGCGGAAGCATTCCCTCCCCGTCTGCTCTTTTACACATTTCTGCCCGACAGGTCGTTTAGGCAAGTTTACTTTACTAGACCTCTTGGACTGGACTTGCGCAGTTGGTTTAAGCCGATTTCTCACCACGGGTTACTTGGAAGATTTCTGCGAATGTACACGGCAGTCTATTGGGATAAAAGCTGAATAGATTCATTCAATTGCTGTCTATGCACAGAACTACGACTACGGACCATGACTCTCCAACAACACCTCCTTGCCGCGCTTCTTAGCAGCTAGCTGAGGCCGAAGTGCTGGTCACAAATGTCGTGGCCACCGGGAACGATGGCCCGTTGGTAATAGGGACTACCTCGTTGATGATAGACCTTTCAATCTCCAACGCCGGCGGCTCGAGAGTACGATACGCCGCTTGAAGGTCGCTGGAAAGGCTCGGGAACCAGGCGTACTCGGTAAAAACCTTCGATCCGTCAGTCAGTACTCGGGTCCATGTGTACCAACTACGATCAAAGCGACTCAACTGGCGTGGGATCCTGCCCGAGGGATGCATAGTCTTCTTGGAGGAATGGTCCGACTTCCGGGTTTGGGAACGTGTCCGAAGGCAAAGCGGAGCGGACGGCGTCTTGGACTGAGATGACGAAGGGACGTGTTGCCTGCAAGGTCTCCAGCTTGCTGTATATCTCGGAGCTCTAAGGCGGAGGTTCAGCTGTTCGTCTTTTGGTAGGCGAGGCGCTGGTGACTCACCTGCGCCGGTGAGAACTCGGTGAAGGTCTGCGCAGCGACTGCCGCAACCAGTGCGGTGATGACGACTGTGGTAGTATACATTATCGAAGGCGAATATCGATCTGACGATATTTCGAGAGTAGCGAGTGGCTCAGCAGATGCACGATTGAGTTGAATGGGACTACGAGAAGAACTCTGGCTGTCTTGTACTTCCCATCGCGCTTGGGTTGTCGGCATTTATGCCTCTGGAAACCTGGTCACTTTGACATTCTGATCCTACCCGCTACAACTCAACGCGCTTCGACCTTGCTTGCTTAGAGGTCGGTGGCTCCCTGGCGTCGCCACTACCATCGTGTACTAGGCCGAGACGACGTGGGTCCCTTGGTCCATTCTAGACATCGATCCCCAACAGAAGTCGTCGACGCTTGCATCGTTGTCGTCTTCGACTCCCTCAAGGTTGCACTTATAGGCGAGGTCGCAGTAGTAGCGTGAAAGGTCGAATCTAAACCTCTCGATTGTTCGCAGGGTTCTTAGGGCCAAGTCAACCACCTTGTTTGTTTGCCTAAGTGTAGTCACCACGTGCTACGAAGAAGCGCGCCATTTGACAAACACACTCGCGTGGTGGTCGCGGAAGACTGTGTTACCGAGATCTCTCGAGTGGGTCCGCGGAGAGATCTCCATAGCATTGCACTATATTGGCAAGTGTGATTCCCAAGGCGAAAGTGTATAAACGAGATTCTACCCTGGTGCAGTAGTGAGTATCTCGAACTGGAGGATCTGAGGTTACTGCCAAGGATACAGTACCGGCTCTCCGCACGGGAGCGAGTGAGGGTGGAGTCGGGTGCGGGAATAGGCGACAAGACGAAACGATCCGAACCGTTTGCTTTCAGCCTTTCACTGAACATGTGTTCTTGCAACATAACCCTAAGGCAAGCAACATGGATGCCACATGCGTATGCAGCTACATTGACGACATACCCGCTTTGCTCCGCGGCGCCTGGAAAAATCGGGCCTTCGGCCGGCCAACGCACGATTCCACCCTACTTCCAACGCAGATCAAACATGCTGAATCGAAGGAGTGAGCCAAAGGATCTTGGCCACTTGCACCAACTTGGCAGGTCGGTTCTTGACTTCGTTCGTACATCTTCGATCTCATGTCTAGCAGTCATACTGCATTAGCATTGCAAATACAGGAAAGTAACCAGATCTGAGCATCAAAGTCGACGGCGAAATTAGCCGATGCCAGCTGGGCAACACTGAAGAGCTGTCGGTACGTGTCTCTAGGTAAGATGGACGAGGTTGACAACATATAAGAATCCCTCTCCTCCTGCTACACTATCAACTTGCCATCTTCAAATCCATCGAGCAAACCAAGGCAATCGCGACCCTCCTCTAAACCCCAGGCATCCCAACACTTTCTTCTCTCTACCACCCATGCATTTCTCAACTTTCACAGGGGTACATCCGCTCTCCTGACACTTCATCAGAGTCCACAGCTAACGCACGCAGCTGCTCGCCCTCAACAGCCTCGCCGCCGCCGTGACGGTGAACCTCAGCGGCTATGCCGACAGCACCTCGTGCTCCGGCGGACCGTCGTTCAACCAACTGATCGGCGAGAACACTTGCAACAACTCTCCCATCCGTTCCTTGCGAATCTTCGTAAGTCGCGAACCCGATCG
>Ga0265797_10001807_pt1 | contig 37191 bp, 38 predicted proteins | sample P2T30metagenome_FD_192433 | JGI IMG/M metagenome (GOLD analysis project Ga0265797, IMG submission 192433) | Plant litter microbial communities from East Loma Ridge, Irvine, California - P2 T30 | ecosystem: Environmental > Terrestrial > Plant litter > Unclassified | place: USA: California...
TCCTCCGCGCACGATGCTCGCGAGCAGAGGCGTTCCGGGAAGCCCTTGGGTACCAAAAGAAGTTCTTCTTGATGCAGATTCAGACTTACAATGAATGGTATGTCTCCACCCCTTTACCAGAGACTCTGTGCAGTACAGCCACTAACACCTCCCAGCAATCAAGAAGACCTCAATCTCATCTCTCAGATGGGCATCACCCCCGACGTCACCGTTCACGACCGCCGACCCAAGCTCAAATCTGCAGCTCTCGCTGTCATCGCCGCCATTCGAATGCAAAAGCTGGCCGATGGGTGGGCCCAGAACAGGAAGATACATGAACAGCTCAAGGCGAAGTTGGAGAGCATGAGGCGAACTAGTGGAAGGGGCGCGGGCATGCCGACTAGCGCGAGGAAAAACTTAGGAGCCTCGCATCTGAGGATTGCGAGGTAGGACTTGCAGTACCCGTGAATGGTGGGAGGCGAAAGGCGTTCTTTGGTCATTACTATGCATGGCTTGGTGTTGATCATCATGGGATGGGTGTTGTGGTTTGCCACTGTTGACTTTAGCGTAGCGTTATTGCATGGAATGAAGTCATGACATCTGGATCTGATCTGCTCGGAATGCAGTGCATTGTAACGGTGTTGTTATTTCTTCAGGAAATTGGGTATCATAATCATTCCATCATCGCTGCGGCCACCAGCCTCTTCTCCATGCTGCTCCACTGCACAGTGTTCATCTCATTTCTTCCGAGTCATCCCACAGACGCCACAAGCACCTGCGTCCCCGGCGTTGATGTACTGGCTTCCCTCGCAAGCAGCGCTCTTGCATCGCCAGTGGTCGGGTACAAAGTCCTTCTTTAATACATTTGCGCAAGCGACGCATGTCAATGCTCCGGCCTCGTTCTCGAGGGAACATATGGGACAGGCAGAGCTCGGCGGTGGCTGGGGTTGTGAGGCGGCCGTGTTCGGTTTGGGACGGGGTTTGAAGACCTTTGGAAGAGAGTTGGCCGACCCTGCTGATGCTTGAGGGGTGGCAGTCGATCGCGAGGCGGTCTTTGATGCAGACTGAGTTTTCGTTGACTTCGGTGCTGATGGCTTGCTCGAGGCCTTGGACGATGACGCTGTCTTCTTCGCTGGTTTGTGCTGCGGCGCGAAACCTTGTATCTCGTCCATCTCCCTCCTTGCATCGCCATCTTTGTCGTCTTCGTCCTCGCAGATCTTGACCAGGGCGCGGCCTTTGTCGTCGAACATGCTCTTGCCATCTACGTCTACCGCTGCGCCGTCTTGATCGCCTTCGACAAACTCGTCTTCTGTTTCGCTTTCCGATGACGGTTCTTCTTTCTTTATCACGACTTCTTCCTCCTTCTTGACTGGCTCGAAACGTGCCAGTGCCGCTGCAGCTCTGAGATCTCGTCCTCGTGCGCTACCAGCGACCCTAGGCTTGCCTTTCTTTGGGGCGCCCTTCTCCAGCTTAACTTTTGTGTCGTCATCGGCACCCAATGCCTGGCCTCCAGCCCCAAACTTCTTCAGTATCCTTCGTTGCTTCCTCTCCGCATAGCTCAGCAGGGGCCTCTCCTTTCCACCCCTCTTTCTCTTGTTTCCCTTCCGTCCATATGTGCCACCACATAGATGCCCGGGTACATCCACAGCCTCGCCATCGCTCGCTTGTAAGGCTCCCGTATCCAGATCTCTACCCCTACCCCACAGTCCTTCGCCAGTGTACCCTTTTGTCCAGAGCGCCCTCAATTCCACCGCGTAGCCATCTCGAACCTTCCAGAAAGCCTTCGAATGATTCATCTGTTTGCAGTGCGCAAGCTCATGTACCATGACCATCTCCACCATCCTCTGGGGCAGCCATCTTCCATTTCGGTCCCTGAGCACCAGTTGTATGACCTCGCCAGCGTTAAAGTTGCGGCCGACAAACTCGGTGTTGTATGGGAATTCTTCAAGCGCCTGAACAAGGATCATATGCGATTTCATAAAGGGATAACATATTGCTGCGACGCGGTTCAGGATGTTTTCCGCCGTGGACGATGTCGGACCGGGCAGTGTGCGTATGAAGTTTATGTGCGCGTTCGGGCGTTGGGTGCGCTCGTTGATGCGCTCGAAGCCGAGGACCATTGTAGGATTTTGCGCATGCGATGACCGGCTTTCAAACGGAGAGGGGTTTAGGAACGGGTGTTGAGTCTAGGATTGCAGTAGTGGTCGCGGAAGGTGCTGCTGGGTGGCGGTTGCTGAGACGGAGATAAGCGTGGAGCGGTGTTAACCCGACGCGACGCGACTATGACACGCTGCGTCATCACCCATCGCCCAAGATCTCATCTGGGTAGGAGCATCATCACCCTCCAAATAACCGCATTGCATGTGTAGCGATACATCGGAATGGTACATATTCCAAATCATCCACTAAAAGTAAGTCTACAAGAACGTGCCCAAGTTAACATGGACAGCTTTCACTTGCGTGTACGCAGACAGCGCATACGCGCCCAGTTCCCTCCCAATACCGCTCTGCTTGTAGCCACCGAACGGGATACCGAAATGCGAGTCCTGACTGCTGTTGATCCAAACCATACCCGCCTCGATCGCACCTGCCACGCGGTGGCCCCTCATAATGTCCCGAGTGAACACAGCCGCTCCTAATCCGAACTCCGTATCGTTCGCCTTCTCGACCGCTTCGTCTTCTGTCTTGAAGCTCTGAATAACAACAAAAGGACCGAAAATCTCTTCGCGCACAATCCTCATATCATTGCTGCAGTTGGCAAACACAGTCGGCTCGACGAAGTATCCCTTCTCTGGTATGCCGCTCTGCTGGCCGCCGAAGACGAGCTCAGCTCCGTCTGACTTCGCTGTGTCGAGGTATGCAAGGATCTTCTCTTGGGCAGCTTTGCTGACTTGAGGTCCATGGTTGGTGTCAGCATCGAATTGCGAACCAATCTTGGTACTCTCTTTGGTCTGCTTCTTGAACGCTTCGAGGAACTTGTCGTAGATGGTGTCCTGGACATAGAGCCGGGATGTTGCTGTGCAGACTTGACCCATGTTACCTTGACGGCTTGGTTAGTCCTGTGTACGGCAAGTGAAGTTGCAAAGAGAAGGGAGCTTACCCATGATACCCATGTGCGACCACTTCACAGCCTGTTCGAGATCGCAGTCATCGAATACAAGAAGTGGGCTCTTGCCGCCAGTCTCCAAAGTGATGTTCTTCAGGTTCGTTGCTGCTGCCTTCATGATGGCTCGGCCGGTAATGGTGCTTCCTGTGAAAGCAATCTTGTCGACATTCGGATGTTCAGAAAGCCGTGAGCCTGCGCTCTTGCCGTAGCCGTTGACGATGTTAACCACACCTGGAGGGAAGCCAGCTTCCTTGATCAAGGTGGCCAGGAATAGTGCCCCAAGTGGTGTCTGCTCTGCTGGCTTGAGCACAACGGTGTTTCCGCAAGCTAATGCTGGACCGAGTTTCCAAGCAGCCATCTATGAGGCTTGTTAGGTTTGAATTACACCAGCCGGAGTCGATGGATACATACCATGACAGGGAAGTTCCATGGGATTATCTGTCCACAGACACCAAGGGGTTCGTGTTTGGTATAAGCCAGCTTCGCATTGCTCGTCTCAATCGTCTGCCCATACACCTTGTCCGCCCATCCTGCGTAGTATCTGAAGACCGAGATAGTCTCAGCGACGTCTTCGTCCATGGCTTGCTGGTAAGGCTTGCCGTTGTCCCACGCATCGACGGTAGCAAGAATATGGCTGTTCTTCTCGCAAAGGTCACCGAGCTTCCACAGCAGTTGGCCTCGTTCGGCGGCAGAAATGTCGCGCCATGCTGATGACTTGAAGGCAGCTCGTGCTGCGGCGACTGCAGCATCTACGTCATCCTCGTTCCCGGCGGAGACCTTTGCGATGACGGACTCGTCGTACGGATTTATCGACTCTAGTGTTGAGCCGGATTTGGAGGGGACAAATTCGTTGTTGATGAAGAGACCTAACCAATGTTAGTTGTTCACGCCTACAATATTGGGAGTTGTTGATGCTTACCAGTGGGCTGCGTCCACTTCGCGCCATTAGGTGCTGTAAGGTCGATCGACTGGGCCATTGTGGAAAATATGTGTGCGGCAAAAGAAGGGTCAAGATGCAGAGAGTGTTATACAACGAGGATAGAAAATTACAACTCGTGGACAGAGCTGGACATTTGGTCTTCATATCCTGCGCTCTCGATCAACGCGTCTACACCACACCCACCCCGTACCGAGGTTGCGCAAAGACGTTTGTCCCACATCGTCATAATCAGGTTCGCGACCACTATCATACTATCCCAAGAAGCTATGCCCATTAAATTTCCCAAAACAGACAAGAACCTGACCAAGACGCGCTGCCGAAGGCATGTGGTGGTTTCCTGAATGTGGGTCCATCAACAAGGCGTCCACAGGCAGACTCGGAACTCCAGAGGAACACTTTGGCGTCGACTTGTTCAAGATGTCCACATTTTGCGCTGGCCAGTGACTTCCTCAAGTGATAAGGTAGTCTGCGTTTCTCAAGGCCATCTTTGCCCGTTAACTTGCCATCTTTGGCTTAGTACCACACTAATGCAGAGGCTCCACTGTCAGGGCCCAAATGTCAGATCGGCATCTCGAGCACGCAAGCACACGCTTTGACATTGCCCTCCAAACTGCTCTCCCGGGCATAGTCGTTATCCAGACCTTCGAGACGTTTCTGGTATGTTTCCAGCGGCACGGATCTGACGGCGCATCTAAGGCTTGAGCGAAAGATAAGCTTTTACTTAACAAAGTCATGTGCGAGCGCTCTACACGCGAAATCTGGGGCCCCGGAAACGACTACCAGAGGCCTATCATCCTTCCAAAACAGGGCATCGCTGCACCATGCACAAGGGAAAACCGAGCACTCTGGAGCCTACATTGACGCTAGAACTTCCGGTTTGGTTGTTTTATCATATGGTAGTCCGCAAAACTATTCAAGCCACCGCTTATCTCGAAGCGATGTTCTGACGAGTCAGTAGAGATGCAGTCAATACAGGCTTGACCTCGAATCAAGACACTTCAGTCCGGGGTAGAGAGCCAGTATGGACGGTGCTCGCTATCTGTGGACAATGAACTATCGTCATATCTTATCATGTTGGACGCCACATTGTCGAGCATAGCGCATGTACGGCATGAGATGGAACTGCCTGTAACAGCTATATTCATTCACCTCGTGCAGAAACTCGACGCCGCATCATTCCTGCCCTTTTGATTTCGAGAATCGTCTTTTTCCCACTATGTCGGCGACCAACAGCGAGAAGAAGCTCGGCAATCCAATGGGCCCGGTGACTACGCGCGAGGAGGGTGTCGTTGAGCACGTCCATTTGGGATACGACGCGCAGCTCACGAAGAACCGGTCACTCATTAGCGTTCTGGGTATGTGTCTTGCCATCGTGGCTGTACCTTACGGTATTGGCGGTCCCTTGATGAGCGCCATCTACGGTGGTGGCCAACTGTCAATATTCGTCGGCGTACTGGTTGTCCTGTTCTTCAATGGCTGTGTCGCGATTTCGCTTGCAGAGCTGGCATCACGGTATCCAACATCTTCTGGTGTGTACTACTGGTCGTATCGGCTCTGTGGTCAGCGCAAGAGGACACGCAAGATCGTCTCATTTCTGACAGGCTGGTTCTGGCTCATCGGAAACTGGACCATTGCACTGTCCGTCAACTTCGGTTTTGCTTCCCTTATCGCGGCGACGGTATCAATCTACAACCCAGAGTGGGTAGCATCGGACTGGGAACTGCTTCTCATCTTCTACGCGCTGTGTCTGCTGGTCTTCCTTGTTTGCTCATTGGGAGACAAGCTGCTACCGTATGTGGACTCCGTGGCCGCGGTATGGAACTTCATCACCATCATCGCACTTCTGGTTGCTCTATCGGTCCGCGCTCAGCAAGGTCGACATTCAGTCTCCTACGCGCTCGGCAACTACGACAGCAGTTTCTCGGGCTGGGGTACGGGTTTTACGTTCTTCATCGGCCTCCTTCCACCAGCATACGCCTTCTCCGCCATCGGCATGGTGACATCAATGACGGAAGAGTGCGCTCAGCCCGAAATTGAAGTCTCTCGTGCTATCGCCCTCTGCATACCCTTTGGTGGGCTCGCATCGCTCCTGTTCGTCCTGCCGCTATGCTTTACGCTACCGCCGCTCGAAGACATCCTCAACGCACCCTACGGCCAAGCGCTACCGTACATCATATATTCTATCATGGGCTCGAAGACAGGAGCGCTGATATTGATGATAATGATACTATTTGTCACTCTCTTCTGCGCCATCGCAATCACGACTGCTGCTTCACATTGCACATGGGCGTTCAGCCGCGACAACGCGCTTCCCCTCGCTGGCCTTTGGACGCGCACTATCGCCGACCGGCCCATCTACTCGCTCACGCTCGTCACAGTCATCGAGATGCTACTCGGTCTCATCAATCTGGGTTCCAGCAGCGCGTTCACCGCTTTCGCATCAGTCGGCGTCATCGCACTCGCCATCGGGTACCTCGTTCCTATCGCTATCTCTCTCTTCACCGGTAGGAGAGAAGTCGCACATGCAAAGTGGAATGTTGGTGGTCTGGTGGGCACCGCAGCAAACATCGGTGCTGTGGCATGGATCCTCTTCGAAGTGGTGCTCTTTAGCATGCCAACTGCGCTTCCTGTTACCGAGGTTTCGATGAACTACGCTAGTGTCGTATTGATCGGCTTTGCGTGTTTGAGCGGGCTATGGTATGCGCTCTCTGGCAGAAACAGTAAGTATCAACGTGTTCATGTTTGGCTGGTGACTTTGCTGACCATGAACAGAATTCAGGGGCCCGCCTGATGAGGTTGATGATGTCTACTAATGTGGCGAATCTTCTTGCTCTCGTAGGCTAGTGATGTACTTCGCTTCGCGCCGCCGTTGGGGTAGCTTGCAGTATACATACTGTCAGATCTTGCCAAGTCGATAGTTTCTAAATTGATGTATATTTCTATTTGATCATGTTGTCTATAACAGCGAGACGCAAACTGCACCCATGCCTGGTGCTAATCGTGATTTCTTTTTTATCTAAAAGGTGCAGCACTGGAAGGTTGCGCTTTCGCTATAGCGATCGCGTGATGTACATGGGTAGTTCTACAGAGAGTCCCAAGCTAGAAGCTTAGGCTTTATCGGCCAAGCATGGCAAATACGAAAGCATTCATCGGTGGTGTGGATCTCGAGAGCATCGCAAGAACTCTATAGTATGCAATAAAGTATATTCATACTAGACACCTACAGGCAATGGTGTACACTCAAAAAGGGAACTCACCCTCCGGCTTCTCTAACACCCCACTATCAACTTGCTTCCTATGTTCCTCATCCAGATACGGAAGCAACAAACCTTCCCAATGCTCTCGTCCTTTGTAGTAACTGACAGTCTCATCCCACCCCCTGATCGCCTCGGCCAGTCTTCCTGGCACATGCGGCTCCTTCGCAATGGTCGTCACCGGCTCGAAGTACGTTCTGATGGTGAAGAGTAGAGCTTTGGACTTTGGCAGACGTCGCAGAGATTGCCGTTCGGAGCGGAAGTGGATGTCTTCGACACGGAGACCTTTGGAGTTGGCAGTGGCCCAGGAAGCAACCGCGTTGGAGTTCTGATCGCCCATGCGGTGTGACCATGCGAGACCGTCGTCCAGTTGGATGAAGAACTACAGATCTATCAGCACTGGTACCTCATTATTTGTAGTGACGTTGGTGCTACTTACGTTATTCCGAATGACAGGCTTCTCACACGTCATATTTGCGAAGAAACGATTCATGGCCTTTTGCAACTTCTCTTGGTAATGAGGTACACCGGCTTCGATATGGAGTTCGTCGAGCGACATGCGGTATTTCTCAGTCAAACGCCAGAACCCAGGTAGGCAGACCGCGCCCGCATCGATGTGGTATTGGCCATCGTCATTCAATACCATGACTACGAGATCGTCCTGGACGAGCTTTGCTGCGGTAACCATAGCTTCCGTCGGGTTCGGTGCTGGGTATTGAAATTCTTCACCAGTGACTGTGTTATGAAGGATGTTGCCGTGCAATTGGAAGACTTCCGGATAGCGATGCGTGAGATATTGCGTCAGTTCTTCCAGGACCTCAAAGCATGCGAGGCGCGTGACTTCGTTGTCGACATATTGTACCCGGGATTTGACGTCCTTCTCGAGCTCCCGAACCTTGGCGTCGTGATAAGGGATAAAATTCGAATCCATTTCAATCCATTGGTTCCAATTCATTTTCCGGATCCCCATTGTTACAAAGTTTGGTCCATGGCGGAAGGGTCGATAGAGCTTGGGATCTGTAAGCTCAAGTTTGTAGTCTTCCGCCGGCTGCGGTAACGGTGTTTTGAATGGTATAGATGGGACTTGGAAAGGTCAGTCCTGTTCAAATTGAAGATATTCTGATCAACTGCACCTTTTTGCTTCACGTCGTAAGATGGAGAGAGTTTTTTGCTCGAAGTCTTCTTCGTCCGCCATACCAGGCCAACCGCAAGTACAACCAAGAACGCCGCAAAGCCCAGAGGCGTCAAGACTGGGTTGATCGATAACATGTACATTAGGTAGTAGTATTTCCCCGTGCGCTGCTTCCGACGACGCTTCAAGCAGACGACAAGAGCAGTTAAATGCTAGATCATCGTGAGATGGACGTTGACAATGCCGAATGACACCATTGGCGACTATCTACACCTTAGCGTAGGATCGCGTGTATAGGTTTGCAGAGAAATGTGGGTCAAGAAATGGCCGCTGTACTTGCCATGCTGGGTATAGCTCGAACTGCAAGGCATCGCCACGCTAAACCCCGGTCCCATATCTCGTGGCGGAAACGAGGCCTGGTAACCTTCCATGTTGAGATGTTCCGTGATTCCAGCGTTATCATTCATATCGGAGATAGAAGCTTGTTTGTTTGTGTCAGATATGTAGTGCGGGGACGCTCCACTTCCGTTCGTCAAGGAGAGCAATTCAACCATAGCGAGCTTGCCTATACCAGAGCGAGGCAAATACCGGGCAATTTTGAGTTATTGGCCTCTCGATTGAACATTCTTGTCGTAGTCTGGGGCTTGACTCCAGTGCGATGACGCGGAGCTGTGTTGCGAACATACATTACGGGACCCAACAGCGGAAATACGCCCCATACGATGCATAGGCCTATAAGTCGCGATCATCCCCAAGACTGTGTTATAAGCTTCTTCGCCCGACTCCTTCTTGACTAGAACACTTGTCACCGACTTCTTCTTCATTTAGCCTCAAACGCAGCTCACTATCGACGTTGAGATCTTCACTATGGCAACGTTCGGAAACTACGCTGGAACCGAATCCAAGTCGAAAGCTTTCCATTACTCGCAAGCTGTCAAAGTAGGAAACGTCGTCCGTATTTCCGGCCAGGGTGGTTGGGATGCGGAAGGGAACGTAGCACCGACCGCCGCAAAGCAAGTGGAGCTAGCGCTTGAGAACATTGAGAAGGCGCTACAATCTGTCGAAAAGGGCGTGTCCTGGAAGAACGTATACGCTATTCGATCGTACCACACAAATATCGACGAGTCTGCGGACCTATGTATCGAAGGCTGGCGACGCGTCATGCCTGATCACCGACCGGTATGGACATGTGTCGAGATTACCAAACTTGGTATCGAGGGCATGCAAGTCGAAATCGAGGTGGAGGCTCTCGTTGAGTAGGAGTGAGGGAGGCGGTACTCAGACATTGGTAACATGCTGGGATACGGGCACCAAGGGTGGCTACAATTCCTGTCGCATTTGCTGCATACACACTCTTCAATCTTAACAACTAGATAGTCCTCAGAGTCATGTATACATCTAGTCTGAAATCTCTGTATAATGCGACATGAATTATGGCCGCCCCTGGTGAAAACACTAGACAGTTGAGCAAGTGGCTGGTGGTCGTAGGGCTTGGAGGCGTTTTGACGGAACTATCGCAATCTTCTGTTATAGCAAAAACCGATGAATTCTCTCATATAACCAATGTACACATGGCAGTGTTCTTGAAACTTCCGCTCCACGTAGTAGGACTACGAGAAGGTTGCCAGAGTGCCTCCAAAGTTGCCCGAATAGACAACACGGACTCGAATCGCAGATTGTTGTGTATGTTCCCCAAAATCTTCATCACACATTCCCGATGGGCTTCCAAGAGTGAATGTGCGCCAGCTACATAGAGTGGGAAAAGAGCACAGTTCTGCGCTTTAGATCTCGTATCCATGCCTTGTATACACTCTAGACACGCATGGACATGCTGTTGAAGAAGAAAGTGTTTCGTGGGAATGTCGTGAATAGCGCTGTAAAGGTATATGAGGCCTGCGTGCTGGAAACAACGGACAAGTGAGAGCGATGCCGTTGTAACAGGGCTTAGCAGGTCTTGTCCTGCGTCTCCATCTGGACACTCTAGCTTGGAGTACGTTGGCTGAAGCGCGTGCTCAAAGGCCTGCGCCTTCTCGACGCAAACTTCGGCTCCAGTTTGTAGCTCGTGGCGGTAGAAGCTCATCTCAGCCAATGTGGATAGAACAGACCCAAGTGATGTAGTGCCAGGGACGACTTCCCACCACACTGATCCTGACTCCATTGTCTCCCAAATGCAGGCTGGGAACGAAGGTTTTCTGTCTTGAAGCAAGGCGTCTGTCAGATCAGTGGATGCTAGTTCCGAGAGTAGCATTCTAGTCATTCTGTCTGACGATGACCATGCTGCTCGAAAGCCGCCCATTGCGTTGATGATTGCGATCGCTCCTGCAAGGTGACAACCGGTCGAAGCGTCATCTGACATGCAGTTGACATAGCCTTCCAGGAAGTACAAAAGCAGCACCGCAACTAAAAGTGCGGAGAGCGCAGCACCATCGGATTGCTCGCTGCTCAGTTGGCCGCGGATAACTGACAAGCAATGCAAGCGTCTCCTCTCAAGAGTCTGTTTGGACGATCCGCGCTCTTGCAGCGCCCGATGCTCCTCGGCAAATACGCATAGGGCCTGGAGGACAGGTTGAGAGCGCAGGGCAAGTGCGACTGGTGGCGGGACTGGCTCATGAAGAGTGGAGAAAAGTGGCCATAACCGCGCTTTGAAGTATTCCAGTGCTCTTCGCTCATTGACTGCCAGGTGAATGCTATTGAGCGAACGCTCGATGGATAGCTGTGGGAGGCATTCGGGCACCGTTTTAGCAGGTCGCTTCTTCCATCTGAGTAGTAACTTGTCGTAGCTGCAGTCTTCCGCGTTTGCGGAAAGGAGGCATCGTCGGCATGTGGGCTTCTGGAGGTCGCATTTGACTCGTCTTTGCTTGCAAGGCCAGCACGACCCTTCAACCGTCCGTCGACGTTTTGGCGGACTGTTGCCAGAGGATTCCGGACGCGACATCTGTCTGCATGACGTGATAATGGTCGCGAGCTCAGAGTAAGAGTGACGAGGTTGCGAAAGGGGAGTGCCAGCCGATATCAGATGGCTGATGCGAATGCCCGACTGATGCGAATCTGCCCTCAGTATTGATGCATGAAGGGACAAAGATCGAAAAGGGCGAGACGCGTCGAGGCCTCCGCTGATCGGGGGCTCCGATTGCCGCACGCCAAGACCATTATTCCCGCTAGAGCCGTGGCCTCGCCGCTCCACCAAAGCATCTCTCTCTCCAGCAATGCGATAACGACGTCTGATGGAATATTTGTCACTGTTGAGCGTTATGGCGGTAAGGGGTCAGGGACGTTTATGCTAACACTTGGAGCGAACAAACAATCAAGCACCGTGTCAAGGCTCATGCTTTTGTGGGCCGAAGAAGCCCTGGAGGCGATAGGAACGGTACATGAAGCTCAACAACCTTTGAACCCTAGACTTCAACTTCTCCAACCCTTTGCTGGGCTGTTCTGCCATCGAATCTCATGGGCGCCTGACCTCCGAGCGTCGGATCATCCAACACTTTGGTTCCAAACGATGTCAGGCTGCACTGAACGTCAATAGCTTTGCTTGTTACCGTGCAACACGTTGGTACGGTAATGGTACCTGCATTAAAGCGGAACCGCGCAAGGTCAGCAGAAGTACCTGCAAGACCCTCGCTCTTTACACCTTCTGTATGCGCGTCGATGCGCATTCTGAACACTACTCTCAACATTGACGTCCTGAAAAGCAATAGACACCGACACGGGGTGGCAGATGCTGGGTTTACTACCATGAACAAGCCCTTTGTTGAATTAGCAGAACTCGAGGGTAATCCAGTTGCATGAGGAAGTGTTCAGTTACTGCCAAATACCTACAGGGCTGAGCATTTTAAAGGTCATGTGCTCGTGGTGGCTCCGGCTCTCCACAGCAGCGGCTGCACGATTACACTAGTGTTGTCGATCACTTGGCTCAGCTCTTCTACAAGCGGTCGATGGACTGGAGGCTGACCGGATTGCCTCAATCACTAACATCACCGTTCGCTAGCGGAAAGCGTCAGTGGCTCTTGTATCGCTATCTTGTGGCAATACCCGAAGGCAGCTCGAAATCGCATTGCGCGCCATGCCACGACACCTGGGCATGCAAGCGAATCCCAGCTGATGGTACTAGCTTGTGTAGCTGAAGAACAAATACACCGCTTAGTCGTTGCACGAGTTCCCGTATGTGGGACCGCAAGGCAAGTGGCGTATTCTTCTTCGCGGATGATGGGCTCAGGTCCCGGATCACCATGCGGAGAGTATTGAGTTTTGACATGCCAAGCGAACACGCGAGATCTGGACAAGCCACCATGCATCTTCACGAGAAAACACGAGGCTATCGTGGCTTCGTAGAATTCTGGACAACGGATACCGACGCTAGCGGCACCGGAGAATCGCAAAGCGGTATGCTGCTTTTCGGCAGGGTGCTCTTCCGCACTCACGTATTGGTGGCATTCACGCAGGATGCTGTGACTGTACTGTCGATATTCCGCTCTAAGCTGTACTTGCTTGTCGAATGGCGAGTGTTTCGACTCACACTCTTTGAATCAGGCACATGTCTGTAACAGCTAGACCGTTCGCAAATGCGCCCCTTCGCAAGCTTGGCACCTTTTTTCTAGGCGGGGACTGCTAGACTGCGCTGACTTCCTACACTGACGGGATCTACCTGTCTCAAAGGGTCATTAGTCTAGGCTCGGCCCTGCATATCGCTGTCATGACCATCACTTGGTAGCTGTTTGGCTGGCTTCCCTCAACCGTATCGCCTTAAAGCGGCTGGCTTAACCCAGGGCTACAGGGATAGATTACTATTTCGGGGACCGAGCTGTATCCCTCTACTCAATGTGGCTTGCTGTGGTCTCAACTGAACGGCGTCTTGGTTCCATGCGGGACTGTGATCGGCGAGAATGGAAGGCCTGGGACTTGGTAAACCGTTGCTGTTAGGAGACAGTCGGGGAATATAAGGATGTTCCAAACATCTTGTCTTTTTGTTCCTCATCAGCTCACAGTTGCTCCTCTTACACTGTCTTATAATTTATTGTTCATAATCTTCTCGGTCGTTACTTACCTCAGCTGCCATGATGGTCCCTACTAAATCACTGGCGTTGCCACTCATCGCTCTATGCTCGATAGCATCATCAACTCCATTGGAACCGCGTCATGCCGCACCCGGCCTTATTGATGGGATTCTCAATGGTGTTCTCTCAGGCATCGAACAACTCATTGCGGACGTTCTGTCTGGTAAAAAGTCACCCATCGACAACACCAAGACGAACAAGCCGTTGACCTGCTCATTGTTGAGTGTTGACAAATGTTGCGTTTGTGAGTTACGACAATCCTCCTTAATCGTCTATGGCCTAACAGATATAGGGTACGATGTCTCTGCCGAGCTTACCAAGCTATTTGTTGGGGCCGATAAACAATGCAACGACAATGCTCGTGCTGCAGTCCGTATGGGCTTCCACGATGCTGGGTCTTGGGATAAGAATGCTCTCAACGGTGGTGCCGATGGATCGCTACTCATGGAGTTCGGCGAGCATGAAAGACCCGAAAACAACGGTCTTCAGAGCATTCGCCTAAAACTTCGAGATGTACAATCCAAGTACAAGGTCGGATACGCTGATCTCGTCCAATATGCGCACAATCACGCAACAATCTCGTGTCCGAAGGGGCCCCGCGTACTTACATTCGTTGGCCGCAAGGATGCGACCAAGGCCGCGCCCAAAGGACTTCTACCTGACGTTCATCAAGACGCCGACAAATTGATCGCCATCTTCAAGGACAAGGGTTTCTCGCCCCACGATCTCGCAGCACTCGTAGGCGCCCACGCAACAGCCAAGCAACGATTCGTGGACGTCCGCCCAGAGGTCGTCGACAAGCCACTCGATACGACCCCCGGTGTCTGGGACGTCGAATTCTACAACGATACTCTTAACAATCCCTCCGGTGGCAGTGCTGATCAGAAGGTCTTCGTCCTCCCAAGCGACAAGGTGCTATCGACACATCCCAAGATCGCCGATGAGTGGAAGTCGTTTGTTGGTAACCAGGTCCATTGGAACCTGGACTATGCGAAGGCTTACATCAGGATGAGTCTTCTGGGTGTAGAGAAGAGAGATCTGATGAAGTTGGTGGACTGCACGAGGACACTGCCCGTTAGTAGGCCCTCATTTCCTTAGTGTACATGATTTACAATACCCTTACGCGCATCGCGATTTAATTCAATAATTACTATAACGAGATGTCTCCGCGTCATATGCATGTTTGGCATGTGCGAGTGTATTTGACGTATCGACCAGGTAAGAGCTCGGAAGCCCTGGATGGCCCCTTCAGGGACCGCATCTGGAGAGGGTCGCTGAAGACGGAGTTGGATAGCGGCAATAATCGTGACTCAGAACCATCGAAAGGGGAGAACTTAGACGAAGCAACTGGTGCAACCCTTTTCAGTTATCACACTTGGCAAAAACTTTGTTGTGTCGAGATGCGATGAATGAATCGCGGTGCATGGTCTACCAGATAAAGCCAGGCGGGGTGGCTGACATAAGCGTGAGGCAGGCAAGGGTCCAGGTCAGGCGAGTCGAGCTTGCTTGTTTGTAGTGCGGAGAGCAGGTAGCTCACAAACGTCACGGCCGGCACACGAGCGTCACCACCACCACGCTCCACCCACACGCTCACAATCTGCGACCAGATTCCGAGACACGATACGAGCGACGTAAAAGATAGCAAAGGACACAATGGCAACTCAATTCTTGAGGGCGGCGGCTCGCGCCGGCGTTCGAGCGCCCATGGCTGCTTCCCGCGGATTCCAGACAAGCGCTGTACTGAGGCAGGACACTGTTGTTGCGCCAGTGAAGAAGCCCGTTGGTGCTTTCAGGGGAGGGTGAGTGCTCATTTCGCAATTGCATTCTATTGAACTGGTTTGGACGGCTATACAGCCACGGAAGACTGTCACATGCCATCAGGCAGGCACGACGGCGAATGTCATCTACTAGAATGGCAAACAAGGCTGAAATTTTATGGCTAACACACGACAGATTGTTCGGCTTCCTTCTCGGTGCTACCGCATCCGGCGCAGGCATGTACTACTATGTCATTGACGAATACCGCGTATCGAACCAGCTCTTAACCGAGGACATCTACGTACGTCATTCCTACCTGCGTCCCTTGCGCATAAGCTCGATCGCAAGAACAATACATCGGGACTGTACAAGTGAAGCAGGCCTTGACTAACGAAACCAGGCTCTCCAATCCGCCGTCCAACGGATAGAAGGCTACGTTCGCACCCTCGAGGACAAAGTCGATGCGAAGAAGCGATAAATCACCCATCACACACCTATCAAGCGACGATTACGCGGCCGAACGTGCGGAGCGCGCCGAATGGGGATATGCACGGGCTGAGCAGGCAGTACAAAACGATGGACCAGTGGGATGGAACACGCATGTACACTACGAGATTGGACTCTTCTCCGTCATTACGAAAGCTGATACTCATCGAGTAACTACCTTATACCAAATATATTTTAGGCTGTTCATGGTGGTATTTTGGGACCTGATGATAATATTGTGACAGGCGCCCTTCACCTAAACTTGACATGCGGACTTGAATCGTGGCCTCTCTGAAACTCTGTCTAACTACGAGATAATTGCTTCACCGTTTAGGAAGGTCGTATTTGCAATTAATTGAATGCGTAACTACACGCGCTTTCGTGTGCATTTTAGTCTATTATTTAACACATCATTATGTGAGATCTATCCACGAAACCAAAATTAACGCCGTTCATGCCATTTACCATCAGATGCCCCCACTTGTCCTATCCGACTCAAATCGTCGCTTCACAACAGCGTAAGCGGCGCGATCCACTCGCACTTCGGTGGTGTGACGGGTATGTCTTCGTCATCGTTGAATCGCCCGAGCTGAGCAACACGTTTGTAGATCTCCTCTAGAATCCTACCCTGCTCGCCCTCATACTCTTCTGGTTTGCCCTCCTTGTAACGGTCCTTGGGATCGATGGGCTTGCCATCTGGTGTAACACCTTCAACATGGGGGCGCGGTGCTGAGCTAGTCTGTGCTATTGAAGCCGGCTGAGAGGTAGCCTGGACGGGGGCGGGAGGGTTACCAGGCTGGCTCTGTGTCTGGGTGGTGAACGGAGAAGGTGAAGGCGTGGAGTCTGCTGGCGCGGCAGATGTTTGAGGCTTGAGGAAGGGGTTGGCAGCTGCCGGCTGCGTTGCGTTGTTTTGAGGCTGTTGGGTGCCGAAAGGTGACGGTTTGCTTAGTTGACCGAAGGCCGGAGCTTGAGACGCTGCGGCGCCACCGAAAGGGTTTGCCTGTGCAGGTGCAGGTACAGGTGCTTGTGTAGACGGCTGCTGAGGCTGACCGAACGGATTCGGCTTCTGCGTCTGTTGAGCTTGCTGGCTAAACGGTGAAGGTTGAGCTGGTTGCTGGGCTGCTTGACTGAATGGTGAAGACTGGCTTGGTTGCTGTGCTTTGTGGCCGAAGGGAGATGGACCTGACGAGGCTTGCTGACTAAATGGTGACGCGCCAGACGAAGCTTGCTGGCTGAAAGGAGAAGCATTGGCACCTGGTTGAGCCGCCTGTCCAAATCCACTCTGTCCAAAACCTGGTTTACTGAATGGGCTTGGCTTTTGTCCAAGAGCGTTTGCTTGGCCGAAACCCGACGCCGCACCTGGTGCTGATGGCTGGCCGAAAGCAGATCCAGAGCTTTGGCCCATACTGCTGGCCTGTCCGAATGCGCTTCCTGCACCAGGAGCTGATGGCTGGCCGAAAGCAGATCCAGAACCTTGACCCATACTGCTGGCCTGTCCGAATGCACTTCCTGCGCCCGGCATGGACGGTTGGCCGAATCCTGAGGCACCAAAAGCAGGCTTCCCAAACGCACTCCCACCACCACCCAATGCTGACGGTTGGCCGAAGGGGGATGGTTTCTGGCCTAAAGCAGAAGCTGCACCAAAGGGCGACGTCTGGCCTGGAGTTGATGCTTGTCCGCCACCCAACGCTGAAGATTGGCCAAAAGGTGATGGTTTCTGACCTAAACCAGAGGCTGCACCGAAGGCCGATGCTGTCTGACCTGGATTTGAAGGTTGACCGAACGCGGACGCTGTCTGTGCTGGTTGACCGAAGGCCGGTTTGCCGAATCCTGGTGTAGAAGCCTGCCCGAACGCGGATGGTTGAGATGAAGCTGCAGCAGTCTGGAACGGATTCGCTGGTGCTTTCATGAAAGGATTCGCAGCATTATTAGAGGACCCAGTCGGGTTGCTTGCTGATCCGCTTGCTGCAGTGCCCTTGGCGATGTCGATGCGGTTGGGATGAACGTTGGCACCCTCTGCGACATAGTTGATAGCACCTGTGATATCATCCAAAATCGCCTTTACTTGCTGCTGCATCTTCTCGCTCAGTGCTCCCTCTTCTTGTTGCTACAGACCGTTAGTTATCAAGAACCCAGCGCTGAACTTCAGACTTACCGCTGTAGGCTCATTGCCCGCCGCTCGTAATGTGTAGTACCGGGATCGAAGCTCCTCTGGACTGATCTCGACAGGCCCCTCGATGAGCTGCCGTGGAGCATCTTTTCCTGGACCGTAGCATGAAAGCGGATAGATCGGGCGCTCTTTGGCGAGATCGATCTGAATAGCGTCCTTGTCTAAGCTGAAGGTCGATGATTTTTGATCACGGTTTCCACCAAATGAGTTAGTCCCGCTGTTATCACTTGGGCGATAGCGGTCGCCGTTGAAAGCACCGAAGCGGTTGGAGCTTCCGCCGAAGCCGCCTCCACCTCCGCCTCCGCCTCGAGCTGCATCTCGCGAACTTCCAGGGTGCTCGAATTTGCAGGAATCTGCTTCGCGTGAGACAGTTGTCTGTAAAGGATAGCGGATGAGCTTACCACCGAATTTACATGCATTCCGCTGGTAGAAGCCACAGACAGTCATGTCGCCTTGTTTGTCGTGATAGTCTCCTTGTCTAGGGTCAAAGTTTGGGTTTCGTAGTTGACTGGGTAATATTAGCAACGGTGAGATTTTACTTGTGTTGTCAACTTGTGGAGGTCAATGAAAGAGGCAGTCGCGGCTGGAGTGAACGGAAACTGCGAAGGTTCCAAGGTTCAGGCGGACGGACGCGACGCGCTAGTAATCAACGCGAACAAAGCACGTCAACTAAGAAAAAGACTGAACAGGCCTGCAGCCTACATCGACGTGAAAACCTACAAGATAGGTAACCTAGCGTCGATGTAGGCTCTAGACCTGTTCAGCTCTTTTCTTGCATAAGGTGAAAGCGCCAAATTTTGCCCAGGTCGTTGCGATTCACACAGCAGTGAAACGCCGTTAAAATCCATTACTTGTAGTTACCTCTGCCCATCGCAATGCACTCTCGGTGTTCCCGGCCCTCTGCCCGTCTCTGCCCATATCGACCGATGCATGTGGCACTGGGAATGCTCGTCGCCAAATCGCGCTAAGCAATCAGCGTAGACAGTATCGAAGTAGAGTAGAAAGAGTTGACGAGACGAAATTAAGCACCTACCGTAGCACGGCAGCTGGTGTGTTATAGCTGCTTGTCGAAAAGGGTGAATCTCCTTGTGCGTCTGGGTGTTGATGCTTGCCTCTGTGATGGTGTTCACCGTTGTCGAGGACAGAGCGATGAACGCTAGGCCATTTCGGCTTTAGCGTCACATTTCGATCAGTCCGGTCGGACCTTCCACGTACGCGATCATCGTCTGTCTACGCCTCGCGCATTAATGCATCCAGCGCCATGTACTCCCAAGCGCACTACTTCATACCAGTGTCAATTCACAGAGTGAAAGCCAGGACGCATCGCAGACACTTGCGCCTTCCTGAATGCTAGTCTAGTGTTCGCGCAGTCCCCCTTCGACCATTCCGAATACAACTTGGCATGACGGCGTAGATGCACGCTTTCTCTATTCTTACTATCGGAATCTTCGTCGCAGGGTACTCGACCGCCCGTTGGGATCTTGTGACGCGCGTCTACGAACTAGGTATCTTTGCCTGGGATCACGGCGTTGTGACACGGACTGCTAAGGGTTTCTGTCTGCTGTCCCTACTGTTCTTCCTCTTCATACTACCGGTTGTGCGCATCGCGACACAAGAGACAGACCTGGTCAGTATGAGCCTTGATCGCACTTCCGGGTCCTTACTAACAGCATCAAACAGCATCCCCGACTCGCAGGCACCGGCATCTCTGCGCGCGAGCAGCTCAAACGTCGCGGTTCCTTCTAGTCTAGCGGGGTAGCAGGATGATGACATGGTCACACACAATGGGTTGATGCGCGTATTCTGGCCGTCAGACGCTCCAAAGGATTCTGTGCCGGGTGTTCTGGTGGGGTTCAGAAACTCGGAGTCAGATGTCTTTGTGGTAGCTGTGCTTCAAGAAGTCGAGTTGCGTCAAGTCGAGAACGCGCTGCTTGTCGGAACCTTGCTGCGACACAGCCCACACGATGTCCAGGAACTACTTCAACGATGCGGACACTCTTCTATGCGCGCCTTGGGCTACGTCAACCCCAAGAGCCCAGTCGAACAGCCTGATACCGACCTCATCGTAGTTCATACCGACCCCTCGTTCCGCTTTCCGCGCCTTCATTATCCTCACGAACCGCTCGTGGCTATGCAAGTCATCGTATACGACCGACCGCACCCAACGCGTATGCAATACCTCTCGCTCAAGCCTATCACGCTCGCATTAGGAGACAAAACAAGGGTCGCGGAATGGGATGTAGCTTTCGAGGAGCTGGAGAAAGCAGAAGAGAAGGAGCGCAGAAGGAAGGCACATCTCGTTGAGAAGCTCAAGCTGCACACGGTCATTGCACACCCGCGCACTCAAAAGGAGCTGGCGTTGCCGATGCTCATCGAGCAGGTGAACTGTTCGCACGAATTGAACGCCCTATTGCAGAAGAACATCGGCATGATAGGCAAGCGCATGAAGCGAGCCTTGAGTGTCAGTGAGCGGGTCGTCGAGTCTGCAAACGATCTCTGGGACTACATATGGCTTGTCCTCCATTATGCGTTCAGAGTCTGGATATGGCCGGTAGCCGCGCAACTCTTCATTTTCGGGCTGATTACACATCGCATAATGGGAGAGGCAGTCCTTCAGCTTCTACATTGGCGGCCAGGTTCTTCCGACTCGCCAGCTCTGAAGGACATCTCCGCAACAGCGCAACAGATCGACATACGATTACAACAGTCTTGTTACTGGCCCATTCAGTATCTCACTTTACGAAGGCGGAAAGTCAACTGGGAATCCATCACTAACAGTCATCCTGAGTATATCCGGTTCTACAATAGTCTGTGGCTAGTTGCCAACGATGTCATAATGGGCATTGCTGTCGGAACGTTCATCATCGAGAACGCTTCGTTCGTGGCTGCTCAGGTCGATACCATATTCAGTACCTGGTCGGTCGACGGTCTGCGGCGCATGATATCATGGCTTATGGGATGGCCCGGAGGCTTGAAGTTGAACACTGAACTGGCTGCGTTCCTGGGCGACCTTTTTCTTTGGGTCATTGATTACTGGGCGGGATGCATATCACTTCTGCGGCCACACCTACCTGCGCTGATCCAGATCATTGGCTTTTCCGCTTTCGCTGGCGCCACTATGCCCATCTCAATCTTCTCGGACCTCGTTTCGCTGCTGACGCTGCACATCTACTCGTTTTACGTCGCGTCTGCTCGCATCTTTCATTGGCAGCTTACGATAATCATATCCCTCTTCCACCTTTTCCGTGGAAAGAAGCGCAACATCCTCCGCAACCGAATCGACTCATGCGACTACGACTTGGACCAGCTATTGCTCGGCACAATTCTTTTCACACTGCAGTTCTTCTTACTGCCAACTGTGTTCGTCTTCTACTTGACGTTTGCGAGCGCACGCATTGCTGTCATCGGACTGAAAGCTGCGCTGGAGATGGGGCTTGCCTGTCTCAATCACTTCCCGCTCTTTGCAGTCATGCTACGACTGAAGGATCCTGGAAGACTACCTGGAGGAATCTGTTTCGAGCTACAAGACACGACCGATCTTACCTCTAGCACGACAAGCGAGACAGGCTCACCGCCGACGGCCTATGTGTTGCTGAAGGTAAGTCGAACTGCTCTATCCTGTGATATACGAGAACTCATACTACGCAGTCGATCCCGCTGTCACTACGTGCGATGTTCCAACCCTATTTCGACCTTGGCGATCGCATACGCAAGCACTACTTCTCGCCTAGCGTCTTATTGTATCTCGTGTCAGGGCAGTTTGTCCCACCGATTCACCGCCGCAACTTATACAGCTTGCAATATAGCATGCTCCCCGCCAACAGAGCAAGTATAGGCGAGCTGTGGAAGAAGCTGACAGAAAGGAGTGCCACGCCATCACACGGGCCTAACGGGTACGCTGCGATGCCATTCAGGAAGGACATACTTAACGGTAAAAGTAGAAAAGTCACATGAAACTTCAAGTCATCTGTATCTGTCTTATGTCTCTATTTCCTCATGCCTCTGCGTGTCTTCTGCATTCCTCTGTTATGTCTTAGCTGCGGCCGCGTGTTGTTGTTCTACGAGAGACATACGTCACCCGCTCTCACATGCCATTTTCACCTTCACCTCCTAACCCAAATCGAAAAAAAGAGGGCAAAAAAGAATCAACTCAACCCCCACCCAGCATCTGCTGACCGACGCCCACTCCGAATCGAACGGCGCGCCCTCCTGAGTTCAGCCCTTTGTGTGACAAATCCTTCTCTTATGTGTTTTTTCCCATTACCAGAGTCACTTTTGGTTTTGATGGACATGTTGTCTGTTTTTTCTCTAGGTTTTTCTAATCCGTGCAATGCACTCTATGTACCCGTCAGGAGCCCACCCGAGTCCGCCAAGTGGAGGAGAGTTGATGGTGGATGGGGTAACGTTGGGGTTTATATCTTCAGGTAAAGGTGGGTCTTGTGGGTGGTGGTACTGGGTGGGCTCAGGTGAGAGGGCTTGCATGCAAGGTGGCGGGGCTAGGTAGACGACAGGCTGGGTGGAGGGCGAGGTGAAGGTGAGTCTCAGAGCCGGTGTGGCGTGTGCGAAGAGGTTGCGTCCGTATCTGAACTGTTTGGGATTTTGCTAACCTCAAGATGTTGGTGAGGAGTATAGTTGGTTCTCACATGGTGATGACGACATGGCAAAGGTCCACGCAAGCGAATGTGAGCGGTGAGGAAGAGGTACAACATGGTGAGGTTGATCAGTTAAAGTTGCAAACTGCCATGTCACATCCAGGTGGGTGGCCGCATCGTCTGAGGCAGGTACGATGATGGCAAGATGTGTCTGCATGTTCAGGAAGTCGCGACTAGACTCGCGGCACGTGGTTGTCCCTCGCCCAGTATCCACATCCTACATAATATCGTACCATGCTAACGCCTTTTGCTTCCGCCTTGCCTTAAGATCTAGCGGCAGCAGAAGAAATTTGTTTGCTTGACCGCTTCCGTCGCCATTCTTGCGGGTTCTCTCACTCCATCCCCAAAAGCCTCCACACCCATCAGAGCTCTAGTCCTGCATTTCGGCCTTCGCTTTGATTGCGGCTTGCCATAGACGCAGATCTGTTCACAGCCAAGTTCCTCGTATAGCTGCAACTTTACGACAAGCTCTTCCTCACCTCTCCCCACAACACCACCCGCGATTCAAGACCGCCAGGACGATAGTGCTCACGATGGAGTCACAAACCGCTGCAGAAGCTGCGAAAGTCAGCACCATAAGGCAAGTGATCTTTTGTAACCGTCAATCGCCGATGCTGACATGAACAATCTAGCTTCAACCCGGCTTCCTTCTTGACTGTGCGCGTCGGTCCTGAAGGTTCTCAAGAAGACTTCCTACTCCACGAAGGCATCCTGAGCGTACGCTCCGAGTTCTTTCGCCGCGCAATGAATGGCAACTGGTCTGAGAAGAAGGATCGACTTGTCAAACTACCTAAGGACGACCCCAAGATCTTTGCCCTCTACGTCAATCTCATCTATATGGGCGTGTTGTACAATGAACCAGACGCTTCCAAGATGACGCCTGTCAAGTTCCAAGCACATACCTTATCGACCGTCAAGTTCTACATCCTCGCCGAGAAACTGCAAGACAAGCAAGCTAAGAATGCCGCCTTGCAGACTCTCCACCCCAAAACTACAGGAAATTTGTTTGCCGACAGACTACCCAACGCCGAGATCGTCGAGTTCATGTACAAGAACACGTTGAAAGGCAGCCCTGGACGACGCCTCATGGTCGACATTTGGAATGATGACAACACTAAGTGCATTCTCGAGCAATCGGAAGTCGTATGCAAGGAATTCTTCATCGATCTCGCCCATTCGCTTCATGCTTGTCGTCCTGCACGTATGCGGAACGTTGCATTTAGCTCGTCTTTCACTGTGTATCAAGAACAACTTTGAGTCTTACTCTGGGATTGCCATTACCGACTTGCACCGGATGATCGTGGAGTTTGTGGTCAGCGGAATGAATGAAATCGGACGACGGCTCTTCTATGATAGCTTGGAAATAGTCGTATTAAGGTATAGAGACATGTAGCACAGGTAGCCAGCCAAAATAACGCGGCAAATCTACAGCGCTTGCAGGAATCAACATTCGCTTGTCAACTGATCCATTGCGTCATAATCTCCAAAATCCTACGAGACCCAAATCCCACAGAGAATGCTCGTCCTCTGATTTCGAACCCCCGCTCTCCTACATGACACCGTACTTGAACTTTCGTTTTGTTCCCACCTGTCAGTGTACCACTGTCTTATGGCGGCAGCGTCCACCTAGGGAGTATCTGTAAACATGGCAGCAGTATGTCTCTATGGGTTTACATTACAAATGCTGCGTTGATTCTCTGGTCATCCTCCAGTTTGAACATCGGGTGCTTCGCTAGCTGCACCACCTCATACAAGGGAAAAGCTGAACAGGTCTGCAGACTACATAGACATAAGTACATGCAAAGTGGGTGTATCAACATCGATGTAGACCCCAGGGTGTTCACTTTTCCCTAGGTTGACGGAGCACCATCATCTAAGGCTAGCTGTAGGCGGTCGCTCACCGCGCGCAGACACCGATGATGTCACTCGAATTCACCAGTCACCGCACCAGATTTGGACAAACGAACTTACCGCTTCGGGGTCTTCTTTTCGCTTACACCTACTTCAAACCTTTCGCTTTCCACATGCCCTTCGCCATCTCGCACTTCCCCGACACCAATCAGGTAACTCTGCCATCATCGTAGCGGCCATGGCGACTCCAAAGGCCACTCGAGGAGACGTGAAGAAAGCAATGAGGTGAGTATTGAAGGGCAGAAACATTATCATCAAAGACTAACTATTGCAGCTTCGACCCGTCCAAGCTCATCACAATCGTCGTGGGCAGAGAGCCACACCAGCAGCGCTTCTCCATACCTGAAGGAATCATCTGCGCACGTTCTGAGTTCTTTAAACGTGCTCTAAACGGAAACTGGGCGGAGAGCGAAGGACGCATTGTCAGATTCCCAGAGGACAATCCGGAGATCTTCGGCATCTACATGAATCTAGTGTACACCGGTCTTGTTCTCACGGACACTCTTGAAAGTCCAAAGACCGTTACTACCATCTGCGACGAATTCGACGTGCTCGGCAATCTTTACGTGCTTTGTGAGAAGCTGCAAGACAGGGCAGCAAAAAACTCCGCCGTCGAAAGTCTGCTCGAGGTTTCCATGGGAAAATACGAGAACAAGTATACCTGTCCACGAACCGATACCATCGTGCTCGTATACCGGGGAACATGCGCGGGCAGTCTCGGTCGTCGCCTTATGGTAGATCTGTGGCGCAAGATCTCTGTGGACTTTTTGATCAAGTGTAGTGATGAACTGCCCAAAGAGTTCCTTGCTGACCTTGCCATCTCCATGAAAACTCAACTGGAGGGGCACAAAATCAAGGGCACCTGGCCTCTGAACAAGAACACATGTATGGAAAGGGAGGCCTGAGATCTCAGCGACACGCTCGAGATCCATTAGCGACTTCAGGCAATGTTGGGACACCTTCGGAGAAACAGCATGAAGGGGTATGAGCATCGGTAGCGGTCTTGTAGCTACAGGTCTAAAGTCGGCTCCAACGTAACTTATGATGCATGTGCGCACATCCAAGTAGCACACTGTATCACGTACAACTACGAAGACAACCCCGATACACACGTTACAGTGACTCCTCTTTGTATTCACAGACCTGAGATAGCAACAGACCGAATGACATTAACAACTAACCCCCTCATCCAAACACCATAGAAAGTCCAAGTCTCATACATCGTAAATCGCAGACCCTCAAGCAACAGGATCCCAACCACCGCTCAAGGCTTTTTCAATCGACACAAGCCGCCGAGAAAATATGCAAAGAACAACGACAACAACAAATTACCTCCTTGCAATCCATGTAAAAGGAAAGAAGGCACGATCCCCAAACCCCCAATGAATGAATAACGCCAAGAGCTAAATCATATGCATACGTGCCAGCTAATACTGGCTGTTCCAAAAGTGTATTATAATATTCCCGATGAAAAGGTGGATTCGTCGTCGTCAGAGGGAGGCTGCGGCCAGTGGTCGGGCTTGGGTATTGTGCTGCCGGCTTCGCCGTCGTTAGGTTTGCGACCCCATACTACGTAGCTAGTAGATGTTAGCATCCGCCTCGTCATATTGTGACATGTTCAACGTGCGACTTACAAGTTGTAATAGGCGTGCACACTCTCGTCTGCAAGCGAGTTCCTCACATGCGCGAGGTAGACTTCGACCTCTGCTGGTGTCCAGCCCAAGCCGGTGACAAAATATTCAATAGTCCATCCGTGCAAACCGACGAGCATGTTCCACATGCAGAACTTGCCGTACATGTTGGACTTGTTTTCTTTCGGCCATGGATTCACGGGTAAAGCGAAGACCTCCTCGTGCACATCCACGAATCCAGCTTCTCGGTACCACCTCTTGAGTTTATCCGCGATGCGTAACGGCCGGCCCAGGATGTGCGCGGCCTCGTCCTGCAGATTTGACCATTCAAGCAGCGGGTAACTTTCCGGCATGCCTTCGGCACACTGGAGTTTGGAAAATATCTCCTGCGACTCCATCCATCCACCAGGTTTTAGATTGTTGAAGCCCTTTTGTATGATTTCTCGGAAGTCTGTGAAGATGCCGTGCATGAAGCGTGTGTGGACGTAGTCGTAGGTATAGGGTTGCTTTTCGGGGAACCACCAAGATGTCTTGAGGATGTTGTCCAGCCAGAAGTCGACGTTGTTGGGCAGTCTGTCTTTCTTGGGTTGGATCGCGGATAAGTCGATGCCTTCGACCTGGTGTCTGGTTAGCGTGGCCATGAAGAGAGCATTGCATCGCGTACCCGCCAATGTTTTGGAGCCTTCTTTGCTGTTGCTTGTCAGTCGTGTTTCCACAAGGAGCTATAGACACAGCACATACCCATGGCGATGCACCATTGTCCGGTGCCACAGCCAATGTCCAGCATCCTCGACGATCTCTTTGTGTTCAGCGGCGCGAAGTAGTGTTTTCCTTGCAGAAGTCCTGTTATAATGTGATGCTCCCATTCCAGGCGATATATCTCGAGCTGGGGGTATGCGAGTCAGCGATAGGGCGAATGGCGAATATGGGTTCTAGCAGCGCGTACCTCATCGTTGGGGAATGGGTAGGCTGGAGTCAATTAGCGAGAGTCAGGTGAAGAGTCGTCCCGTGGGAATGCGTACCTCCAGCATGGAAGCCATGGTAAGTTCGGCCGTACTTCTTCTCGACGCCATACATGCTTGGCGTGAGGCTTTGCACCTCGCTGCGATGTGTGAGCGCATGGAATATACGAAGGGAGAGGAGGAGAGGTACAAGTCGTTGAGTTCTCCATCTGAGGGTGCATCCGACTACATATCGCGATTAGTTTGGAGTCCTTGGTACGTATGTAGTGGGGAGAGCAGGCGGCATACATCAGCTGGGTCGGCCGTCGAGTGTGTGAAGTCGGTGAGATTGGTGGCACTGGACAGCGGCCGCAGCTTGGTCTTGCGCACGCGGTCAGTCGCAGAGGTGGCCATGATGTCTTGGGGATGCGCTACGGTGCGCTACAGGACTCGCCCCGAGTCGTGTCGAGGAAGAGGCGAAACCCAGCGGAATGGATAATGTCGTTCCCAAGGCCCTGGCCTTGGAGGGCGCGCCGACAGCGAAAGCGCCGACGGGAGCGCTAGGGGGCCAGTCAACCCCGCAGTCCTCGCAACCTCGACCGCCCTGTCTGCTGCCAGCTGTTGCAAAGACCCACAGCCACGACCGACGTGTCGAATGACACCGACAGCTTTACGCCTCATCCTGCCAGTACCGAGTGCGTGGCTTTGGACATGCGTCACTCCTTCCGAGAGATTGGGCCACCAGCTCACCGACCATCCCCCGGGTGCACACCATCAACACGCCCGTCAATGTCTCAATGCCACCATTGTTGTCTTCTTCCTTTGCTTCTCGGACGCTAACACGACCTAAGCCCCGGCTCCTGACCCAATTCTGGGAATGAGACCTGATCTGCCTTGCTCTGCTGTGTGTTTGAGGCACAGTTCTCTAGCGTACACAAAGGACTCTCCCAAACGGCTTCCTACCTGCGGCTATCGGAATTCCAAATGCTTCCCTGCCATTGTCTCTATCATGGTTTTCGTCTTCGTCTGGCTCAGCCACTCGTAGCTCGGCGTTTCCGGCGCCTTGGCCGCGTGAGCTGCATTGGAAGGAATGCGTCGGGCGCATCAACCAATGTATCGGATCCGGGGAAGGCCGTGTCAAATCATGCCATTCTGACCAAACTGGCGGTTTACCTGCCACTGCGGCCTGGACCGTTGGGCCGTTGGGGAGAAACGTTCGCAAAGCTGACAGAATCCGTGCCGACCCTCACTAGTATCCCAGCGATGTATATGCAAGGTCTGGCTGTTGAGAAGTGCATCATGTCGGGATACTTGCTGCAAGGAGAACTCGCCGAGGTATTGGAATTCTGCCACTTTCACAAGAGAGGCCTGGTCAGCATGCAATGCAATCACCAAGTCTGTTGGAGTCGCAGATAGGCGTGGTGGTGGATACAAGAATCAGCAAGGAGACGACCGCTTTCGTACGACCACTCAAACCGTAATGCGCATGTTGTGGGGATGCGTAGTATGTGGCAGTCGTTGCGGGCTTTGAAAGCGTCCCGCCTAGCATCATCCAACGGCGTCCCCTGCTATGCCATACACCGTTCGGCGACCATGCATCAAAGCGCTGAGCTGTCATGCATGTGCACCTTGAACAAGTAGGCCAGGCATGGTAGTCTGTGGTGTAGGGTCGTAAGTAGCGCGCTTGGCGGATTTGCTAAGAGTTTTCTATCAGATGTGGGCAATGTTGACTTGTTTATATCGAGCAAGGGTGATGAATTTTCAGTAACGTCACTGGTAAGTCGCCTATAGATGGCTCTCGCGATTTCCGTGAGCGCCTCCAAGGAACGGAACTCGTTCGCAGTGAAGAGGAGGTAGACGTGTGTCGTAGCAGACAGGCAATTGTGACTGCTGTCTGGAGAGCGTTGTTGCGCTGTCGCTCTTACCCTGCAAGTGCAAGGCGAGATTGGCTCTTTACACTCTCGAAATGGGAAGTCGCGTGGTTTAAGACGTAATTACCCTAGTATATTCTCCAATGTCGTCGCATCTCAGGCGGATCCAAAGACAATGAGATTGTCACCACGGGAGACCGAATGCTGGCCAAAACCGCAGCGACGACAATCCTACTACAATAGATCTTGCACCTAAGTCACCTTTACCTATTCCCGTGTCATTACTTCCTGCAATAGCCTCACCCCAGATAAAGTGGCACTCAGACTATTGTGCCAGTATATATTATGTACGGCAAGTTACCAACAGTCTGAACGTCTACATAACTCTCGAGAGTTCAAGAACATCAGCCAACAGTTCAGCGAGTTCGGCAAGCGGGACATCACGATGACAGTATCGCGAACTCACAGCGCGGCAAGAAAAGGCGCACGAAAAGCTAAACGGTGAGATTGATGCTGCTCCTAATATCCGGCTTCGTACTGATCCATGCTCCAGTCTCGGGCACAAACTCGCGAACATTCAGTTCGGCAAGGAGAAGACCAACTTTGCAGTTCACGAGGACTTGCTCTGCTCGAGTTCGAGATATTTCAAGATGGAGGTACAAACTTCTCGCAAACCCGTTGAAGGTGACTGTTCAGTCTGCACCGAAGACATCGCCGGCTTCACAGAGATTTCATACTGCAAGGCATGCGGTCAGAACTTCCACACGAAATGCATCGATGATTGGCTGCAGCGGGAACGAACTTGTCCGTTATGCCGCCTCGAATGACCACCGTCACTTCAGTCGATGAGAGTGACAGATCTGTATACGAACTGGTCCGACTCCTACTTCGCCCGGTACATGCAGTGGCTGTACACTGGTGGTATCACGTCGAGAAAAGATTCACTCACGGAACTTCTCAACGCCTGGTCGATGGCAATATCTTTCGAAGATTCCGATTACTTCTTGGCCGCCGGTCGGGCCGTTATCGAGATCTCTTCAGCCTCTCAGGTGACAATTCCTTGCCGCAATATCGTCAGCTGGTACGAACCCCACGTGCGATCGGGACCAAGAAAGCGCAAATTCATGGTTGACCTATGCGCCGCCAGACCAAGCCTGGTGAAGCTGGAATCGGGATTACCCGTGCAATTCCTTCTCGACCTCACACAGAAGTTGCTATCAACTCGGCCAATCGAAGGAGTGGACTTACATGAAGCTCTGGCTGAGCATCTGTCGCTCAGCGAAGAAGGGCAGGAGGTTTCTGAAGATTGAGTCATCTGCGGTCAGTTGGTTATGTGAATGGTATCTACGAAACGGGGAATATGGTGAAAGGAGTATGAGATTGGTTGAAAGGTACGCGATATACGGAAGCAGTTACTGGATGGACGTGGCCATGATATGATCGCGCTGGAAGGATTCAGAAGACGGCACTGTCCTCAAGTTGGGCAAATCAACTGCATGAGAGATAAATAGGGAGCAGAACAAAAGAAAATGCAAATCACATTGCGTGAAGATGGTCTTCCCACCTATGCCCCGCTACTAATAATGTACAGGTACTCGTGCCATGGAAGCTTTTGCTAAGGTATTATTTACCGGCCCTTCTTGACCCATCCCTCAAGATTCTCGCGTGTATCAGCCAGCTTGCCCTCGACCATACCAACAGTTCCCTGCGCATGTGCCTTTCCAGTCTCGATGAATTGCGAGATCCTGTTCTTCATCCGGAGATGGGTATCCGCCAGCACGGGGTATTTCTCTTCGTAGGTCCAGATGAGGTCTCCGACGTTCTTGGTGGTGATGGGCAGCACGAACTTTGCAGCGGTGATGCCGACAGCGACGGGGACGGAGGTTCGAAGGAGGATGTTGCGGTTGCGCGTGACGATGGAACCGGCCATGGAGGAGACGAGGACGTAGAGAGCGCCTGGGAGAACCTTCTCGCCGGATTCCCTCGGTGGGGCTAATGAGCGGATGGTGCTTGTGAAGGAGTGCTCGAGACGGAGCGTCTCGGTGAGCGCGTTGTCGACGGCTTTCTCGCCGCGGACAGCCTGCTCGTACAGAGCCATGCGCGCACGGCCGATCTGGACTGCGAGGCGGTCGGTCGGTGTCGGTCGGTAGGTAGACTCTGGAGATAAAGAGTTCGACGGTTCTGTCAGGGCGGGAGCGGTAGGCGCTGTGGTATCGACGGGCATGTCATCGTAGATAGGTTTGCGGTTCTACTTTTACGTTAGTATTACGATTGATAAGGGGAATAAAGGGCCCAAGAAAGCTTCGTCGAGTGTTTGAGGGCAGTCCAACATACAAAGTGGTCGGCAGGTCGCTCCTCTGCGTATACGGTCCGTGGTGCGAAGATTGCTGCGGCGGAGAGGGCGGCCATGGCGGGGACAGCGGCGCGCTATGCGATGTCAATAAACAGTCTGTCATCTCCTGCGGGCTACTCACCTGCCGTAACAGCGGTCTGAAAGCCATGTCGAGCGTGGGGCAGGCGCAATGGGTTGAGTCTGGTAATGTCCAACTGGTGATGTTGAGCTCAGAAGACGCGGAAACGGCCGTGCGAGCGCCGCAAGATTCCCGCCCGTCCTCGGCTTAGCTATGACATCGTTCGTCTCGTCCGACATCTGCCAGCCCACCCTTCACCCGTGCAACCCAATATGCTCAAGCGCCTCGCTCGCCCAAAGCAGTCGCCATGGGTCTGCCAACAATGCCTGCGCTCCTCCCAACGCCAACGACGCTTCAACTCTACATTCGCCGCCGCCGCCAAAGCACGCGACACTGCGCCGCCCAACGCTCTGTACGGCCTGTCTGCCAGCGGGAAGACAGATGACGACGCCCTGCGCAAGGTTTTCGACAATGCATCCTTCTGGAATGACTTCAAGCGCGCATCGCAAAAGGGAAAACCCACGGGAATAATAGGGAACCAATACCTCACCCACCCCCAGGGTTTCGTCGACTTCGTTACCGTAACAATACAACGCTGCAATGCCGTGGTGCAGAAGGTGGCGGCCGCGCAGTCGACGGAGGACTTCAAGCACATGGTCAAAGACCTGGACAAGCTCAGCGATCTACTATGTCGGGTGATAGACTTGGCCGACTTTGTAAGAGGCACGCATCCGGATCGCAAGTTCCAGATGATGGCGATGAAGGCCTACCAGACGGTCTTCCAGTACATGAACCAGCTGAACACCACGCCGGTACTGCACGACCAGCTGAAGAAGGCGTCGGAGATATCCGAGGTGTACGACACATGGAGCGAGGAGGAGCGCATCGTTGCGCGGATATTGATGGAGGATTTCTCAAGATTTGGCATTGGACTAGACGACAAGACAAGGGAGCGGCTGGTAGATCTGAGCGGCGAGATTGCAGACGTAGGGAACGAGTTCGTGGAAGGCATGGCGCCAGAGAAACGGGACTTGAGGTTCAAGTCGTCGAAGCTGAGAGGGCTGGACCCAAACCTCGCAAAGGCGCTGACGAAATGGGGCGAGACCAAGATCTCTACCATGCATTCCGAATCGCAAGCGGTTTTACGATTCGTAGACGACGCAGATGTACGGCAAGAGACGTACCAGGCTGTCCGGACAGCCAACAAACCAAGCATCGCGAGATTAGAAAAGCTATTGAAACTGCGAGTGGAATTGGCCCAAACCTCAGGCTACGAGACATTTGCGCACATGACGCTGGAGAATAAGATGGCACGAACACCGGAAGCGGTCAACACGTTTTTAAAGGCACTGTATGAGGACAGCCGGCCGGCTGTTCTCGCTGATCTAGAAGAGTTGATGGAGTTGAAGAGAGGCGACGCCCACCAGGACAATTTCCCCGATCGCATCAACGCCTGGGATAAATTCTATTACACACAGAAGATGCTAGCCTCTATGGAGAGCCACTACAGGCAGCGAACGCCCGACTCTTTATCTGCATACTTCTCCGTTGGTACTGTGCTACAGGGTATATCACGACTCTTCGACCGTCTCTACGGCGTTCGATTTGTACCTAAGGAGACCCAACCAGGAGAAGTATGGGACGATGGTGTCCGCCGGTTAGACGTCATCTCCGACACAGAAGGCCACATCGCAGTCCTATACTGCGACTTATACTCACGACCCGGCAAGACTCCGAACCCAGCGCACTTCACCCTCCGCTGCAGCCGCGAGATCCTACCTTCAGAAATGGAAGAAATGGCCCACATGCCGCACCGCTTCTCCTCGCCCATCGAAGCCGCCACAGACGGCATGCCAGTATCCTACAACGCCGAACGAAACAGCTACTTCCAACTCCCCACGATAGCACTAATCTGCGACTTTAGCAAAGCCTCGCATTCTCGCCCGACCCTCCTCAACATCCACGACGTGCGCACCCTCTTCCACGAAATGGGTCACGCATTGCACTCCATCCTCGGTCGCACCGCCCTACAAAACGTCTCCGGCACCCGATGCGCAACCGACATCGCCGAGCTACCCTCGGTGCTAATGGAGCACTTCGCATTCTGCCCCCACGTCCTCGGTCTCTACGCCCGGCACTGGGAAACCGATGCGCCGGTCCCCATGGCTGCGGTCGAAGCCCGGCTTGCTATCGATAACAGAAACCAGTACTCAGAACTCGAAAGCCAGATCTTGCTCTGCATGCTCGACCAAGTGTACCATTCCCCCATTGCCGCCGACCCCAATTTCAACTCCACAAAGGTTTACCACGACGTCTATAATAAATACGCTTCTGTCCCTGAGCCTGCTGGAACGGCTTGGCAGGGTTTCTTTGGCCATTTGTTCGGATACGGGGCCACGTATTATTCTTACCTCTTTGACCGTGCGCTGGCGGCGAAGATCTGGAAAGACGTGTTTCAGCATAATGGCCAGGAAGGTAGTTTGGATAGGGAAAATGGCGAGCTTTATAAGAACGAGGTGCTTAAGTGGGGTGGAGGTAGAGATGGATGGCAGTGCTTGGCTGGTGTTCTCAAGGATGAGAGGTTAGCTAAGGGAGGCGAGGAGGCTATGGCCGAGGTGGGGAAATGGGGGATTAGGGAGGCGAGGGGGAAATGAAGTGGTGATCGAGGTCATGATTTATATACGTTTAATGTTGCGGCGCTTGTATATATGATGGTTAGATGGTCAGACGGTAGACGCTACATTTAAACGCGCATGCATTTATGTCATAGACATGGAATCTCAGATCAAGCAGAACACCTGCAGTATCATCAATCACTTTTGAACAATGCGAATTTGGAATGCTACTTCATACACCTCCTACATACACCTCTCTCCAAAACTTCATTATGCTCACACATACCCTCCTACCCGCCCATCCCCCTCCCCCGATCCATAACCCCCGCCTTGATCCTCTCCACAACCTCCCTACCCAACCACCTCAACTTCCCATTTTGCCTACACGCCGCATCCGCCCACTCAAACACGCCCTTCAACTGCCTCAGCTCCTCAACCTTCCAGCTCTTCGCCAGCCTACCCAACACCAACCTCGACTCCACGACAGTAGCTCCGGGGTCCAACCAGCTCTTACTGTGTTGATCGAGTGGCAATATGAGTCCTGCGTCGCTGGCAGATATGAACTGCGATAGCGCGGGAAGGGTGAAGATCCAGTGGAAGAGGAGGTTGGCCGTCTTGGATGATTGCGCGTCGTTGAGGGCGACAAGGGTAGAACTAAACGCCGTGGCGTACGTATCGTGGGCAGAGCGGCGGCGAACGTTTAGTGTTTGGTTGCGCTCGAAGGATTTGAGATGGAGTGGGTTGTGCACAAAATCTAGGGTCGTGGGCCAGTACGTCTGATCTGCTGTTTCAAGGCGGCTGATAAGATGGATTTCTGGGAGGAGACAGGGCGCTACTAGTGTCTTTGTTTGTGGCACCTCGTTCCCTTCTTGATTGTCTTTGAAAACGACGTTGATGGGCATGGATATGGCGCGTCCTGTGTCTACGTCCCGCACAACAAGACATCTGGGTTCGGCGGCTAGTACCCAGAAGTGACGGAACGCCTGGAGATGGGCCCGCGAGTCTTGTACGTCGGAGGGAAACAGGGGGTAGAATGCGCAGATCAGACTGGCAATGGCTTTGTTGCTGCGACTGAAGGTCTGGGTACCACCCGCGATGAACAGAGTGCCGAAGGCCATATGAGCTGCGAGATGAGAGCCGTAGGGAATATCTGGACCAATGCGGCCATGGAGACCGCGCAAGCGACGGAAGACGTCGAGATCGCCAGTTCCTGCCATGACAGTTGCGGCGGCTAGAGCAATGAGATCTTGACAGTTCCGGACTGTGTTCTTGGAAAGCTTAGAATCATAGCGTACGGCGGGAAGTTTGTTGATACGTATCAGTTGATCCAAATACTTGATCAGGAAGTCGCGGACCTGAATGTCCCCCGTACCAGCATGCTTGAGACTCACAGCCCACAGCAGACCTGCGATGATGTTGTAAAAGGGCATTTGCTCGCTACGGAGTCGTGTTATACCTTTGAGGTCCCAGGCTTCGCGATAATCGTACGGCAGATTCTTGATGATCCAGGAGTCCGAAGCTTCAATGGTATCCCACATGATGAGATGTTTTGCGAGGGTGCGGAGGAGGAAAATGTCTGGGCGAACGTAGTCGAACTGGGGCAGCGTGTCCGGGATGTCTATCTTGCGCGCGACGGTCTGGTCGTGGGTCTTCATGAAGATGAGGGCAACGGCGATGACTGCTCCAGCTGTGGCTTGATCGAGGATGTGAACAACGTTGACGGGCTTAGGCGCTACAGCGACTGTCATGAGACGCTCAACTATACGCATATCGTGGAGACCTCTAAGATCTTTACCCTTGCCCAGGTTGATGAAGCCGAGCGCGAAGCCCGCAGCCAGCCTGTAAGCTTCATCCCGCAAACTATCTGGTGGTTCTGATGGATCTGGAATCTCAACAAACTCGATCTCTGAAAGCATCACTTCGCTCATGCGACGGTGCTGTGTGTTGTAGTAGAGTAAACCAATGCCCATCAGGCCCGTGGTCTGGGTGTAGGGAGAGAGGTTTAGCTCGGCTGCTCCTTGTGGAAGCATTCTTGTGACATGCACCGACAGCAGTCTTGTAACCAGCGTATCCATGGTACCCATGAATGAGGCGGCTAAGCCCAACAATAAGCCGACCGAAGTCATGGTATGTTTGGGAGTAAGGTACTTGAATGACAGCCACTTCGCAATCGTTCTCAGATGGCCATTCAGACCAAGGCCAAGCAACAGTCCAGCATGCTTGTTCGTCAACTCTGAAGGTTTGTTGTACATGATCCATGACGTGTCGATGCCCTGGGCGTCGCGCGATATGCTGAGACCAGCTGCAGCACCAGCGTTAAAGAATGCCCAAAAGTACTTCTCCTCGGAATAATTTTGCCGTTCTGCAGTGACAACGTTACCCATTGGCTTCATGAGGCATGATGTAGAGAAGCCGTATAGCGGGTATTTCTCTGTCAGCAGAGGTTTCTTGCTGCTGAACTTGATCATGGAACTGCCCAACGGCAAAGAGAACGTGCGCACCATGACCCACTGCATCAGTGTTTTCTGTCCCTCGAGCATTGCTGCATCGTCTTGCCGGTTGTCAGCTTTGTACTCTGCGACAGTCTGCCGCAGAGGTTCTAGCAGCGTGTATGCCTCCATGAACCGCCTATCTTCGCGGAATATGAGTCGCGTGATGTAGTGCCGATCAACTTCAGACGTTGATTGAATTGCTTCCATTCGATCAGCGCCTTGACATATGGTGTGAACGTCTCGTGTTGTGCCAGCTGCATGCAGACCTCCGCCTGTTGTGGCCAAGTGGCTATCATGGGCAAAGTCTGCAACTGGCGTGTGACTAAGATCCAAGTCTTCGCGCTGGACCAGTCTGAGTAGTGAGCTCGACCATGTAGTAGGTGGATTCGCCTGACATCTCGTAATAGCCTCCATGAGTGGTGCTTTAGCGGCTTCCGGCAACGTGGCTAACAGCTCAGGGCTGATATTGCAGGTCCTGATCAGCTCTACAACCTTCTTAGGGCTCGATGCAGGGTCTATGTCACGGAAGAACCTGTGCAATGCTACAGTCCTGGGCGTTACCCCGGCGATGATCTCGTCGATGTTGATGGACGAGTGTGGAGAGGCTTTGGACTTCCGTATGAGCATCGCCAGTGTGGGGAATGGGGCATAATGCTGGGATCCTGTGACAGTGCTAATCCATTCCATGATTGAGGGAGGTGCATCCCATGGCTGTGCATGCAGCCGAACTTTGCTGATCAATGTGGTTTCGTCATATGCCCAATCCTGACTTGAACCCCCATCAAGAT
>Ga0265797_10001808_pt1 | contig 37160 bp, 25 predicted proteins | sample P2T30metagenome_FD_192433 | JGI IMG/M metagenome (GOLD analysis project Ga0265797, IMG submission 192433) | Plant litter microbial communities from East Loma Ridge, Irvine, California - P2 T30 | ecosystem: Environmental > Terrestrial > Plant litter > Unclassified | place: USA: California...
AAACATCAGTGTTGGCAGTGTCTTCTATATAGGTTTGCCTTTGTTCAAAATTCCACTCGTCCCGGTCTTCGAAAAGTTTTTGCGACGTTATGGTAATCGTGTGCTCGTCTGTCGGCGCAATTTTGAATTGCAGGTTGGCCTGATTTTTGTGAGCAAAGAGTGTCAGAAACTGCCGGGCGCTGTCAGGCAGCAATTCGCTGTAATACCCGTTAGAGCTTTGCGCCTCACCCTTGAGTACGGTCTGTACTCTGGTTTTCTGGGACGGATCGAAGGCTTCCAGCAGCCGGTTGATTTCGTCGGCCACCTCTGAACCGGGTAGCACGCTATAGCGCTCCGGGCTTCCGCCATCGGCGACGGTGGTAATATTGAAGGAGTGGTCAAGATGCACAGCCTGGAAAAATTTTCCGATAAAATTATCCTGGTGTCTCGGGTCTTTACGAGTGGTAGCGAGCACACTTAAAAAAAGTACAGGCGTGCTGCTGCTGTCGACGACTGCGACCGTTTGCGTAATGCTTTTGAGCAGCTCGGCGGTCGATTTGTTAACGTCTTCGGTTGCACAATACTGCTCAATGCACACCTGGGGCACGCTCCAACTGCCGTCGTGCTTTTTATACGAAAAATTGAGCCGGAACTTGACGTAGTGAGTGGTGTTGAAGTTGGCCTGATATTCCTTTTTCTGCGCATTCTTTTGTGCCGGTTTAAACGAACTGGACGGAGTGGGTTTGATGCATTCGGCCCAGATGAAAAATAGCCGGCCATTGAAATACACCGGCCGGATACTCTGCTCTGCGGTGGCATCGGAGACCGACAGGTTGATCTTTTTCCAGTCTGACCAGGCACCCGGTAACAGCACCGCGTCGGAGCGCCTGGACAGGTCAAGAGTGCGCCAGTAATAGGTGTTCTCGGAGCTCGACTTACCGATGAAGTAATAGGTGCCGCTGTGCAGCTTGCTCAAGTCTGCGTCGATATAGCCGTTGATCGTGCGTATGTTGGCGATTTCCTCGAACCTGGCCAGATAGTGCTGAACCGCCGTGGCGACGGTGTCCGCTTGAATGCGGTATTGGCTGAGGTCGTTTTCCAACTGTTGAAAACTGTCGGTCTTGTCACGTCGTAGCGTCGGGTCCAGATAGTTGGCCGGGTGGTAGCGCAGTTGCTGACTGGCGTGCCACAGCGGGTAGGTGTGCAACTGTTCGCGCCAGAGGCTGCCCTGTTGCGCGGTCATGCCCTGGTGTTCGTAACCCGGCTCCAGGCCCAATTCAATACGGCTGATGTATTGCTGGAGGCTGGAAACGGCGCAGGCTACCGGACTGGTTGGCACGGCTTGGCCGACTTGCACGTCGAGTAACCAATACGCGTAAAGGTCATCGGCAGTGCTGATTGTTGTCTTCAGGGCCGCAGGCACTTTATGGGTGAGGTAGTACGCGAGCATGGCGTCGCGCAGGCTTTCATTAAGCTGTTGGTCAAGCGAGTGAGACATGATCAATCCTTGAGCAGGTCGGCAGTGGGGGAGGCGTAGGCATGCACGCTTGTGAGCGCATCACCGACGGCTTTCCATTGATCGAATTGGGAGTCGGTTTCAAGTTGGCTGGCTGCAATCAGCAGGGCGGCTGACAGGCCGGTTGCAGTGCTGGCTTGGCAGCAGCGCAGCAGCCATTCCAGGCGATCCATGGAGGTGATGCGTGGCGGATTCAGTTTGCTGCTGAAGACGTCTATTTCGCTGGCACTCCAGCCACACAGACGGGCGAGATGCTTGTTGAGTTCGTCACTGTTGTTTCGTGCAGCGCCATTGGGCAGTGAGTTGGCTTGCCTGAAGTAATCGAGCATTTGTCCTTCCGTCAGGCCAAAGCGGTCGATGCAATGGTTGAACTGCTGCATGAGGTACAGGGTGTGCGGGGTCAGTTCGAGTAATGAAGGTGCTTGATAGTCACTGTCCAGCCAGTGCGGGTTTATCAGAAACTGATCAAGCGCCTGGCGGCTGATTGGCAATTGCAGAACATCCACGGCGTGAGGCAGCAGCAATATCAAGTAGCTGAGGGTTTGCAGGGCAGGGGCAGGGGCAGCGGGCGCGTATAAGCGCAGGAAATGGCCGTGATGGTCATATTTTTCATGACCGGTGGCATCGCCTGGCAGTTGGGGGATGGCGCGGATGATGTCCCTCAGGCGCGTATACAACGCCCATAACTCATCACGCACGGTGCTCACCAGTTTCTCAAGCTTGGGTTTGACTTCTTTGATAATGAAGGCTGTGCGTGTGGATTGCGTGCTGATGACAACGGAGGACAGCACTTCATCGAGCGCCACCTCGATGCGCGTGTTTGAGCGCATTCGTTGCAGTACTTGCTGGGCCAGTGCTTCCCAGGCCACGGCGGGTAAGCGGGTTTCTTCATCTTTGGATTGTTGGGGAAGATCGAGCAACTTCAACTGTTTGGAGAGCGAAGCCTGATCATAGGCCGCGAACTCTTTTAACAGCAGGGTGATGGCCGGGTCCTGGACCTGCTGATCGAGCAATAATTGGTGCCTGAGCAGTGACAGGCTGTTGCCATTCTCCTTGAACCAATGGCTGGCCCATTCCAGGTGCATGAGCATATCGAGAAAGTCACTCGCGCCGTTCGGCGTGGCGCGCAGCGTAGGTTGACGTAGCTGCGCAAGAAAGTTCGTCTTGCCCAGCAACTGTGCCAGTTGCTGGCATTGCATGACTGACAAACCGAACAGCCGAGCGATTCGCGCTTGCCGATAGAGTGCGCTGACGGTCTTGATCGTGCGGGTTGCAGCCTTATCGACGATCAGCAGTTGCAGCGAATCGTCCTGCAGGCCCAGCCCGGCGCAGAGCTGTTGCCGTGTCGTTGCGTCGAATGCATGGCTGTCGAGCTGAAGGGGAGGCAGGGCGGAACCGGCGCGGTTGAACACCTGATCGAACAATGACACGCGCTCACCCGAGGCGTGAACGGGTAACTGATGGAGCCAGGCGGCAAACTCTTCGGCTTGCAGGCCGTAGCGCTTGTTCAGATAGCAAAAGACCCCCAGTGCCCGGAGGGTGTTATGGGTGATCAGCAGCCCGGCGTTGCTGGCGCCTTCGCAGCGCATGGCACTGACCAGCAACGTGTCCAGTTGCGCAAAAGGCAGGCCGAGCCAGCGCTGCAGGCGAATCATTCGTTGCAGCCTGTCGAAGCGTTCGAGGCTGGCGTTGACCAGCTTGGCGGGGGTGCCGTTGTCCAGGCTGATCGCGGGAGCAGGTGCAGCATCAGGGGCAGTCGCACCGTTGATGTAACAGGCACCGTAAGTGAGATCGGTGTTCTGCTTGCAGTTGGACGATTTGCGCGGTGTTTGTGTCTGTTGTGCCAGCAGCGCTTGAAGTTGTTCGGCATCCAGTTGCGTATGCTGCAGAAAGTCAGTGACGTTTTTCGGCTCCTTGTCAGCCGTCCAGTTGAAGTACGTGCGATAGAAATTTTGCCTGTCCTGCGCCGTCGCCCAGGCCTTTTTCAGCATTGTCTGTTGTTCAGGACTCAACCCGGATAACAGGCATTGGACCTCGTTATTCTGGGTAATGACTTGCCCATACGCGCTGGTTTTTCCCGCCAGCGGCAACTGGCGACTGATACGATAGTTCAGTTCCCCCAACATCGGCCTGTCGCCCGACAAGCCCAGTCGGCATTGCTGGTGGTGGAAATGATACGGCAGCGCAAACGGGTACCAGGTCTCACTCAGTAGTTTGTAGGGGGCACTGTTGTTGGCGCCCACGATATTGCGCAGCAAGGTCTGATTGACGATTGCCAACATGGGCACCTGCTGCGCAGCGCTGTGTTGGTCAATCACCAGCTCCTTGAGGTCCTCACGCCGCTTCGACAACTTGATCGCGTCTGTCCCCTTGGCGTTCTCTTCCAATTGCAGGGCGAACAGATAAAGCGCACGCAAGTAGGCAGCCGGCGAATCGACCGCGGCTATGGACGAGCTGGCGCAGAACTGTTTCCAGTTTTCCTTGAACAAGGCCTGGTAGGTGGCATCGCTATCGGCGGCGACATCCTGGCTATCGCCCATTGAAGCGCGGTCCGGCGAAACTTGCTGCTCGCGAAACAACCTTTCCAGTTGCGCTGCAGCGCTTTGAGCCTTGCGGTACACCGCATGGGCATCGTCATCGTTGCAGGTGGCCAGTTGCTCGGCGAAGGCCTTTTCGCCGAGTTGCACAATATCGAATACTGAATCAATCTCGAGATGCTGTAGCGCGCTCTTCAAGTCTTTGCGACCCGTTGCGGGAGGGTTCGTGTGATCAATCAGTTGGTCGAGCAGGGAGCTGCTGTCGGCTTGCATATTCAACATTCCTTCACGCCTGCCGATGGGTCCGGCGGGCAATGAAAAACGCTATCACGCAGGTTAACGGGGTCAGGCATAGCTATTTACAGGTCTAGCTATTAGGGCATCGCCGGCCCCGCCGATTGAGGCGTCCATACACCCATACCACCTTTGGGCAAGACACGCGCCCTAGGCTTTTCTGACCAATGTGCAATACAGGTCAACTGATCATGTCTGCTTCACTTCACCGAAATACGCCCTCGCTTGCAGCATTCGATCCCCGTGGGTTGACCGTGCGCAGCGTCGCTTATCTGCGCGCTACCCCCCAAGCTGTGCCAACGGCTCGTATCAGGCGTCACGTCTATGGGGCCAGCGGCCTGTTGCTCGAGCAGTGGGACCCACGCCTCTACAACCTTAAAACGCGCGAACCGTCGACCGAGGGCAACCAGGTGTCGGCTTACAGCCTGTCCGGTGCGCTGATTCGCCGTAACGATGTGGACGCCGGTACGCGGCTGATGCTGGCAGCGCCCTCTGGGCAACTGTTGCATGCCTGGGATGGACGGGGTGCCTATCAGCGCCACGACTACGACGTGCTGCAGCGTCCAGTGGCCGTGTTCGAACAAGCTGCCGACGAAGCGCAACCCCGGTGTGTCGAGCGCCTGGTGTATGCCACGCCAACATCTGAGCATCGCGCAGTCAACCGCAGCGGCCGTCTGGTACGGCATGCCGACCCGGCGGGTACGCTACTGTTTGACGAATATGGCATTAACGGGCAAGTGCTGCGTCAAACCCGGCGGTTTCGCAAGGCGCCGGCCGATGTCGACTGGCCGCTCGCCCAGGCCGATCAGGACCAGCAACTGGACAGTGAGCTGTACACCACACGCTGGACGCTTGATGCTCTTGGCGGCACGGTGGAACAGGTCGACGCCAAGGACAATGGCCGGCAATTTGCCTATGGGCTGGACGGGCAAGCGAAAACGGTTCACCTCACCTTGAAGAGCGGCGCGCGCAAGACCGTGGTAGCGCGCTATGTCTACAATGCCGCCGGCCAGGTGGAGTCGACCCTGCTGGGCAATGGCGTGAGCAGCCTGGCCACGTATCGGGTCGAGGATGGCCGTATGCACCGGTTGATGGCGTACCGCAAGAATGAGCTAGCGGTGCCGCTACAGGATTTGAGCTACGACTATGATCCCGTGGGAAATATTTCAAACCTGCAGGACCAGGCGCAACCGACGAAGTGGAGCCACAATACGCAAGTGGAGGCTTCATTTCGCTATGAATACGACTCGCTGTACCAACTGACCCAGGCTACGGGCCGGGAAAGCACCGCCGCCACCATCGGCCCGGCATTGCCCTCGCGTGTTTCGTTCGGTTCGACCGATGCCGGTTTATGGCGCAATTACACCCAGCACTATGCCTATGACGAGGGCGGCAACCTGACCCGGCTGCGCCATGTGCCGTCCAGTGGCGTCGGCTATACGCGCAACATGCACGTCGCAACCGGCAGTAATCGTGCGTTGTCGAGCGACCATCCGGTTACCGGGTTGGCGCAGGGCTTTGATGCCAACGGCAATCAGCAACAGCTGGGGCGTAGCTTGCCGATGACGTGGAACGTGCGTAATCAGCTGACTAACGTCACGACGATTCTGCGAGAGGAGGGCGATCCGGACGAGGAGGCCTATGTATACGCAGGCGACGGCCAGCGTGCGCTCAAACTCACCCATCAGCAGGTGGCCGGCAGTCGGCAGACCGCGCGCGTGTATTACTTGCCAGGCCTGGAGATCCGCCATCAGCCGTTGCGCCGGCTGAATGTAGTGCGCCTGGAAGTGGCGCGGTGCACGGTTGAGGTGGTGCAATGGGAACTGGGGCTCGATGAGCCGGCCGCTGATGAAGCCCTGCGTTTTTGCCTGACGGATCAGCAATCGAGTCATGGGCTGGAGTTGGGCGAGCAGGCGCAGTTGTTGAGCCAGGAGAGTTACTTTCCCTATGGAGGGACGGCGTGGTGGGCGTCGCGCAGCGAGGTAGAGGGTCGCTACAAGACTCGCCGGTATTCAGGCAAAGAGCGTGACGCCAGCGGTTTGTACTACTACGGTTTTCGCTACTACGCCCCGTGGCTGCAGCGCTGGATAAGCCCGGACCCTGCAGGTGGGGGAGCAGCGCTCAATCCTTATCTGATGGCGTATAACAATCCAGTCACGTTCGTTGATTCGATGGGGCTGCAGCCGGCCGCCGTGGAAAGCGCCCAGATCCAGGGCGGTACTGTCATCCTCCTGCTTTTGGTCTTGCTGGGCCTGGGTGCGGGGGCGCTGCTTGGCAATGCGACGCTGGGGGCCTCCGTTGGGGCTCTGGTGGGCGGTGTACTGTTTGGCGCCAGTCGCCTGAGTGCCTATCAGCAAATGCAACCGCAGGCCGTGGCAAGGGCCGCAGAACAAGTGGAAGAACAATTCGCCAGGGATATTTCGGAGTTGGCGATCAAGTTGGCGCAGCAGACGCAATTGAGTCACGAAGAAACGGAGCGGCTGGTGAATTTTGCCTATGCGCGCCGCCCTGCTGAAGGAGGTATGTCCCTTTATGTCTATTCGCCGCAAGGGTCCATCTACGGTTATGCGGGGCCCGTGGGCGAACGGGGGGATGTCGAACGCATTCTGACGGGAAATCGTAATCCGATGCCTGAGTTCAAACGCATGGGCTATGGCGCGGTACTGCTGCGAAGACCAGGGCGTGAGTCCGCCGCTGCAAGTGGTCAGCAGGCGGGGCCCAGTGCGTTCGAGGTTGGGGCGACGACACAGGTTGCCGGTACCAGTCGCGCACGCGGTGGTCGGCAAGCGCCCGCCCAACTGCCGATGCTGGCCCCGATGACGGCGGGAGCCGTTGCCCAACGGATGCAGATCGATACTCAGGCGCTTGGAAGTATCGATCCATTGAGCCGCGAGGGCCGCAGTATTGCCCTTACCCTCAGCCACTTGGGCGAAGGGCGTTTGCGCGCGGTTCATTGGCATTCTCACCGCGATCAACTGTGGTCTGCGGATTTGCATGGCTATGCCGCTTCGCGTGGACGCGGTGCCTATCGTTTGATGTTGAAACATCTCGGGGGCCAGCGGTACCGAGTGGAGGGCATACGCAACCCGCACCGCTAAGGCCGATTGCCGCAAGGGGGGCGGGGAATATCAGCGACTGCGTGTCGATGCGGTGGCTGCAGGGTTTTGCTAGAATGCGCGCCGCGCCGCCTGGCCGGCGTCCTTTTGCATCCGGTTCACCCTTTACGAGGGTAGCCACCTGGAGAGAACACCCATGACTCAACCGATCGTCGTGGCGGCACTGTACAAGTTCGTCACCCTCGAAGATTACGTCGCCCTGCGCGAGCCATTGCTGCAGGCGATGGTCGACAACGGCATCAAAGGTACGTTGCTGATCGCCGAAGAAGGCATCAACGGCACCGTTTCCGGCAGCCGCGAAGGCATCGACGGCCTGATGGCGTGGCTCAAGAACGACCCCCGCATGGACGATATCGACCACAAAGAGTCGTACTGCGACGACCAGCCGTTCTATCGCACCAAAGTCAAGCTCAAGAAAGAAATCGTGACACTGGGCGTCGAAGGGGTCGACCCGAACAAACAGGTCGGCACCTACGTTGACCCCAAAGACTGGAACGCGCTGATCAGCGACCCCGAAGTATTGCTGATCGACACTCGCAACGACTACGAAGTATCGATCGGCACCTTCGAAGGCGCGATCGACCCGAAAACCACAAGCTTTCGCGAATTTCCCGACTACATCAAAGCCAACTTCGACCCGGCGAAACACAAGAAAGTCGCCATGTTCTGCACCGGTGGCATTCGTTGCGAGAAAGCCTCGAGCTATATGCTCAGCGAAGGCTTTGGCGAGGTCTACCACCTCAAGGGCGGCATCCTCAAGTACCTCGAAGAAGTGCCGCAGGAAGAGACCAAATGGCAGGGCGACTGCTTTGTTTTCGACAATCGTGTGACGGTGCGCCACGACCTGAGCGAAGGCGACTACGATCAATGTCATGCCTGTCGCACACCGGTCAGCGTCGAAGACCGTGCGTCCGAGCACTACGTGGCCGGCATCAGTTGCCCGCATTGCTGGGATAAGCTGCCGGAGAAAACCCGGCGTAGCGCCATCGATCGACAGAAGCAGATCGAACTGGCCAAGGCCCGCAATATGCCGCACCCGATTGGCTTCAACTACAAGCAAACCCCTTCCGAGGCCTGAACCATGCCCGCGCGCCTGCTCTATGTAATGGACCCGATGTGTTCCTGGTGCTGGGGCTTTGCCCCGGTGGCGCAGGCGCTGGTAGAGCAGGCCCAGGCGGCCGGTGTGGAGTTGCACCTGGTGGTCGGCGGCCTGCGCACCGGCAGCGGCGCTGCGCTGGAGCCGACCACCCGGCGCTATATCCTCGAACACTGGCAGGCGGTGACCGACGCCACCGGCCAGCCGTTCAAGCGCGAGGGTGCATTGCCCGATGGGTTCGTCTATGACACCGAGCCTGCGTGCCGTGCCATCGTCACGGCGCGCAGCCTGGCGCCCGATTGCGCCTGGAAGCTGCTGGGGCTGATCCAGCACGCGTTCTATGTAGAGGGCCGCGACGTCACCTCTGCCCAGGTGCTGGTGGAACTGGCCGAGCAGGCCGGCATTCCGCGTATCGAGTTTGCCGGCGAGTTTGACCGCGCCGAGCAGCACGCGGCCACCGCCGCCGATTTCACCTGGGTGCAGGACCTGGGCATTGCCGGCTTCCCGACCTTGCTCGCCGAGCGCAATGGCCAGTTGGCCCTGCTGACCAATGGTTATCAGCCGCTGTCCGAGCTGTCGCCGTTGCTGGGCCGATGGTTGGAGCGAGCTGCCTGTGCATGATCAGCCTGACGCCACTGAATCAAGGCGTACCGACCGTCTGACCTGGGCGGAAATTCGCCGCCTGGCCCTGCGTCACAAGAAATCGCTGTGGATCGCCAACAGCGTCGCCGTGCTCGCGACCTTGTGCAGCGTCCCCATCCCGTTGCTGCTACCGCTGTTGGTCGATGAAGTGCTGCTGGGCCGGGGCGATGCCGCGCTCAAGGTGATGAACAACTTCCTGCCGCTGGGCTGGCAGAAGGCCGCCGGCTATATCGGCCTGATGCTTCTGGTGACCCTGGCCCTGCGCTGCGGCGCACTGGTGTTCAACGTGGTGCAGGCTCGGCTGTTTGCGCGACTGGCCAAGGACATCGTCTACCGCATCCGCGTGCGGCTGATCGAACGGCTCAAGCGCATCTCCCTCGGCGAATACGAAAGCCTGGGCAGCGGCACGGTGACGACTCACCTGGTCACCGACCTCGACACCCTGGACAAATTCGTCGGCGAAACCCTCAGTCGTTTTCTGGTGGCCATGCTCACGCTGGTCGGCACATCGGCCATCCTGGTGTGGATGCATTGGCAACTGGCGCTGCTGATTCTGCTGTTCAATCCGTTGGTGATCTACGCCACGGTGCAGTTGGGCAAACGCGTCAAACACTTGAAGAAACTCGAAAACGACAGCACGTCGCGGTTCACCCAGGCGCTGACCGAAACCCTGGACGCCATCCAGGAAGTGCGCGCCGGCAACCGTCAGGGCTTTTTTCTCGGGCGCCTGGGCCAGCGGGCCCAGGAGGTGCGGGACTATGCCATTCATTCGCAGTGGAAAACCGACGCTTCCAGCCGTGCCAGTGGCTTGCTGTTCCAGTTCGGCATCGACATCTTTCGCGCAGCGGCGATGCTCACCGTGCTGTTTTCCGACCTGTCCATCGGCCAGATGCTCGCGGTGTTCAGCTACCTGTGGTTCATGATCGGCCCGGTGGAGCAATTGCTCAACCTGCAATATGCCTACTACGCGGCGGGCGGTGCGTTGACGCGCATCAACGAGCTGCTGGCCCGCGCCGACGAGCCGCAATACGCGGGCGGTACCGATCCGTTCAGCGAGCGTGCGACGGTGGGCATCGAAGTGCGGGGCCTGGACTTCGGCTATGGCGACGACCTGGTGCTCGACCAGTTGAACCTGGTCATCGCACCGGGTGAGAAGGTTGCAATTGTCGGTGCCAGCGGCGGCGGCAAAAGTACCCTGGTGCAATTGTTGCTGGGCCTCTACACACCGCAGGCCGGCACCATCCGGTTCGGCGGTGCGACCCAGCAGGAGGTCGGCCTGGCGACCATTCGCGAAAACGTCGCGGTGGTGCTGCAACACCCGGCGCTGTTCAACGATACCGTACGCGCCAACTTGACCATGGGCCGCGAACGTACGGACCAGGCGTGCTGGCAGGCACTGGAGATTGCCCAGTTGGACGCTACCGTCAGAGCCTTGCCATTGGGTCTGGACAGCATTGTGGGCCGCTCTGGCGTGCGCTTTTCCGGTGGCCAGCGCCAGCGCCTGGCCATCGCCCGCATGGTGCTGGCTGAGCCCAAGGTGGTGATTCTGGATGAAGCCACCTCGGCGCTGGATGCGGCCACCGAGTACAACTTGCACCAGGCGCTGGCGCGATTTCTCAGCGGGCGTACTACACTGATCATCGCCCACCGGCTTTCAGCGGTGAAACAGGCTGATCGGGTGCTGGTGTTCGATGGTGGGCGTATCGCCGAGGATGGCGACCATCAGCAGTTGATAGCCGACGGCGGGCTGTACGCCAAATTGTATGGACACTTGCAACAAGTGCGGTGATTTAGCTTAGGCTGGGCGATCGGGAGCGGATTTTCGCGTGCGTATTGAGCTGTGCATGTGCAAGGGACTTCATGAAGCAAAAGCGGACTCTCGGAACGCCACGGCTGCTGGGCATTGTCTGGCCCTTTATCGCCGTTGTGCTGTTCCAGGCATTGTTAGGCTGCGTCAGTCTTTACGTGCTCTCGGCGGTGCGTGGCTATGTGGCAGGCGAAAGCCTGTGGTCCAAGGGCCAGAAAGATGCCATCTACTACCTGACCCTTTACGCCGATAATCGCGAGGCGAGCACCTACCTCAAGTACCAGCAGGCCATTGCCGTGCCACAAGGCGGGCATGAATTGCGCATCGCGCTGGACCGCCCCACACCGGATATTGCCGCCGCCCGCCAAGGCATCATCAAGGGGGGCAACCACCCCGACGACGTCTCCAGCCTGATCTGGCTGTACCTCAACTTTCGCCATTTCAGCTACCTGGAAAAAGCCATCGAGCTGTGGACGGTGGGTGACGGCTACTTGTTGCAGCTGGACGACCTCGCTCGGGAAATGCACGGTGCCATCGTCGCGCAAAGGGTCAATGCCAATGATGTGCGCCAGTGGAAGGCGCGCATCACCGCGATCAACGAAGGCGTGACACCGGCCGCCAAGGCGTTCAGTGATGCCTTGGGTGAAGGGTCGCGGATGATCCTGCGGCTGTTGTTGATCACCAACCTGGCCACGGCGCTGGGCCTGATCGTCTTGGCGCTGCTGCGCACGCACAAGCTGCTCGCCCAGCGCCACGCGTTCGCCGATGCGCTGCAGGCGGAAAAAGAGCGGGCGCAGATCACCCTTGAATCGATTGGCGACGGGGTCATCACCACCGACGTGGACGGTGCGATTGCCTATATGAACCCCGCCGCTGAGGCGCTGACCCACTGGACCTCGGCCCGGGCCCAGGGCCTGCCGTTGGCGGCGTTGTTCAAGTTGCTGGATGAAAACGCCGAGCCGGACGGCTTTACCCTGATTGAGCACATCATCACCGGCGACCTGAGTGGCGGCAGTGACCATTCCAAGCTGATCCAGCGCCTGGACGGCAGTACCGTCTCCGTGACCCTGGTTGGCGCGCCGATTCGCAGCGCCGGCAAGGTCAGTGGTGCGGTGCTGGTGCTGCATGACATGACTCAGGAGCGCCAGTACATCGCCAACCTTTCGTGGCAGGCGACCCACGATGCCTTGACCGGCCTGGCCAATCGCCGTGAATTCGAATACCGCCTGGAGCAGGTGCTGCAGCAGGTGGCGCGCCAGAAAAACGGCCGCCACGCCCTGATGTTTCTCGACCTGGACCAGTTCAAGCTGGTCAATGACACCTGCGGCCACGCGGCGGGCGACGAGTTGCTGCGCCACATCTGCGCGCTGCTGCAATCGGACCTGCGCGAAGGCGATACGCTGGCTCGGCTGGGCGGCGATGAGTTCGGCATTCTGCTGGAGAACTGCCCGGCATCGGTGGCCGAGAAGATCGCCGAGAGCCTGCGCCACACCGTGCAGAGCCTGCACTTTGTGTGGAAGGGTCGACCGTTCATGACCACCGTCAGCATCGGCCTGGTGCATATCTCACAAACCCCGACCACCCTGGAAACTTCCCTGCGCGCCGCCGACATGGCGTGCTACATGGCCAAGGAAAAGGGACGCAACCGGGTGCAGGTGTATCACGCCGATGACTCGGAGCTGTCCGTGCGCTTTGGCGAGATGGCGTGGGTGCAGCGCCTGCACATGGCGCTGGAAGAGGATCGCTTTTGCCTGTATGCCCAGGAAATCTCACCGCTGGGCCATACCGAGGCGGGCAATGGGCACGTCGAAATCCTGCTGCGGCTGCACGACGAAGCGGGGCGGATCATTCTGCCCGACAGTTTTATTCCAGCGGCCGAACGTTACGGCTTGATGACGTCCCTGGATCGCTGGGTGGTGGAAAACGTTTTCAAGATCATCGCGCGTTGCATGCATGAGCGTCCGGGCCGACCTATGGCCATGTGTGCGATTAATCTGTCAGGAATAACGATTGGCGATGATGATTTTCTCGGGTTTTTACGTGAGAAATTCGGCACTTACAGTGTTCCGCCGGAAATGATTTGTTTTGAAATAACTGAAACCAGCGCCATCGCCAATTTAGGCAGCGCGATTCGTTTTATTAATGAACTCAAAGCGTTAGGTTGCCATTTTTCCCTGGATGACTTTTGCGCCGGAATGTCCTCATTCGCCTATCTCAAACATTTACCTGTAGACTTCCTGAAGATCGATGGAAGTTTCGTAAAGGATATGCTGGACGACCCGATTAACCGCGCCATGGTCGAAGTGATCAATCACATCGGCCATGTCATGGGTAAACGCACCATTGCCGAGTTTGTTGAAACGTCGCAGATCGAACAGGCGCTACTTGAGATAGGTGTGGACTACGCTCAAGGCTATCTGATCGAGCGTCCGCAACTGTTTACCTTTGATAGCCTGCAGTGCCGACCCGTGCGGCCACAGCCCCTGTTATTCAAGGCGCCCGGCACATTCCGCTGAAACTTTGCTGGTCTGTACATCACACTTAAAAAGGAGCCCTACAGTGATCGACGCATTCAACAGAACCGGCCCGCTTATGGAAGCCTCAAGTTACCCCACCTGGGCGCAGCAACTGATCCAGGACTGTAGCGAGAGCAAGCGTCGGGTTGTCGAACACGAACTGTACCAGCGCATGCGCGATAACACGCTCAGCGCCAAGACCATGCGCCACTACCTGATCGGTGGCTGGCCAGTGGTGGAGCAGTTTGCTTTGTACATGGCACAAAACCTCACCAAGACCAAGTTTGCCCGTCATCCTGGGGAGGACATGGCGCGACGTTGGCTGATGCGCAACATCCGCGTGGAATTGAACCACGCCGATTACTGGGTGAACTGGGCGCATGCCCACGGCGTCAGCCTCGACGAGCTGCAGGCACAGGAAGTGCCACCGGAATTGCACGCATTGAGTCACTGGTGCTGGCACACCAGTTCTGCCGATTCGCTGATTGTCGCGATTGCCGCCACCAACTACGCCATCGAGGGAGCGACCGGGGAGTGGTCCGCCGTGGTCTGTTCCACCGGCGTGTATGCCGCCGCCTTCCCGGAGGAAGAACGCAAGCGCGCGATGAAGTGGTTGAAGATGCACGCCCAGTACGATGACGCGCACCCTTGGGAAGCCCTGGAAATCATCTGCACGCTGGCCGGCATGAACCCGAGCAAGGCCCTGCAGGTGGAGTTGCGCCAGGCGGTATGCAAGAGCTACGACTATATGTACCTGTTCCTGGAAAGCTGCATGCGCCTGGAACAAGAGAAGGAAAAGGCGCCGTCACTCGTTCGTGAGCGCCAGGCTCGCGTCGCCAGCGAGGCGTGAGGCACCGGTGATGGCGGGGTTCTACCCCGCCATGGCCAAGCGATTGCGGCCTTCGCGCTTGGCCACGTACAACGCATTGTCGGCCCGGCGCAGCAGGCTTTCAGCCGACTCCGCCGCCAGCAACGTCGAGCAACCCAGGCTGACCGTCAATTCGACCCGCGTACCCTCCACCCAGTAATCCTGGGCTTGTGCCGCCTGGCGCAGGCGCTCGCCGACCATCCGCGCCGCATCGCGCCCGGTGTTGGAGAGCAGGATCAAAAATTCTTCCCCACCGAACCGAAACACCATATCCACGTTGCGCAACTGACTTTTGATTGCTGCGGCCACGGCGCGCAGTACGCTGTCGCCAGCAGCATGGCCGTGGGTGTCGTTGACCCTTTTGAAATGATCGATGTCCAGCATCAACAGGGACAGCGGGTGCGTATGGCGCCGAGCCATGTCGATTTCCCGTTGCAGGGTCTGGTCCATGGCGACGCGATTGCCGGTTTCGGTCAAGGGATCGCGTAACGCGCTGCGCGTGGCGGCGCGGTAGAGCAGGGCGTTGCGCATGGGATAGAGCAACGTGGCCAGCAGGGATTCGAGTTGGCCGAGTTCTTCTTCCAGAAAACGTTGGTTGCGGCGAAATATCAGCTCGCCCAAATGCTCGCCCTCATGGCTCAAGGTGTAGCTCACCGAATGATGGCCGCGATGGCCGAACTCCAGGCGCAGGTCACTGATGGCATGGCGGTAGTGCAGGGCATCCAGCGGCACCAGGCGTTGCACTTCACGGAAGAACAGGCCGAGGATGCGCTCCGGTTCCAGGCTGGTCTGCAATTGCTGGCTCAGTTCCTGGCGAAGCTGGCCGAGGCTGGTGGGGCGATGTGGACGAAGGGACGGCTGACCGAATCCCAGGCGTTGCAATTTGGCACTGTCGAAGTCAATTGCGTTGGTCTGGGTCGGTGTTTTCATAATTAGGCGGCCTCTAAGCACTTGACTGTCTTACAGGCGGGATGAGAGTGGCAAGTGCCAAGCGTCTTACTGTTCCTTCAGTTCCGTAAAACATTGGAAACAGTCTAAACCGCTTTGTGCCGGGTTATAAGCCCGGTGCACTGCCACACGTCTTGTCATCGCTTGACCTGCTTGAGTGGGGTTAGAGCTAGATTCGTGCCAAATCGTTTGAATTAATAATTAGCTATATAAATCAACCGACTGCCAGGGTTCGAAAAGCAGTCAACGTACAGTCGCGTCATTTCTCTGGCTAAGGTTGAGGGTTATGACGCGGTTACCAGCGTGGAGCGATCGATCTGTGCGATGGACGTGACGCCGGTCAGCGTCATCGCCACGCGCATTTCCTTGGCGAAGATGTCCAGCAGGTTTTCCACGCCATGTTGGCCGTCGGCCGCCAGCGCATACACCGTAGAGCGCCCCAGCAGGCAGGCCTTGGCGCCGAGCGCGAGCATGCGCACCACGTCGAGCCCGGAGCGAATACCCGAATCCACCAACACAGTGAGGTCATCGCCGACGGCCTCGGCAATCGGCGGCAACGCCTTGGCGGTAGACAGCACGCCATCGAGCTGGCGCCCGCCATGGTTGGAGACCACGATGCCGTCGGCGCCGAAGCTCACGGCATCCTTGGCGTCCTGCGGGTCCAGAATGCCTTTGATGATCATCGGGCCTTTCCAGAATTCGCGAATCCACTCCAGATCTTTCCAACTGATCGACGGGTCGAAGTTGTTGGCCAGCCAGCCAATGTAGTCTTCCAGGTGCGTGGGTTTGCCCAAGTACCTGGAAATATTGCCGAGGTCGTGGGGACGGCCCATCACGCCCACATCGAAGGCCCATTGCGGCTTGGTCACCGCCTGCAGCATCCGCCGTTGCGCCGCGTATGGCCCGGACATGCCCGAGTGTGCATCCCGGTAACGCGCGCCGGGGGTGGGCATGTCGACGGTGAACACCAGCGTGGTCACACCCGCTGCCTGGGCCCGCTCCAGCGCATTGCGCATGAAGCCGCGATCCTTGAGCACGTACAACTGGAACCAGATCGACTGCGGGCTTTGCGAGGCCACTTCCTCAATCGGGCACACCGACACCGTCGACAGGCAAAAGGGCACGCCTTTGTTCGCCGCTGCCTTGGCCGCCTGCACTTCACCGCGGCGTGCGTACATGCCCGTCAAGCCGACCGGGCTGAGAATGACCGGCATGGCCAGTTCCTGATCGAAGAGCGTGGTCTTCAAACTCAGGCTGTCCACGTTGCGCAAGATGCGCTGGCGCAGGCTGATTGCTGCCAGGTCCGAGCTATTGGCGCGCAGCGTGTGCTCGGCGTAAGCGCCGCCATCAATATAGTCGAATAGAAAGCGCGGCAACTTGCGCTTGGCGGCAGCGCGGTAATCGGATGCGGACGAGATAATCATGCACGTGGGCTCCACTCGGCAAAGTGCTCCACGATAAGCAAAGTTCTGGCATGATAAAAACAACTTTTATCGCTGCTATCCAGTCGCATAAGGAATACGGATGAACCTGCGAACCCTGCGAGCATTTGTCGAAGTGGTACGCCAGGGTGGTTTTTCCCAGGCGGCCGAGGTGGTGTCCCTGACCCAGTCCACCGTCAGCAAGGCGGTGAAAACCCTTGAGGAAGAATTGGGCACACCGCTGCTCAATCGTCTCGGCCATAGGAATGAACTCACCGCCGCTGGCGAAATTGCCTACCGACGCGCCCTGGTACTGCTTGCCGAGCATCATGACCTGATGGTGGAGATCAACGACCTGCGCGGCTTCAGGCGCGGCGTGCTGCGTATCGGCCTGCCGCCGGTGGGGTGTGGCGTATTGTTTGCGGCCATGTTCGCCACCTACCGCACACGCTACCCCGACATCGACATCGAACTCACCGAATACGGCAGCAAAAAACTGCGCGAATGCCTCGAAGCAGGGGAAGTCGACCTGGCGGCCCTGCTGTTGCCGGTAGACGAAGGCTTCGACTATCAGCCTGTACGCAACGAACCGTTGATTGCCGTATTGCCTGTCAGCCACCCATTGGCGCGCCGCAAACGCATTGACTTCACCGACCTGGCGGATTCACCGTTCATTCTGTTCGAAGCGGGTTTTGCCCTCAACGCGAAAATCCTCGCCGCCTGCGAACGCAAGGGCGTTGTTCCCAAAGTGACGGCACGCAGCGGGCAGATCGACTTTATCGTCGACCTGGTCACCGCCGGCCTGGGCGTGGCCTTCCTGCCACGGATGCTGGCGCACAAACACCAACACGCCGGCATCGCACTGATCGCCTTGAACGAACCACACACCGACTGGCACATCGCCCTGGCCTGGCGCGCCAGCGCCCACTTGCCACCGGCAGCACGGGCCTGGCTGGAACTGGCCAAGGAGCACGCGGTTTCCACCGGTCACCCTGCCCAAGCGTGACGCACGTCAGATGAGGGTTGACTTCTTCTTTTTAATCAGTAACATACGGCGCATTCCGCGATAGCTCAGTTGGTAGAGCAAATGACTGTTAATCATTGGGTCCCTGGTTCGAGTCCAGGTCGTGGAGCCAGATAGAGAAAGCCTGCAGCGATGCAGGCTTTTTTTTGCCTTGGATTTGACCAAGCCATCCAGATGCATGGCGCAATTCGTGATGCCACCTTTAATCCTTCGATTCGTTAAACTCAGTCATGAATGGGTTTGGAGGGCGTATGGAATACTCAGGTGAAGGATTTTTTCTTCGAGCATTAACGAGTGACGATTGTGAGTTGATCAACCGCTACGAAAAAGCGAATCGTGGCCACTTGCAACGCTGGGAACCGCTAAGAGATGAGCAGTACTTCACCGCTGAGAGCGCTAGGGCGAGGGTCCAGGAGCAGCTTGAAAGTATGCAAGCCGCGGAGTCCGTTTTTTTTCTCCTGCTGGAACCTGAGAGTGGAGAGCTTCTGGGGCGGTGTAACTACACGAATATCGTGAGGGGCGTTTTTCAAGCATGCAACCTCGGCTTTTCATTGGCAGAGGTTGCCCAAGCCAGAGGTTTGATGAGGAAAACACTTCAAATCACCAACAGTTACTGCTTTGAGCAAGTCGGCCTGCATCGGATTATGGCCAACCATTTGCCGAGCAATGTGCGAAGCGAGCGCCTTCTGCAGTCCTTGGGGTTTGAAAGGGAGGGCTACGCACGAGCCTATCTAAAAATTGCGGGTGCCTGGCAAGACCATGTACTGAGATCGCTGATTAATCCTCGCTAAAAAGTTCTCATTGGTGGGAGAGGGCGCTAGCTGCTGTACGGTCGGTTGTTGTCTGTCACGAGTTACGAGTTTGGCTGGCTAAGCCGTCTGGTATCCCCAAACATACTGACGAAGTCGGTCGCAATCACTCCGGGTTTATACTGGTCACCTTCAAACACATCGAGATCCCCATGAGCACCTCTGTTTCCCTGACGCCGGCGCGCAAGCCGGTCGCGCCCCTGGTGGCCTTTATCGTCCTGGTGGCAGGCGCCCTGTTCCTGCAAAACGCGGTGGGTATCCGCCAGGTTCTGCTGTTGATCGTCGGCGCCGCCCTGGGCTTGACGCTGTACCACGCTGCCTTTGGTTTTACCTCGGCCTGGCGGGTGTTTATCAAGGATCGGCGCGGCGCCGGGTTGCGGGCGCAGATGGTGATGCTGACGGTGGCGGTGTTGCTGTTTTTCCCGGCGCTGGGGGCGGGTACCTTGTTTGGCCAGCCGGTGGTCGGGCTGGTGGCGCCGGCGGGAGTGTCGGTGGTATTCGGGGCGTTTATCTTCGGTATCGGCATGCAGCTGGGCGGCGGTTGTGCGTCGGGCACGCTGTTCACCGTGGGCGGCGGTAATGCGCGGATGCTGGTAACTTTGTTGTTCTTTATCTGCGGCTCGCTGATCGCCACCCATCACGTTGACTGGTGGTTTGCCTTGCCATCATTCCCGCCCGTTTCAATCGTCAAGAGCTTCGGTGTACTGCCGGCGTTGCTCTTGAGCCTGGCCGTATTCGCGATCATTGCAGTGGTGACCGTGCGCCTGGAGAAGGGCCGCCACGGCCAGCTTGAAGCTGGCGTAAGCAGCGAGCATCAAGGCCTGCGCCGCTTCCTGCGCGGGCCTTGGCCGCTGGTGTGGGGCGCGATTGGCCTGGCCTTGCTCAACTACGCCACGCTGGCCCTGGCCGGCAGGCCGTGGGGGATTACCTCGGCATTTGCGCTGTGGGGCGCCAAGGTGGCGAGTGGGTTGGGTGTGGACGTGGCCAGTTGGGCGTTCTGGCAAATGCCGGGCAACGCCAAGGCCCTGGCCGCGCCGGTCTGGGAAGACATCACCAGCGTCATGGACATCGGCATCGTACTCGGCGCGCTGTTGGCCGCAGGCCTGGCCGGGCGTTTCGCGCCGAGCCTGAAGATTCCGGCGCGCTCGTTGATCGCGGCGGTCATCGGCGGTCTGTTGCTCGGTTATGGTTCGCGCCTGGCCTATGGCTGCAACATCGGCGCCTACTTCAGCGGAATCGCCTCGGGCAGCCTACATGGCTGGCTGTGGCTGGTGGCGGCGTTTATCGGCAATAGCGTGGGCGTGCGCCTGCGGCCATTGTTCTTCGTTGGCGAACGGCCCCAGGTGGCGTTGAGTGGTTGCTGAACGAGCGGCGAAGGTTGCATGTCCGAATCGGTCCTGAACCGGTCCGTCTTGCGCCTGTTGCGCCTGCGGCCCGGTCCTTACCATGGCTTGCATCATTCATCGCAACGTAAGTCAGGATGGACCATCCATGAGCCACAAAGCCCTGATCGTGATCGACGCCCAGCATTCCTTTCGTCATTCATCCTACTGGTCCGAAAATGACCTGCCCGATTACCTGGCAAACCAGCAGGCGCTCATCGACGGCTGTGTTCAGCAAGGCATCCCGGTGGTACAAGTCTTTCATGTGGAAGACCAGGGGCACTTTTCGATGGCATCGGGCAACGTCAGGGCTTTGAGCGAACTGTCGATCGATCCGCAGTTGGTCATCCACAAACGCTGCCACAGCGCTTTTGCCGGTACGGCGTTGGCCGCACACCTCACGGAGAGGGGCATCACCACGTTGATCATCAGTGGTATTCGCACCGAACAGTGCTGTGAAACCACGACGCGGCAGGCCTCGGACAGCGGTTTTAATGTCGACTTCGTCAGTGAGGCCACGCTGACTTTTCCTATGACCCACGCACGCAGCGGCCGCGTCTATACCCCGGCGCAGATTCGCGAGCGAACGGAGCTGGTCCTGGAGGATCGGTTTGCGCGCATCGTCACCGTCGCCCAGGCATTGGCGGGGTGAACCGATGAGCGTGCCGGTGCTGTTCGTGCTGTTGCCCAATGTGCTGATGCTCGATCTGGCGGGCCCTGCCGAAGTGCTGCGCCTGGCCGCGCAGGTCGATGACCCGGCGGCCGTGGCTTTCGAGCTGCAGTACGTCAGTCCGGTGGCGTCGCTGCATAGCTCCATCGGCTTGCCGCTGACGGGCCTGGCACTTTTGCCGAGCAGCCTGGCGCCGGGCACCCTGGTGGTGTTGGTCGGCTCCAGCATGAAGGTGGACAAAACACGCCAGCAAGCCTTCGAATCAGCCAGCGACCGCCTGGTGCAGTGGCTGCAGAATGTGTTCGCGCCGTCCGGCGAGCGGTTGATGTGCGTGTGCGCCGGCGCGCTGACGGCCGCCCGCGCGGGGCTGCTCGACGGGCGCCAATGCACCACGCATCACGCGCTGTGCGCCACCCTCCAGGCGCTGGCGCCGAAGGCCCGGGTCCTGGAAAACCGCCTTTACGTCACTGACGGTCCGGTCAGTTGCAGTGCCGGGATCACCGCCGGCATCGATATGATGCTGCACCTGGTCGCCGAGCGCGCCGGGCCCAGGCTGGCCTGCGCCGTCGCGCGGGACATGGTGGTGTACCTGCGCCGCAGTGGCAGTGACCCGCAGCTATCGCCATGGATAACCGGGCGTAATCACCTGCACCCGGCCGTGCACCGCGTGCAGGACGCTATCGCCTGCGCCCCCTGCGAAGCCTGGACCGTCAGCCGCATGGCGGACTTGGCCTGCACCGGCAGTCGCCATCTGGCGCGCCTGTTCCACGAGCATGTCGGCATCAGCCCGCTGGATTACCTGCACCGCCTGCGCCTGGCCGTGGCCCGCGAGCTGCTGGTCGAGTCGAGCCTGGATATCGAAACCGTCGCCGAGCGCGCAGGCTTTGGTTCGGCCCGCCATCTGCGGCGTATCTGGGGCAAATACGAAACGGGCACGCCTTCAGCGATGCGCCTTATTCAGCAGGCGTCTCGGGGGACGTAACCGGCGTTTGGTCGGCCTCGGCCGCCAGCTTCAAACGGTCGGCCTTGCTGACGTATTTATCTTTGCTTTTCGGCGCCAGTTTGGCGCTGGCCTTTTTAGCTTTGGCCTTGAAGAGCTGCTGGAGTTTTTTCTGGCGGTTCATGGGTTCGGCCTGCTGGGTGAGGGCGCGGATGATACCAGCTTCAAATGCCTCGCTGATCAGCGTGCCAGAAACTCGGTTAACAGCCCAACGACCTGCTGCTGAATCACCATCCGTGGCCGCGCGCCCTCGCCATCCTGGCAAATGATGCCGTCGCCGGGCGCATCCTCATCGAGCATTGCCGCTGCGCCAGGTTTGCACTGCGCCATAAAGCTAAAGTGGCTCGCATCGCTGATCTCTACGTAGTGCGTTGAAGCCTTGGGAAGCCGCCTGGCCAAGTCGGCGGACTCCAGTTGCGCAGGCAGCTCTTCAGACGGCGCCCCAGCGGCGATCACCAGCACGGGCACCGGCAGCGCCGCCAGGCTCGCATCGGTAAAACCGCGCGACAAGCCAATGTCCAGGGATACCACCGCGGTGACGCGCTTGTCGCGCAAGTCCGCAGCCAATTGTGCTTCGCCATCCGGTGCACCGGCGGGGTTCATTTGCTGATAAACCCTGCAACTGCTCAGTTGCGGGTGGATGGCGCAATCTTTGGCAAAGTGCTCGGGATCGAAGCGCGCCCCGGCGCTTTCCAGCACGGTCCAGCCGCCGAGGGAGTGGCCCGCCAGCGCAATATGGTTTTGCGCCACTGCGCCAAACTGCGCGGGCTGTGCGAGCACCGAGTCAATCACGCGACTCAGGTCTGCGGGCCGTTGCGACAATTGCGCGGCGGCGTTGGGGCTGCGGTCGTGAGTCGTGGTGCCCGGATGATTGACTGCCGCCACGATATAGCCCTGACGGGCCAGTGCGCTGGCCAGCCACGCCTGATTGCCCCAGTTGCCGCGGTAACCATGGGAAAGCACCAGCAGCGGATGTTTACCCTCGGTCGGCGGTGCATCGGGCACGGCGTGGGCACCGATAAACACCCCATCGTCGCGGATCAGCTGGGGCTTGGCTGTTGTTGTCGTGGGGTACCAGATGACCATTTCCAACGGGCGTTCATTGTGCACATCGGACAACGTGATGGTCTTGAAGCCGACAGGGTTGTCGACGGCGAAGGCGGGACCCGTCAGGCAAATCAGGCACAGGGCGGCGAGGGTGGCTTTCACTGTTTTTATCGTCCTTGAAGTGAGGGCGCAGCATAGCTGGAAACATCCGTATTGGTAATGGGCTGCCCTTTCCCCACAGGCTGCTCAATCGTAGGCGAACTGGTCAACCAGCCCCAAACGTGGCACTTGGCTGTTGGGTGGCAAGAGCGCACCGGGAGCGATCACTGCATTGGCGCCAACTTACTGCCATCCAGCATGAGGGAGCCAGGCCAAGTGACGGCCTGACAGCCGACGATGATGTTGGATCAGAGCGAGTACATATCCGTTGCTGCGGTAACGGAGGCTTAGGGTTGCGCCCTTACGGCGGCTCACTTTTGAAAAAACGCATAAGTGAGCAAATGCTGGGGCAAGCCCTAAAGTCAGTTAAGCGAAAGTGGACCACTGTAGGAGCGAGCTTGCTCGCGAAAAACGTCCAGCCAATGCGTTCATTCTGGATAAACGCGAGGATCTTTAGTTCTTCGCGAGCAAGCTCGCTCCTACAAAAAGCCTTAACTGGCTGGTAATGGCGCAATCACGACGCCACGCCCACTCGCCATTGCCCCGGTGGCAGCACGCTATTGACCAGGTAATCGCCAACGATCCGTGACTTGTACACCCGCGGATTGTGGTTCGCCAAGGTGCGTGCATTGCGCCACAACCGGTCCAGCACCTTGTCGCTGGCGGTGGCACTCGCGCCGAGGGCATCGAACAGCGCGGTGGTTGCGGCGAGCGTCGCATCCACCACCGGAACCGCGCCCGTGTCTGGAGCAGCACCCACGTCGACGAATACGCAGAGGGCTGGTCCAAGGCCAACCAGTCCGCGCCGGACATCGCCAAGGTGTGGTTCAAGCGCGACGCGATCAAGGTGCTGCCGATCTCGCTCACGATCATCAGCGAAGCCCAGGCCACGGCGGATTTTCTGGTGGATGCGCAGATGCTCAAGCAGCGGTATGACGTGACGCCGTTGTTTGATCGGGCGCTTTGAGCGCGAGTGAAACAAGCGCTAATAGTATCGAACGGCTGCTCAGGTGGTTGCTGGACTAGGGTTTTTTCTTGCGGCCTACACCGCACTAAAAAATTCGCTGGCATCAACAGGGAGTAGCCAGTAGGCTACATGTGGCTTTGTGATCAATACGATTGGCAGGACGCTGGAGTTCGATACATGGCTCGATGGGATGACGGATGTTTGGGCAAAAGCAGCAGTGCTGACCCGGCTCGACCGGGCCGAAGAGAATAATTTTGGCGATTGCGCGCCGGTCGGCGATGGCTTGAGTGAGATGCGTGTTTTTGTCGGGCCTGGGTACAGGGTTTACTTTGTACGCACTGGCATCAGCGCTTACTTGATGTTATGGGGAAGCGATAAAACCGACCAGAAAAGAGGAATCAAACGGGCAAAAGAGATTCTTGATGCCCTGAGAGGTAGATGAAATGAGCGAATCGAAATTCAAACCCGAGGACATGCCGATCCTCGATCTTGATACCTCCGGGACCAGCGTCTACGAAGCTTCGCGTTTCCTCGACGATCCCGAGGCTATCAGCGCCTACCTTGCGTATAGCATGGAGGCTCAAGACCCGCACATCCTCATGAAAGCCCTTGCGGAAGTAGCCAAGGCCCAAGGCGTGAACAAAGTGGCCGAGGCTGCGGGCGTCAATCGGGAGAGTTTGTATAAAACCCTCAAGGGCGGCTCTAAAACGCGCTATGAGACGATCCAGAAGTTGATGGCGGCGTTGGGCGTAGAGCTGACCGTGCGGCCGATTGCGTGCAAGAAAGCGTCGGTGGCAAAACCCGTGGCCGCTGGCAAATAAGCGACCACGGCGCTGGCTGCTGGAGCGGTCGAGCCCCGGCGAGGCTGCGATGGCGCCCACATCCAGCCCTATCGCACCAGGCAAGGGCGCTTGTTATCGAAGCTCCAGCCCGGAATCAGGAACTGCATCGCCACGCTGTCATCCCGTGCCCCCAGCCCCATGCCTTTGTATAGCTCGTGGGCGCGGGCCACGGCGTCCATGTCGATATCCACGCCTAGGCCAGGCTTGGCGGGCACCTTCACGTAGCCGCCCTCAATCTGCAGTGGCGCCTTGGTCAGGCGTTGGCCGTCCTGCCAGATCCAATGCGTGTCGATAGCCGTGATGTCACCCGGCGCGGCGGCCGCCACTTGAGTGAACATCGCCAGGGAAATATCGAAGTGGTTGTTGGAGTGCGAACCCCAGGTCAGGCCCCACTCGTTGCACATCTGCGCCACGCGCACTGAGCCCTGCATTGTCCAGAAGTGCGGATCGGCGAGGGGAATGTCCACCGATTGCAGCTGGATCGCATGGCCCATTTCGCGCCAGTCGGTGGCGATCATGTTGGTGGCGGTTTTCAGGCCCGTGGCGCGGCGGAATTCGGCCATGACTTCGCGGCCCGAGTAACCATTTTCGGCACCGCAGGGGTCTTCGGCATAGGCGAGCACGTGATGCTGGTCGCGGCACAGGCGGATCGCTTCCTTGAGTGACCATGCGCCGTTCGGGTCGAGGGTGATGCGCGCATCCGGGAAGCGCTCGGCCAGGGCTGTGACGGCTTCGATTTCCTCGTCACCACTCAGTACGCCGCCCTTGAGCTTGAAATCATTGAAGCCGTATTTGGCTTTGGCGGCTTCGGCCAGGCGTACTACGGCGTCGGCGCTCAGGGCCTTTTCATGGCGCAGGCGAAACCAGTCGTCATCGGCGTCGGCTTCATTGCGATAGGCCAGGTCGGTGGCGCTGCGGTCGCCGACGTAGAACAGATAACCGAGCATTTTCACCGCATCGCGTTGCTGGCCCTCACCGAGCAGGGCTGCCACCGGCACTTCAAGGAACTGGCCAAGCAAGTCGAGCAGGGCAGCTTCCATCGCGGTCACGGCATGAATGGTGATGCGCAGGTCAAAGGTTTGCAGCCCGCGACCGGCCGCGTCCCGTGAGGCAAAGGTGGTGCGCATTTGATTGAGGATGCGCTGGTACTGCCCGATCGGCTGGCCGACCACCAGGCTGCGCGCGTCTTCCAGGGTTTGGCGAATGCGTTCGCCACCGGGCACTTCACCCACGCCGGTATTGCCGCAGTTGTCCTTGAGAATCACGATATTGCGGGTAAAAAAAGGCCCGTGAGCGCCGCTCAGGTTCAACAGCATGCTGTCGTGGCCGGCGACGGGGATGACGTGGAAGTCGGTGACGATAGGAGTGGTCATGGCAAGGTCCTGATTGACTTAAAGAGGTTTGCTGATGGCGGCGCGCGTGGGTGCGGCGTCAGGCGAGGTCAGCACGCCAGAAGGCGAAGTCTTGGCGAAAAACACCAGGATCGCCGCCAGCACTGAGGTGCCCGCCAGGCCGTAGAGCCCGCCCTGGATCGAACCGGTGGTTTGCTCCAGGAAACCGAACGTGGTCGGTGCGACAAAGCCGCCGAGGTTGCCGATGGAGTTGATCAGCGCGATCACGGCGGCGGCGATGCGCACATCCAGATAGCCCTGGGGGATTGGCCAGAACAGCGAAGAGGCTGACTTGAAACCGATGGCGGCAAAGCAGATCGCCACGAAGGCGAAGATCGGCCCGCCCGTGGTGGACATGAACATGCCGACGGCAGCAATCAACAGTGCGGCGGCAACCCAGGCCTGCTGGAACTTGAACTTGCCCGACAGCGAGGCGAAGGCGTACATGGCGATGATCGAGATCAGCCACGGAATCGAGTTGAAAAACCCGACCTGCACATCGCTCAGGTCCCCCATTTTCTTGATGATGCTCGGCAGCCAGAATGTCGCGGCATAAATCGTCAGCTGGATGCAGAAATACAAGGCGCAGAACAGCAGGATCTGCCGGTCCTTGAGCAGCTTGCCAAGGGTTGGCTTGACCGTGGTCAGGGCTTCGCGATCACGCTGTTCCTGGTCAATAGCCTCCACCAGCGTGTCCTGTTCCTCACGGCTGAGCCACTTGGCGTCATGAGGCTTGGAGTCCAGCCAGAACCATACGAAGAAGCCCAGCGCCACCGACGCCAGGCCTTCGATGGCGAACATCCATTGCCAGCCGTGAAAGCCAAAACCTTCGATCTGCAGCAGTGCACCCGACAGCGGCCCGGAAATCAGCGAGGCAACGGCCGAGCCGCTGAGGAAGATCGCAATGGCTTTGCCGCGTTCCACCCCGGGCAGCCAGCGCGTGAAGTAGTAGATCACCCCCGGAAAGAAGCCCGCTTCAGCCACGCCAAGCAGGAAGCGCAGGATGTAGAAGTGGGTTTCGTTCTGGATGAACGCCATGAGTGTGGCGACGATGCCCCAGGTGAACATGATGCGGGTCAGCCAGATGCGCGCGCCGACTTTCTGCAGCAGCATATTGGACGGCACTTCGAAGATGGCGTAGCCAATGAAGAACAGCCCGGCGCCGAAGCCATAGGCCGCCGCGCCGATGCCCAGGTCATGCTCCATGTGTGTGCGCACGAAGCCGATGTTGACCCGGTCGATGTAGTTGAGGATAAACATGATCACGAACAGTGGGAGCACATGGCCCTTCACTTTGCTCACGGCGCGGGTGAGCACCGAATCAGTTTCTGGTGCGGCAGGTGCATGGCTTGAAGTGTTCACCATTCAAAACTCCCCCTGATTTGTTTTTATGCGGGTTGGTGTGTCTTGTTGCCAGACATCATACAAGTTGTATTTTGAAAACTGCAATGCAGCGCCGCGTGTATTTGTTCTTCTAAGCGCGTGCGTCAGCCGATATTTTGGTTATTTGCCAGCGTTTAAAGCGGTTTCAGGGAGGTCTTCAAGGTAGTGCCTGTTCGAAAAGAGTTCGAAAGGCGAAACCGGTGTGGGTAGGCTCAAGGTTGGTTGTCATACAAGTTGATGCCGTTATGAATCAACTCGGCACCACCCATAAGCAGGGTGTTAAGCTCCCCCCAGCCCAACCCCGCGGACCCTAGCAATGCCCATTGAAAATGCACCCGCCGTGCGCAAACGCTCCACCAACCTGGCCCAGGGCGTGGTCGACGCACTGACCCAGTGCATCCTGCTCGGGCAGCTCAAGCCCGGTGAAAAATTACCGTCCGAATCCACCATCGTGCTCGAGCACGGGGTGAGCCGTACGGTGGTGCGCGAAGCCATCTCCAAGCTGCAAGCTTCCGGGCTGGTGGAGACGCGCCACGGCATCGGCACCTTCGTCCTGGCGCAGCACCCCCAGCAAGGCTTGCGCCTGCACGTGGACACGGTGGCCAGCGTGCGCAACATGCTCGAACTGCGCCTGGGCCTGGAGGTGCAAGCCGTGGCGCTGGCCGCGCTGCGCCGTACCGACGCGCAACTTGCGCACATGCGCCAGGCGCTGGACGATTACCAGGCCTCGCTTGCCAGCAACGACAGCTGTGTGGAAGAAGACAAGCGCTTTCACCAACTGATCGCCGAGGCCACCGGCAACACGTTTTTCAGCGAAATCATGCAGCACCTGGGCACTGCGATGATCCCCCGTACCCTGGTGGTGGGCGCCGAGCGCGGCGGGGCGGATTTTGCCAAGCTGGGGCAACTGGCGAACCTGGAGCATGAGGCGATCTTCAATGCGATCAAACGCCAGGACCCGGACGCGGCGCGAGCGGCGATGGTGCTGCACCTGACCAACAGCCGGGACCGGTTTTCCGGAGAATGAAAAGGAACCCCCGTTGAACGAACACACCTTGTCCATGCGCCTGGAACGCGTGGCGGCCCTGGTACCGGCTGGCGCGCGCCTGGCCGATATCGGCTCGGATCATGCTTACCTGCCCGTGGCGCTGATGCGCCGTGGCGTGATTGCCCTGGCGGTGGCGGGGGAGGTCGCGGCCACGCCGTTTCATGCGGCGCAGCGTACCGTGCGCGACAACGGCCTGGAGCAGCGCATTCAGGTACGCCGGGCCAATGGCCTGGCCGCCATCGAACCGGGCGACACCATCACCGCCATCAGCCTGTGCGGCATGGGCGGCGAGACGATTCGCGACATTCTCGACAGCGGCAAGGCGCAACTGAACGGCCAGGAACGCCTGATCCTGCAGCCCAATGGCGGCGAGCAACCGCTGCGCCAATGGTTGATGGATAACGGCTACCGAATCCTGCATGAAGAGCTGCTGCACGAGAACCGCTTCTACTACGAAATCATTGTCGCCGAGCGTACCGGGCCGGTGACCTACACCGAGGAGCAACTGTACTTCGGGCCGCTGCATCTAGAGGTGCGCAGCCCGGTGTTCGTGGCAAAGTGGCAACGCCTGCTGCGCAAGAAACAAAAGACACTGGCCAGTTTCGAGAAGGCCAGGCAGTCGGTGCCGGAAGAAAAACTGCAAGAGATTGCCCGGCACATCCAATGGATTAATCACGTGCTGGCCTGAAAACCGATATGTCCTGCATTCGCCTCCCGGGCGTTGTGTCCCCGGCGGTTACAGGACGTGCCCGACACTGAGTGCTTTTGCCCCATTTTCGCGCACTTCTGGCCAGTTTCGGGGCGCGATAGCGCGTGTCACCGCGCTTGCAGCGCACGGCCCATATCTTGCTAGAGCCAGACTAATCAATGACATGGCATTTTGCCGTTAGTCATTTCCAGGCTGTGAAGTATGGGTTCGTTCAGGGGAGCTGCAGGGCATGCAAAGACTTTTATCACCGGGTATCCGTCTGCTTGGACGGTTCGGTTTCGCCCGCAAGTTCCAGGTGCTGTTCTGCCTGTTCATGCTGCCGCTGGCCGGGAGCCTGTGGATGATCGGCCAGGATTACCACGACAAACTCGCGGTGATTTCCAATGAACAGTCCGGCGTGTACCAACTGCTGGCGCTGGACCAGCTCGATGCGCAACTGGGCGCCCAACGCAACCTGGCCGCCCGCTGGAAATCCGTCGACATCCTGCACACTCCAACCCCTGCCGCCCAGGCCGCGATGGACAAGGTGGATGCCGGCAGCCCGCTGATCCAGCAAGGCCTGCAAACCCTGGGCGATGCGCTCAAAACCCATAACGCCAGCGCCGACACCCTGGCGCGCTTCGATACGTTGCAGGCCGCGGTCAAGGGCATGGACACCCAGGCCTTGCGTACCGTCGGTTGGTGGCCGGATGGCTACGACCGCTTCACCGCCGCCCTGACCGCGATGCAATCGTTGCGGGAGCAGATCACCCTGGACGCCGGCCTGATCCTCGACCCATGGCTGGAAACCTACCTGCTGATGCAGATTTCCACCCAGCACACACCGGACCTGATCGAGCGTATCGGGCGCACGGCCAGCGTCGGCCAATCCTCGATTGCCTCGGGCCAGTTCACCCTGCAAAGCCGCTTGCAGATGCGCGATCTGCGCGGCCGCATCGGTGATGCGCGGGACCAGTTGGTCAAGGCAGCCGGTGCGCTCAAAGCCAGGCAATATCCCGGCCTGGAACCCTGGATGGTGCAATACGAAACCAGCTTGCAACGCCTGGACAGCGAGCTGAAGGCCTTGGACGACGGCGTATTCGGCGGCACCATCAAGCTCGACGCCGCGGCCTTCGACCAGAGCGTCGACGCCATGCTTGCAGCACTGGGCGCATTGCGCAGCCAGTCGCTGCATTCGCTCGACGCACGCCTGAGTTACTACCGTGAACGTTCGCTGCAACACTTCGTCCCGGTGGCGGCGACGTTCAGCCTGCTGGCGCTGGCCGCGTTGTACCTGTTCATCTGCCTGCAAGCGTCGATCCGCCGCAGCGCCAGCGGCATCACTACGCTGGCCGAGTCGTTGCGTGACGGCAACCTGCGCGTCGAAGTGGCGGTGGAGGGGCGCGACGAGCTGGCCGCCATCAGCACGGCGCTCAACGTTGCCGTGGTGCAATTGCGCGCCAGCCTGCTCGGGGTCAATCATGAAACCCAACAACTGAGCGCCACCGTGCTCACCCTCAACGCGCAATCGGGCAGCACCCTCACCGAAGTTGAAGACCAGCAGCACCAGATCAGCCAGATCGCCGCCGCTGCCACCCAATTGGCCGCCACGTCGATGGGCGTCGCCAAAAGCTGCGAACAGGCCTCGGGCAGCGCGCAGCACACCCGGCGTATTGCCGAAGACAGCAGCCGCGACAGCCAGCGCACCACGGCGAGCATCCAGCAACTCAACCAGCGCCTGACCGACACCGCCAACGCGCTGGAACAGGTCAGCCAGCAGGGCCAGCAGATTCAATCGGTGGTCGACACCATTCGCGGCATCGCCGAACAAACCAATCTGCTGGCGCTCAATGCCGCCATCGAGGCCGCCCGTGCTGGCGAACAGGGCCGGGGGTTTGCCGTGGTGGCCGATGAAGTGCGCAGCCTGTCGCAACGCACCCAGGCCTCTACCGCGCAAATCGCCAGCACGGTAGACAGCCTGCGTGCGACGGTCAGCCAGGCCGTCACGCTGATGGGCGCAGCCTGCGACCAGGCGTTGACCGACGCCGAGTCCGTCACCGGCCTGGGCACACGCTTGGGCGAGATCGCCGGCGCGGTGCAAAACGTCACCGACACGCTGGCGCACATTGCGGCGGCGGTGGAGGAGCAAGCCGCGACCGCCGATGAGGTCAGCGGCAATATCCAGCAAGTGGACCAGGCGGCAGGGCGCTTGCTGGAAGGCGCGCGGGCGGTCAACCAGGCGGCTGATACCTTGAGTAAAGGCAGCAAGGCGCTGAGTGACAATACGGCGCGGTTTCGCTTGGGCTGAGGCCGAGCCACCCCGTGAATATCTACCGCTGCCACGCACTGGGCGCGCTTCATGCTGAGGGTTCATCCCATCAGCATGAGGACAGTGCCCATGAGCACGTCAAATAATTCCTTACCCCGACCGTCGTTTGAGGAACTGCGCACGCACGTGCTTGAAATCGACCCTGACTTGCGCAGCCAAACCCGACTTCCCGTAAAACTGCCCGCAGAGCTGCTGGCATTGGAAAAGCTCAACACTACCCTGATCGCCGCCAATGAACAGCTCCTGAGCCAGTCGCGCAGCCTGTTCCAGGCGTTGACTGATGCAGATCTTACCCACGAGACCGGCAAGGCGCTGCTTGTCAGGCTCAGGGCCAACCTCAATAACGACCTGCAAACACTCGACGAAAGCAGCACGGTCGAGGGGCTGGGCCGCCGCAGCTATTTCGCCCAGACAGCCGGCCTTGGTGCAGTGGAGCAGCAGACTGCCCTGGATGTGCGTGATTACCTGATGTCGCCCGCCGAACAGCGCATGATCGAAGACTGTGGCCGAGGCCCGTCCTTGCGGCCGGGCATGTATTCGCTCAACTTCAGTTATCAGGACGCAACCGTGGAGTTTGCCGGTGCCTTCGTCCTCACTCGAAAATCCAGCCCGGTGGTGGATAACCTGACGTCAGGGCAGGACCTTGGCCAGGTGCTGTTGTTCACGCCGAACCGAGGCCTGGAACCGTTCGACTCATTGGCGGAGCTCGACCGAAGTCTCAAGGCGTTTATGCACATGCCGGCGGGTCGCGAAGAAATCTGCCGCCACTTGCCGAGGGCTTACCAGGCGCTGGACGCAGCGGGTATCTGGCCCCTGCAATTGCAACCGATTGAAGGCGAGCCACTTTTTGAACACACCTTCGATGCGGTACTCGACAGGCGCCGACAGGACATCGACCTGGCCTTGAGCCTGGTCGACAACCCGATGCACGATGCCGCGCTGCTGGTGTCCGCTCTGGAGGCGGCCGTGGAAGCCGCGCTGCCGGACCTGTCCCTGCGCCTGGCGTTCCGGCAGCAACGGCTGCTGGAACGCAGCGTCTATATCAGCCTGCCGGACTGGTATCGCAGCGCAGACGCGGCGGCCCAGGAAAACCTGAGTCGGTGCATGCGCGCTTACAATCAGGCCCGCAATACCTTTGTCGACCTACTCGGCCCAGGTGCTTCACCCCAGGCGCTGGCGCGTTTTCAGTTGACCGAGTACCTGGACGAAGTGCTGGAGATGCATGACCTGGACCCCCAGCAGTTGCTCCTCACCACCCAGCGTAAAGTTGCCAACGTCGGCACCTACGAGCAGCAGCGCAGCCTGGTGCAGTTGTGTTATTCGGGGTTGCATACCCATGACGAACTGCCCGCCTCGGACTTTCTGGCCAGCACCACCCTCACGTATGCGGGGGCTGCACTGCAAGGCGAGCAGGCCGATCTGGATGCGCAGAGCCTGCTCGACATGCTCCGCGATCCTGAGCTGAAACCGCGTCTGGACTTTGCCGCGCTGCAAAAGGACATGCACGTCAGACCTGAAGTCAGGCAGGCGGCCCGTGACCTGTTCGATCAACGCCTGGTACTGCTGGCCTATGTCGCTAAATTGCGAGGCGACCTGGTGCCGGCCGATTACCAGTTGTTCGAAAACCTGCGAGCCGGCACGAACTCGCAACTGTGTGCGCAGACCGTGCTGCTGCATGGCGCGCAACTCAAAGACCTGTGGCTGCTGCGCGAGGAGGACGGTGGCGGCCAGACCCGTCGTCTGCTGTTGTGTACCCCCGGTTCGCCTCGCGAGCAGCAGTTCATCGCGTTCGCCACCGAGCGCGAATGCCAGGCGCATATCATCGCCTGGGCCGATGACAAGACCCGGTACAGCGACCGGACCATGAGCGACTACCTGCTGGAGCAATGCCCCCTGCGTTTTCGCCCGAAAATGGGCACCTTTCTCGCCGGGCTGGGTTTCAGGCCTGACGCGAAGGAACACGAGGAGGTGACCTTCGGGCCCGTGTGCACCCATAGCGTTTGCCTGGACGCGATGGTGGTTCATTCGCAAAACGCAGCAACGGATGACTACGAACACAGCACCCCGCTGTGGTATCGCTCGGCGGCGCAGGCCGACCGGGCCCGTTTGACCAGCCTGGCCGAGGACGCCGCAGGTGCCTTGCGCACCTATAACGCCAGGCCTGATTCGGAGGCGAACTTCATCACCTTCAATGCCTATCTGCACCAACAAGCCAAGCTCAGCCTGAACACGCTGCTGGGCCGTCGCCAGAACGATATCGACCCGGATACCGTGTACGTTTCCGCCCCCTGGCCGCTGCTGGGCCGCCGGTCGCGCGCGCTGTCTTACACGCTGTTGTACAGAGACGGCTACGAGGATAACGTCGGCTTCATCGACCCGAAGTTCTCCACTTCGGCCACTTTCAGCGGGCCGGACGGCGTCGACCTGAGCCGTCTGACCCCGCAGAATGTTTCTCGCTCGGTTACCGGTGTGTGGATCGGCCAGCGCTACATCGACGAGGTTCGCGCCCGGTTGCAAAGCGCCACCAGCCCCGGCTACACCGAACGACGTAATGCCACGCTGGCGATCAAGCAACTGCAGATGAGATATGCGGCGCTGGACTGCTGCCTGCGTGGGCACATTGCCCGGGTCGACCTGGCTTGGCTGGAGCGTGCCATCGACAGCCTGGGTGCCACCACGGCTGCCGATCGTGAGTGCTGCAGGGTTCATCGGCTGATGATCGACGGCGAATGGGTCATCGGCATTTATCTGTTCAGTCATGCGAATAGCCCGGTGCTGATGTACACCCCGGACGCTCCTGACGGCATCGACGTGCGTGAGGCGAAGCTGTTCAACTATTGGCTGAAAAAAGTCGATGGCGTATCGGCTTATCTGCTTGACCGCGTGGCGGTCAACAGCAAGACCCGCATCGCGGCGTTCCTGGAAACTGCCCGCAAGGGATTGCCGCACACCATAGACCCGACGACGCCAAGCCCTGCCCGCCATGACCCGATAGCCCATGCCGCCCCCCTGACCGACTTGCGCCATGAGTTCTACAACATGGTGCTGCAACGCAAAATGGATGATGTGGCGGCCACCACGGTTAACCGCACTCAAATGATCATGGGCATTCTCTGGACCTGCGTGGAACTGGTCACGGCCATCGCCACCATTCCCTTTCCGATTTTGAGCCTGAGTTTGGGCGGTCTGCTGGCGTTCAAGGATGCGATGCTCGCCATCAGCGCCTTTGAGCAGGGCGACAAGGACGCCGCCCTGCAACACTTGATCGGCTACCTGGGCAACCTGGGGGGCGCCGCGCTGTTCGACTTGCGCCCGGCCTTTAAAGGCCCGTTCAATTCCATATCCATCAGGCCGGCCATCAAGGCGCAAAAGCAGGCCGCGCTGCTCAAACAGCTTGACCCACGGATTCCCGCCGATATGAAACCCGTGCTATTTGACGCCAAGAGTTATTGGGTAAAAAACACGCCGGATGCCCTGGGGCGTTTTTTGATGTACAGCTTCGACGTTGGCACCGGGCAAATGCGTTCGACCTCACGTCTGGTCAACCAGAATGCCAAAGGCCGTTGGGTACGTTCCGGCGTTGCGGGAGGGGGGCGCAAGAAGTATCAGCTACTCCCGCAGGAGAGTGAGCAGTCGCTGGCCCCCTACGAAATTTCACCTGCGCAAGGCGCAGATTTCAGAGCGGTACTGGACCCTGAATTCGTGCAAAGACTGGGCAGCTATCCGGACGACGTCCTTGCGCCGGCCACCGTTGAAGGGGCCTATATCGACACGAAGCCGCTGCGCGACAGCTATTCCAATCAGGTGAAACAGCTGACCCAGGATGCCGAGGCGTTCTACACCTCACCGCCAGCGCGCCCGAGTCGCGAAGGTTTGCCGCAATTGGCGCAAGACTCCAGCCCCGCCACCGTGCTCGCCACCCTGTTCCCGCTCAAAAAAGGCCTGATCATTGGGGCCGCCAACACTGGCGTCGCCAGCAAGCAATTACTGATCGAAAATATGCAGGCATTGGCCAAGCAAGGGCTCAAGCGTGTGTACATCGAAAACCTGCCGGCCGATGTGTTTCGCAGCAAACTCAAAGTGCTCAACGGGGAGGCCAAAGGCAATGTCGCGCACGCCTTGAGGCGCGTCAAAGACCACCTGACCCGGGTCGACAGTGCCCTGGGTTGGGGCAAGGACGCCCCGTTTACCTATCGCAAACTGATGCTGGAAGCGCGTGAGCACAAGGTCGCCATCGACGGCGTGGATGCGTCGAGTTCCTATCACATGGAGCACGTCCTGGAGCTAAGTAGCGGAGAACGGTTTATCCCGCGCAGCGGCCAACTCAGAAACTTCTACTCCCACAAAGCGCTTGCGACACGTGATTCCGACGAAGGCTGGATCGCCCTGGTTGATCACAGTCGCATAGGCAGTGCTGAGGAGCTGCCGGGCCTGGCCGATCTGCAGAATGTGATTGCCGTGCGTGTGGATGACGTTGCGCCGGGCCAGGCCGTCGGTGTCCAGTTCGATACCTCTTCCGGCGCGCTGTCGCGCGGTGACTACAGGCTGACAATGGCCCCGCCCGCACAAACGCTGCCCACGGCCGGCCCTTCAAGGCCGGTACAGGTACCTGCTGCGGTGTCCCATTACAATAAGTTTGATCTGCCCGAGGCCCATAAAAGCGACCTGGAAAAAATGTTGAAGTTGGATAAGGCCTTCGATACCGCCTACGGCCCATCACTCGGCAGCTGGAACGAAAAGACGTTCGAGGCATTTGTGCGTACCCGTGAGCGCTTGGAGGAAACCGCCAAACAGGCTTTTTCCGCATACATCCCACCGGCGCGCGCCGATTTCTCCGACCTCGCCACGGCGGCCAATGAAGAGGCGTTCATTGAAAAACTGTACAAACAGAAGTCGGGACTCGTTATCGGTGAAGCCCATGCTCACCGTTCGAGCAAACAGTTCCTGATCAAACACATGAAGCGCCTCAAGGCAGAGGGCGTTAAGACGTTGTACATCGAACACCTGCTCACTGATCTGCATCAGGCAGAGCTGGAGGCCTTTTTCAGGACGAAAAAAATGCCGAAAAGCCTGAAGGGCTATTTGAGGTCGCAGGACGGGGGGCAAATGCCCGGTTACCGGGGAGATGCCACTTACACCAACGTGGTCAAGGCCGCGAACAAGTACGGAGTACGGGTCAGGGCACTTGATTGCACTGCCAGCTATCACGTCAAGGGCATGGAGGGAACGGACGCCCGGGAGATCCTGTTCAGTTATTTTGCCAACGAGGTGATCAAGGCTGATCAGGCGGCGCTGGGCCCTCATAAATGGGTGGCTTTCGTGGGCACGGCCCACTCCGATATATTCCAGGGCGTGCCGGGTATCGCCCAGTTGCAGGATGCAGTCAGCTTGACGGTTCGTGACGTTGCCCCCGGCAGCGCGCGCTCCCTGCATCCGGATGGCTGGGAAATTCTTGATCCGGATATTAATCATCCTGTGACGATGGCCTTGCACAGTGATTTCAAGGTACAGGTCGGCATTGCCGGTACCGCATCTCCTGAAACCAAGGCCCTGCCTGACCGTGCTCGGCTCAGGGCAGTCGGTAATTTCCATATCGAGCGGCCTTCAAAGGCCCAGGCGAACCTGGCCCACCATTCCAAAAGCGGAGAAATTATTACCACGCCTATTCAAGTGGACGCCAA
>Ga0265797_10001809_pt1 | contig 37147 bp, 42 predicted proteins | sample P2T30metagenome_FD_192433 | JGI IMG/M metagenome (GOLD analysis project Ga0265797, IMG submission 192433) | Plant litter microbial communities from East Loma Ridge, Irvine, California - P2 T30 | ecosystem: Environmental > Terrestrial > Plant litter > Unclassified | place: USA: California...
AGCAAAACGGCAACAACAACGCTGGTAACAACGCTGGTAACAACGCTGGTAACAACGCCGGTAACAACGCCGGTAACAACGCCAACAACCAGAACAACAACCAGCAAGATGCCGCAGCAGGAAACGATAACAACAATGCCAACGCCGGTGCTGATGCTGGCAACGCAGCCGGAGGAGCAGCCGGAGCCGGAGGTGAAGATTTCGGCCTCTGCACACCTACCATAACCTTCCAAGGCGGCGAGAACGGTCGTGCAGCTGACGAATTCACCTTCCAGATCGCCGATCCCCTAGCTCGCGGCGGTCAAGGAGAAGCCCTGAATCCCGACATCATCACCAACGCTCTTTGCAACCAACTGACCAATGTCTGCGAGGCAAACGACGCCGCTGTTGCCACATGCGAAAGTGCTGCTGCCGCTGTTAAGGGTGGAGATAGGAACAAGGCTTTGGCGGATCAGTTCAACAGCCTCATTGGATTCCCAGGTGCAGTCACAAACCCTGATGGTGGGCCTGAGGATGTTGCTGCTGCCGGTGCGGGTGCTGCTAAGGCGAGGAAGATGCGCAGGGGACTCAGGATGTAAAGAGTAAGAGGAGCTGAGATGGGAGATGAAGTAAAACAAGAAGATGGGGATGTGCTTGATTGAGACGGAATATGAGAACAGTGCACACTTAGCTGGATGCTCACTGTCAAGGAGTTGCTCGACTTTTCCCTTTTTTATACTGTATTCTTATACCATAGCGTTTGCCTTTCGTGGAACGACGATTAGATTGATATCGATGAACAAACTTGTTACGATCAACAACAACCTGTATCTTTATTTTTGGGCCATGAGATGATGATTGACAACTGCTATCTCCATTGTTCGGCCGTGAGATAGTATCGTGTATCGTTTGATGTCTTTGTGATGTTTTGTAATGCATAATGTTGGAATTCCCAAGCTCACGGAGGTGATTGGTTCGTGATTAACTCTCAGTGCTTGACCAAGTTCGATGTGCTAAGTGGCTATGAAGTTTGTCTTGTCGTCTCGTAGGGGCTGAACCTTAAAAGGACTCGTCATGGCTGCATGCCCACGTCCACGTCGCCGAGCTCATTTATATCAAATACAACCACTGATACCCTGCGTTCCTTGGTTGGATGTGGTAGTCCCATTCGCGAATCGGTCCAGTGGGTTTTGAAGTCAGCGGCGTCTGGTGAGGGAAGTATTTTCCATTTCGAGACGCTGGTGTTGGACTCCCTCTTTTGTGTTATGGAAGGTTGGTCGAGCCACCGGATAAGTAGCAAGCGTTCCTGCCGCTAAGTCAATCTGTGGCAGCTGATACATCTATACGTCCGGACAACAGCGCATGCGGAGATTTCCACCATCGCTGGTGTGCTATAATCTTGGTACAAGACAGACTGGAACACGTTCTGAAGAGGTATTTGCATTGGCTTGCGGTATTCTCCTACTACATGGCAACAACTATCCGTATCTATGTTTCTCCTCGGTCGACAGGACGCCACCCCCCTCTCTCCGGTAGGCACACGACAGCTCCAGGAACGGCGAGGTAGTGAACCCAGAACTGGGGGAAAAGCAAGTTGTACCGTTCCCTACATTGTGGATTCGATCGATCTTCCGACTTCCGTGTGTCCGTCCCGAAGAAGAAAAGAAAAGAACGTGGCTAGACAACGTCATGAGAAATCTCCGTGGTCACAAGCTGCATCCATGTCTGCGATACAGCTCTTGTTGCGGGCTTAGATTGCAGAGGCAGCAGTATCTGCCCGAGCGTCTTCACCACACGGGCTGTGCTTCGACCTAATGCATCGAGGATGGATACTTCCTGATTCCGAGAATCCTCCCCGGCATCCCCGCACATGCTTCCGCCTTCACAGTCGCGTGCGGCTAACTCTTGGTACGTGATATGCAGAAGATAGTGGAATTGCGCGTCCATTGGCCATCTGTAACACGAGGTTCGACTTGGTGTGGCTGATCTGCAAGTCCGTTGTGATCTGCGCTGCATGTGTAACTTCCGCGGAGCTGGTGGGGGGATGGGAGGGTCCTGGATGGACGCTTGACTTGCCTACGGAGGCGATGTGGCTTGCGGAGAGACCCTGAGCTAGAAGGCATGGAAGGAAGGAAGCAGTGTGTGTGTGGAGATAGTGAAGATAGCCAGGATCAGGGGAGCCATGCACGCTTAGAGTCGGTGAAGTTATGAGCTGTTTTGGACAGCGAGACGAGTATCGTGAGCTGGTTGGGATAGCGATGCAACTTTGCCTTTCCGAGCAAGCGGCTGGCGCACAGCGGTCATGTGTTGGACGATCATTGGGAAGTGCAGGCAGCCAAGGCAGGAGTGAGCTTGCAAAGTCCACGTGTGAAGATGCTAGAGTCAGTAAATCCCGCTGTCGTTCATTGCTTTTGAGGCTGAATCGAGCCGAAGCCACAGACGCAAGGTCATGGGCACAGCATAACTCACGTCGCATTCGTACCGATGTGGCGCAACGTGTGAAATGCCGGTCTCGAATACCTGGCCAAGAGGCTTCGTACGAACTTTAATCGCTAACCTGAGCCGTCGACACCGGATGGATAGTGCCCGCCCGTGAAGTGAAGCTACTGAGGACGTTTCGTGAATGCTAAGCCGCATCGAGGCAAGGCGTCTCATCCAAGATGAGGATCAGGTACAACTGCATTGACTCGACCCACCAAACACGTTTGAGGGAACAAAGGTCGAATGTTGGTTGAGGATGAGCGGAGCGGCGAAGAGAAGGCCCGTCGTATCCATCTCCGACAAGGTGTGGCAAAACGGCTGCGCCACGGAGATCACAAAAAGCTTGAGTGCTCAACAGATGGATTGTTTGGGTGACAGCGTGAGAGATGCGTTCACTCGACATGACATGGCGGCGCCCCATGCAAATGGTGCAGCGCTCAGACAACATTACGCAAAACACGTTAGCCAAAAGGGCTTAGTGCGATGGGTGGGTCATGCACGGGTGAAAATCGCGTGTCGTCGATTTGCAGGCCATTCCACACAGACAACAAAGCCTGTTAGCCTCATTGCGCACGAGCTTGGTCTAGCATGGCACATTATTAAGAGAATCATTTAGCACAGGGCGAGAAGCCAAGGGAAGCTGAGAAAAAAACTTTGAGACCTGCTTGCTGAGAAAGGGATCACCATCGGTCCTATACTCGGTCCCATTCCCCCGCCATCCGATTCGCACCGCTGCAACAGGCCTTGATGACGACGTAGGTGCTAATCGCGAGTGTGGTTCTTCAGCTGATGGCGAAGTTCCTACCTGTTACCTTCTTATATGCCTTTTTTCGCCGATTGAGACGCGGATTACTACTATAGTCTATGCTTGCGGCTCGCCAACACCCTGTGGATACCTACTAGATGAATCAGGCCAGCATGACCACTCCACGACGGAAAGCATGTGTCGAATGCCGCCAGCAAAAGGTACTTCCCCACCTCAATGGGACGCGACAATGTCCGACGATGCTATCAATCGTTTACTGATACTCTTCTTTGCAGATTCGATGTGATGTCGAGCAGCACAAGGTACCGCATGACCCATGCGGGCGCTGCAAGAAGATGGGACTGGAATGTCGCATCCTCCCTACATCAACCAGGAATTTGCGCCAGACCAAAGCAGAGATGCGACGAGAGCTGGAGGAGTTGCGATGGAACATGAGACAAGGGCAGAATCCTGGCGATGCAAACTACCCTCACTCGACGGCCTCACCAACCGTCGATATGCAGAATTACACCCCACTTGAACACGCTTCAGCCACATATTCGGATCCTTCTGGAAGGACTGATGCATCAGATTCAATGTCCCCAGCTTTCGACTCGAGGCCTCCGACACGAAAAGGTTCCGATCACCACGGCACGGTACCACGCGTGATAGACGGCTACTTACTCGATTCGAAACGGATCGACGATTGCTTCACCATGTCAGTCAGCCCAAAACATCTCTCTCGGTGTATACTAACAGCATCGTAGTTATTTCACACAATACCATCCGCTGTTCCCTATCTTGGACCCATCAATAGGGCCCAATAATTACTATGATCAATCGCCCTTCCTGTTCTGGACTATCGTGGTCACGGGATCGCGGCGGTACTCTGAACATGAAGTCCTTGAAAGGACAAGTCAGCCCATCACTCAACTAGCATTTTCCTCAATGGCGTTACGTACCTCGCAAGTTCCAATCATCCAAGGCCTTTTAATTCTTTGCACCTGGCGACTACCTACCAACTCAATGTACAAAGATACAACACACCTCATGTGCGGTTCAGCAGTACATCTAGCAACGCAAATTGGCCTTCACATAGCAGGCGTAGGCCAGGATTTTGCTAGGACACCACTCGAGAAGGATCAATCGCTCAAGGTGCAACGTGCCAGACTTTGGCTATGTTGCGTCATCGTCTCCATAAGGTAAGGACTGTAGACACAATCTCGAAACTTGCGCTAACCATGTTTAGAACGAGTTGTGTTGAAGGCATACCACCTCTTGCTGAATCATTCTTCGATGGGGATGAGCAAGACCGGGAAGACATGGTTCCGTACCTACCTTCTGACCTGCAATTCTTGCACAAAGTCTACATCATCCTCATGCGTGCCATAGTCGCTATGGGAAAAACTAACTTACAGTCTATTCACTGCGACGTCCGTGTGCTACGGTCGTTGATCGGTATATTCGACTCGCAGCTCCTCAGCCTGGCTCCGTCTTCCCCAAGTGAACTCGGTAAGTTTGATCAAACTCGTACAAAATTCGATCTGACGAAATAGATGCTCTGCAACTCAGCTGTGCACGTATACATGTGATGGCGTTCCATTTCTTCGCTCATCCCACGAATCCCGGGCCCGACGCAGAGGGTCTTTCAAGGTTTTACTCTCTATGCATCTCAGTCATTCAATCCGCGGCAACTATGCAAACGACACAAAAGATCCACTTACCTTCTGTCTCGCAATCGTTCATTGATCGTACCATCACCCTGGCTGGTTTCACCATTTTGAGGCTTGTTCGAAGTCCGCTCGCTCAACACCTGGATTTGCTTGCGGGCGAACGAGCATTCTCCCAAGCGTATGATTTCCTCCAGAATGTGTCTTTGCAACCGGGAGATATCCACTTCCGGACTGCACATATTATGAAAGATTTATGGGGTAGCGACAAAGTGTTCCGTAAGAAGGACGGTCGTGTGGAATCGTTATATCTAAGGTTGAGAACAAGGTTGAGCATGAGCATCAGCTACGACATGTTCTGGTACTGGCGAGAGGAATTCGGCAATATGCAAAATCCCTACAACGGCGACGAAGCGACACTTGAAAACGCTCAGCAGAGTGCACCTCGTAAGCATTTTACTACCAACTTTGGTCAGCACATAGCTAACAAACAGGTCAAGAATACTCGTCACAGCAACAACAGCAACACCAGCAGCAGCACCACCAACAACAGCAGCAACAACAGCAGCAATTGGATCCATCGATGAGACAGCAACTTCCGGTAACCAAATTCGACCCCAGCTTGGTCAATCCCCAGATGCAACCGGATCCGTCCGTGATGAGCAGCTTCGATGCTTGGGAGGGTCCAGATTACGGTGTACCACCAATGCTCGATCAATTCCCTGATTACGACTGGGCAGCCGGCTTTGAGTTCTCGAACGCCGAGATGCCCAACGTACCGGTTGGACCTATAAATCCAATGATGACAGCACCAGGTCCTGGAGGTGCACCAAATATGGGGTATACCTACGGTTAGACGTTGAGTGGTTGGTGTCCGTGTGAGAGAGAATGGCTTGGACGCGATGGAAGAGTGACGACTATGGTTTCTCGCCTGGTGCGGGAAATGAAGTGTTCAGATACCGTATACCTACTCAGATACGCAATGCCATGGGAAGATCTTGCGACCAACCAAAGAAGCCAGATTCTGTCTACTATGCGCCACCAAAGACGGATCTCTGAACACTAGGTCGCGGTGGCGAGGACCGGTCGACCACGTGCGGATACGGCGGGAAGTGATCGCGATGTCGGAAAATTGTTCGATCAGATCGATGCGGGCTGCACCTAGGATCAGGCGTGACGCCTAAGAGTTGCTGGGATGGTGTTCAACTGAGCCGGCAGGAACCGAAAGATCTCCGAATCCGATTTGCGACCATTTCGCAGGTGTATATAATAACAGAGGGTCTTCTCTTTCTGGTAGAGACGAGCATACGATGGATCTTACGGCAAAAGAATCTGCTCAGCATTGTCTGCGGTGTTGTCAGCAACCCAACCCTGGTGCCCACTAGCGCTGGCGTGCGCTAGATGGTCAATCCTGAAGGCGTGTGGAGGAAGGAAGAGAACACGCATTACAACACCAGGAAATCATCGTGCCGGCTGCCAGCTCACTTTAAATCCCAGTCTACCCCCTCATCACCCCCATGCGCTCGCCTACCCAGGACTTCGGCATCGGCCAGCATTCCGAACGGGGCATCACATCCTTCTTCTTCTTCTCATACGACATTGCCTTTCCGCCTACGACAAGCCGACCATGATATCGGCGAACCCGAGCCTTGCAGTCGTCTGGCCAGTGAGATGGGACGAGTGAGGCGCTCCTACCGGTCAAACTGCCGGCGAACATCGGCACATGACACTACGTCAGCAAGAGGAACAGGGCATTGCGGGGTGTCACCACAACAGCTTTTCCCTGGTGTTTACGCATATCTTGGGCGTTATGACGTGAGTGGGTAATCTTCACAATTCTGATTTGTGAACGAGCTGGTAAACGTTCAACCAAACCTTTTCGCCATCGCGCAAAAGATCCTTTCTCACAAACCAGATCCTTCGGAGGACTTGGCCGAGAAGATGGGGATAGGCGGTCATAGATGTGCAGCGTAGTTTTTCTTTCCATGAGGGTGTGGTTACCATTATTTTTCGTTTCGTACTTTTTTAGGTTTAGCTATCTAGATTCTATATAAGGCGTTAGGAGTTTGCTCCGGTTGGTAATTACACTATTACTTTTGAAAATCTCCGGTCTCTTTTCGGGTTGACAGGCTCCTAGTCGCGACGGACGAATAACTATCACTACCGGATCTGGCATACCATTCCGCCACAGTATATACGCAAGACGCCGATACTCAGCGGGCAAAAGTGAGGCCACCGAGTGTCTGTTCCTGAGCACACTGTACTTTACGAGGACGTTGTGCTTCTTAAACGGATCGGATCTGGCGCGGCTTGAAAGCGAGGAAAAGCAAAACGCAACATTCATTGAGAAAAGCTTGATCGTTACCATTCATTGATATCCTTGAGAGCGAAAAAGAGAAGGGAAACATGGGATCCAGCAAAGCACCCGAAAGAAGGATGACAGCAGTTGAGAAGCTGAGAAGCATGTTGGCGGATCCGGACAAATTTCTTTCTTGTCCCGGGGTGTACGATGGCTTCACAGCGAGGATAGCCCTTCAAGAAGGTGTGGACTGTCTATACATGGTATGTCTTACAGGTCATTGTCAGTATCCCGCGTTACCATAACTAACACGCCTACCCAGACTGGTGCAGGAACAACAATGTCCCGTCTAGGCGCCGCCGACATGGGCATAGCAACCTTCACCGACATGCTCCAAAACGCCACAATGCTTGCTTCCATCTCCCCGAGCACACCTCTAATTGCCGACGCCGATACAGGCTACGGCGGTCCCGTAATGGTCGGTCGCACAGTAACATCCTATATCCGCGCAGGCGTTGCGGGTCTGCATCTAGAAGACCAAATAGTGAGCAAGCGCTGCGGTCACCTAAACGGCAAGCAACTCGTCGACACGGAAGAATTCGAATCTAGGATCCGCGCTGCGAGGTTAGCGAGAGAGGAATCCGGTGGTGACATTGTGATTATCGCAAGGACAGATGCCTTGCAGGGTTTTGGTTATGATGAAGCTTTGCATCGTCTTCGTGCTGCTGTTGCTCAAGGCGCCGATGTGGCCTTCTTGGAAGGTGTTACGACGGCTGAAGACGCGAAGAAGATATGCGCTGATTTGGCGCCCACACCTTGTCTTTTTAACAGTGTGCCTGGCGGTGTGTCTCCAGACTTTACAGTTGATGAGTGCAAGCAGCTCGGGTACAAACTTGCCATCTTCCCTTTGTTGGCATGCGAGGTTGTATATCCGGCGGTTAGGAAAGCGATCCAACAGATGAAGGCAGGACATGTTGAAAGTGTAGAGGAGGATGGAAAGAGACATGGACCTAGGGAACTGTTCAAACTGTGTGGGCTGGACGAGTTAATCGAGTTTGACGTCAAGGCTGGTGGATTAGGCTACAAGAATGGTGCGTGATGGGGATGTGCAGAGACAAGAAAAAGAAGTCAGGCTTGATGGACTTGGTGTGAGATGGGAGATGTGAGAAATATGCTATATACCACTGATAGTTTTGCAATTTAAGGTAGTTTCGAAGAAGGTTTATCACTGTTAACCTTGAGACTGCTTTTCCAAAGACGGCTATTCTCTGAAAATCCTTCTCTCCATCCTCTGCCACATGTTCTTCAAACCTTCAATATCCTCCCGGACTTTCTGCAACTCCTGCCAATGCTTTCCCTCGATCTCTCCCCTCCTAAGTTCGGCCTCTAGCCTAGCAATCTCGCTGATGATGACGACAGCCGTGTTGTAGTTTGTAGCATCATCATAAGTAGCCGCTACAAGCCGGTCAAGAGCTTTTCTAGCGGTCTCTAGCTTGTTTGTATAGGGCATGGTGTGACGCTCTGTTTGAGAGCATATGCGAGTGGCGGAGATTCTCAGAGTCGGGGTCGGGGTGGCAGGCCGAGCGGGAGGGGTAGGAATGATGATAGTTGTGGGTGGTTTATTGATTGAGTTTGTTGTTCGGGAGTGTGCGTGGTAGTGTTGCGATATGGGCAGATCTGGATCGTGATCGCCAGGCTTTGGGCCGCAGAAGTAGAGGGTGCGGATTTGTGTGGACAGGACCGATAGGCTTGGACGACCGATGGCTCGCACGTTGGTGATAGAGCAGCGGGTTGACGGAAACATGTTGAAATTTGCTTGAAGTTGTCTTCGAGATTTTGAGCGTCTTCGCAATCGGTTGGTTTGGTCGTGGGTGCTGTCGCAAGTTCAAAGTAACGACTAAGTTGCTATGAAGGTAACTTATAAAAGAGAGAACGAAAAAAAGATAATGTGCTCTTATTATACGTGAAGCAGAAATGTACCTCTCTGCTCACATTGGGATTCACCGCACTGACCGTGGCCGTTTCACGGAAGTGATTCAAGTCAGTGATACAAGAGCAGGAGAACGGTAATCACAAACCAGTTCCTCGCCACGGTACCGATTCCCATTTGCTGCCAGTCCTATGAGCACATACTTGCGAGGTTACATCCTTGGTTAGGCGGTTGTTGGTAAACTGGTGAGTCGATTATCTTGCGCTCGCTACCACACAAAACTCCTCATGCCTTCGCCAGACAAATCTACCTTACGGAATAATGCCAGTCATACTTCTCGGCATAGTGGTCATCACTCGAACGACGACTCATGCGGGTTAAGGGCAGAATACTTTCGGAATTTCTCAAGATGGGTGACCGTGGTTACACATCCGCCAACGCCTCAAATGAACCTCAACTTGGGTACCCTTAACTCCACTACACCGACCTATGACGCCGACGCCAAATGCAAAATCGCTCAGATGTCATTTAGCCCACTCTCGCATCGTCAGCTTCAGCTGCAGGCGGCGCTGTCTCTTTGGTAAGATAGTCGGCATCCTCAGCCTCTTCGTATTCTGCAATCAGACCTTGTACAACTTCCTTGGCTTCATCGAACTCGCCGAGACCATCTTTGAAGGGCACTTCACGTTTGTAGCTCTCAAGGAAAGCGTTACGTTTTCTGAGCGTGGAGTATTGCGCTACTATTCGCTTGAAGAGTGTGGCGATACCTGTGTGATTCGCAAGCATAAGTCCAGAAACTCGGTGTGAGGAGGTCACGTAGGGAGACTTCTTAGTCAAGGCGACTTGAATAGAGGCGGGGCCCCACGGTATAAAGGTAGCGAGACGTCGTTCGCGAATGCGCATAAGTGATTTGTGCACCTACGTAGTCAATGAGCTGAATTCAAGTAAGCAACTGGAGGAGACGTACATCTGAAGGGTCGGCCTCTCCCTGGATAATGTTCAAAATGGACATGTAGCAGCTCTTCTTGGTGGGGTTTGTAGAGACCATGCGGTTCTTGGGCTGCAAGAGTCGTCTCATAACGTCCAAGACGGTTGTTTTGCGAACAGTCTTGGCCTGCTCTACGTTCTCGCCGGAGAAGGGGGTGTAAGAAGTCATGAGGAAATGACAGCGCGGTGTGGGAATGAGCGATGCAACGATACCCACAAGGTCGTTGTGCATGTATCCAGGATAACGGAGGGTCGTGGTACTAGCGGACATGACGGTGGACACCAACTGGTTGGTCTGCTCGAACGAGGGGTTCATAACATGCAGTCGGTCTGCGGCAATCCTTGTCAAGGCTCCATTATCGAGGACAACCTGAAAATTCAGTAAGTAGGTATGGGATTGTTACTGGGGTTTACTCACCACGGAGTCTGCGTTTTGTGTCAAGCGTCTCATACTCAGCAAGCTGTTGTATGGTTGGACGACGATGTCGCCGTCCTGTGTGTTGGGAAAGACACTGTATGTCTGGATAAGCTTCTTTGGGAATCTGTCGTTCAATCGTTCGAGCATGTATGAGCCGAGACCGGATCCAGTACCACCAGCGATGGAGTGCAACATCATGAAACCCTCGAGTGAGTCTGAGCCGTCAGCCTCACGGTCAATCATATCCAAAATGTCCTCGTGCACCTGCTCGCCCATGCTGTAGCCCATGCCCCAGTTGTTTCCGGCGCCGGTGCCATCCTTGTGTATGTAGAAGTTTTCGGGGTTGTAGATGTTCTTGTAAGCGCTCGACTGGATGGAATTGAGGACCCTGGGCTCGAGATCCAGAAGAATGGCGCGTGGAATGTAGCGGGTATCGTCTGACTGGTAGAAGAAGACGTCTTTGCGGTCACCGCCCTCTGTCGCAAAGTCCTCGAGGTTGCCATCGCGATTGATACCGTGTTCTTGACAGAGCTGCTGCCAGAACTGCTGCCCGACGCTGTTGCCGCATTGGCCAGCCTGCAGTGTTATTATTTCTCTGACATGGATTAGCTACAACACGTGAGCGCATTCTGGTATATACGCAGGCGTACCTAGGCATTGTGGTGTTGATCAGCGACGTGGTGGGCTGCGAACGCGCTTTGGGCGGGGTGCACGCGTCGGGTCGCCAAATGTTTGGGCCCTGCCGTCATAGCTTTCCCCAACACCATCGACCCTTCGCTCCACCATGGGGGGTTGTAGACAATCGCCACTCTCTAGACACGACTTATACTCGGATATGCTGATATTTCATCGGATTACATAATCTACTGCTCCTCCTCTTCTCTTATCTTGACGAGTGACTTACGCTGAAACCCAAAGTAACACTGGAACAAGACCGTGTATATCAGACAGAAGAAGTTGATCCGCAGCACGTCCAGCCATGTCATCATCGTCACCCCGTCTCTCGTTCCCTCGTGCCACGACTTCCGAACCTCCAGAAATAGCTTCGGGTCGTCCGTCACGACGCCATCAAGGCCGTGCCGTATGTCCCATCGCATCCGGCTCTCCTCGTTCACCGTCCATGCGTACACGGGCCGACAGTCGCTCTGAGCTTTCCGTATAAACAGCCGACCCCATGGCGTCATGAGAATGGCCTGTGCCATGTTGAAAGAGACGTTCGGTACAGTAAAGAAATACGACGCAATCAGCGTTGAGAAGCCAATGTGCGAGATTGGGAAGCCAGGCAGGTACCGTGAGCATAGCGGAAGGTACTTGGCTGCCCAGCACCCTAGCACGATACGCTTCTGCCATGGCCTAGATGGTGACGGAGGGACGCTCCGAATTGTGTCACCAATCAAGCGCATCACATCGTCCGCGTTGTTGTCAAGCTGTACGCTATCAGTATGAGGCTGTACAAACAGACTAGTAATGCATACCTTGATATCGAGCAACACCCAGATATCTTCGAGTCCAGGTTGTGCAAGATACTCGAGCAGATCCAAAAGACGAGGCATCTTCTCGTGGGGTTCTTTTAATGTCCTCAGCTTACTTATGAACTCATAGTTGCAGTCTATAACCTTCTCGTCTCTGCCAAAACACCGCTTCAGGTCCTTGTCCTAAGGCAGAGTCAGTCTGCGATCGACGCACCGTCGTCGGATAGACTCACATGAGATAGTACGACTACACCATCTTTCGTCAGGTGTACGTCTGTCTCCAGACCCTCTGCGCCTACTTCAACTGCTCCCTTGAACGCCCCCATAGTGTTCTCAGGGAACTTGGCCTTGTACCCTCGGTGGGCAATAGCCTGTGGTAACCGCCTGCCAGATACATTTTTACGTCCAAATGCAAACGTAGCTATACAGTTGGTCAACACACACACACACACACACACACACAGTCGCAGTCCGGGACTACAGTAGGTTTCCTAACCTGCGGGGAACTTGGCTTTCGGACCGAGCAGTGGCTGCTCAACAATCTTGTCGAGCTGCTTGGTGAGCCCTTCAAACACTGGCGGTACTCCTACAACCATGTTTTCGAGGATTGGTGTTTGTACGTCGAACGCGCTGTCGACGCTGCCAACGTCCGTCTTGATCTCAGACATGACGAAATGCTTTCTGGCCCGGCAGTTCCGAAAGCGGACAAGAGCGGAGTTTTCGGGAATAAGAACAATAGCGTAGATGGGAAATGTACAATGAAAGGTATGAACAAACGCATGCGCAAGTTCAGCGTCAAGGCAAAGGTTACAAATATCCACACCTGCAAGCACAACCAATCTCCCATCTCCACATTATACACCTGCAAGGCAAATTTGCGGCGCGGAATCTCAAAGACCCTTCCCTTACGGGTGCCGCCGAACGCGCACTCGTGCGCCGCAACATCTCAAAAGCGCCGTGCAGGACCCTCGCCCAACCCACACTCTCAAGGACACCGAATCTGTTCCAAAATCAGCCACCCATGTTACCGCAACGGGCATGGTAGGCTGGAAAGCGCAGACCGATGGAGAAGACCTGCGTCCCGCATTGGCTAGCAAGGCCAGCTAAGCTTCGTTCCAAGATGGTCTCCATGAGTCCCGGATGTATCAGCTCCCGGCGCCACTAAGACAGTTGGAGTTGCAGCATGCATCCCTTCTCACGCATTCAACGTGTCAGCTAAGGCAACGTATAACATGAATCTTTGTGGGTTATAAAATAGGGATTATCCCTTTACGCGCTTTCGTGCAACTTGACCGCTTCGAAAAAGGGTAGTGCCAACATGGACAGTGCTAGTGTAATGGAAGAAGTGGTGAAATTCCATCAAATCCGGTGCCGTGGGTGGATCTACCGCTAGATGCGCGTGGCGCGTCGATCAGGTCCTTGCTTTGAAGCTTGCGCACGTGCTGGCTGTCAGGAGGATGGTGACTTCCCGTCTACATGCATGCGAGTTCGTCAAGGCTGGTCATACCGTTGACCGCTTTATGCTTATCGTGTCACGTTTGTTGAGATGGTAATCTCCCAACTGTAAGATGCTTGCAGGCAGCCTGTAAGGCCAGCCATACGAAATGGCGCGTGGCGCTTTCGGGTAAGATTGAGCCGTAGATGAGTAGAATACATGTGGTGGGGTACTTGGTTCCCATTGGAGATTGCTAATGATGAGGTTAGTGGTCGTTTACCCTTGAAAAAGTGTATGAGTGAGATCAGTGACAGATAATACGAAGGTCTAGGTACTGCGGTCTCGAGGACTTTCAAAGTCTTGCTATGATATCTCAAGCCATGTGTGGTCTCGACGAATCTTAATGCACTATAGAGACTGACAAGCGTCTAGTCTCGACTCAGTATTGTCACTTTCATCTCGAGGGGTGTACATCGAACCATATCTCCCTACGCCCAATCTTGGGCTACTCCCGTAGACACCAAATGCGCGAAAGCATTACCCTCAGCATACATCTCTCCGTGCACTACCCGCTCCTCCTATGAGGCAACCTCGAACTTTGGCGTGTATTTTGCTGCCGCCTTTGCAAACTCCTCTTTCTTGCTCGCCCAGTCTGCAATAGCCCTATGCTGTGGTGCCGAAGATTGCAGTTGTGACTTCAGTTGCTCAGCGTCCTCCTTCTTACCAAGCAGCGTGTTAAGGACGATGAGGTTGGCGAGTGTGTCGGCAGAAGTGCCGTCGATGGAAAGCGCTTGTTGTAGAGCGGCTTCGGCTTCCGGGAGGCGGCCGAGGTGGAGTTCTGATACGGCCTGTGCGACGAGGGAGTGTGGGGAGGTGGATTGAGAGCTCGTGGCTAGCTCTTCGAAGACGTAGAATGCAGATTGGTACTTCTCGCCGCCCTGAATGCGATATTAATGGTAAGCCTAATAGTAACGGTCGTACAGGAGAACATACTTCTCGCATGCCAACCCAGCTCTCTGCGATGTTGACAAGCAGGCTGTCTTGTGCCCATTTCCGTGCACGCTGAGCCTCTTTTGCAGCGAGATCTGTGCGGTTTTGTTGGAGGTGGATTTGTACGATGAGTGCAACGCTACCTAGACGTTAGCCACTGACTCTCTCATAACATGAGGCACGTAGAGGAATCTGCATGACGTACGCGTCCAAACTGCCTTGGTGCTTGCTCAACACATTGAGCGCGGCCTCAGTCTCGCCCGCCCTTTCTAATATCATGCCCACGCAAAGCTGCACCGTCAAGTTGTCCTGCCCATGTTGCTCTGCCAGCTTCTTCGCCTGGCTTAATACGTCCTTGGACTGCTCATAGTCGGCTAGTAGCTTCACTGCGATCAGATCTGGTGTCTTCTCGGATGCGAGTTCGTTGGACACGGCTTGTGCTTGGCCGAGCGCGATTTGACTGCGGAGCTGGAGGACGCGAACGGGAAGCGCATTTGACGAGGAGAAATTTGAAGTATCGAAGTCGAGAACCTGCTGGTAGGCGCCAGCGTGGAAGGCCGAGTGGATGTTTATGAGCTCTGGATAGACATTAGTGGGGCTCTGAGCTGGTGTGGCTGGTGGTCCAACGAACCTCCCTCGGGCGAGTAGGGGTCCATGATTGTAGTGCTTGTGGGGTGGCTTTGTATGGTGAGCGACTGGAATGTTTCGTGTCAATGGCTTCTAGATTGAAGATGCAATGGTGGTGATGAAGCCAGATTGAGTTTGGCTTCCTTGCTCGGACCCTAAGCGACGCTCATTGGCTGCTGCTCCGCATCCGCATCTGGCTGCCACGATGCTATGCCAGCCAATGTATTCGTCCGACTAGTCTTCTACACTCTACGAATAGTAAAAGTCATGAATCTCGTACCAGCAGGCACCAGACTAGTCTTCATCCTCTTTGATAGATCTTCCTCGCCAAGTACAGCTTGAACCTCCCAATCTGTTCCAGTCTCATCTCCAACCTGCTTCCACATCTTCGCCCACGACTCAGGATTGTGCCAAAAAGCAGTCATCTCCTTCATGACATGTGCGAAACTGCCAGCTTCAGGCTTGCCGCCCTGTCGTCCAACAATAAGGCTTCCAGATACTGGCTTCAACAACTGAACAGCACGCTTGGCTGCCTTCACCTGTTGGTCCCAGTCGAACAGGTGAAAGAAGGACGCGGCGTTGATCACGTCCATCTTCCCATCCATCTGCTTCAGCGCCGAGTCGGTGTCGAAGATGTCGGCTTCCACAAATTGCGTCTGCAGGGTTGACTTGTCCAAGAACATATCATAACCAATCCCCCAGAAGTTCTTCTTGAGATCGGATGCATACATATGCTCTGAGGGGGCGCCATCATGAACCAACTTGCGGATATCCTGGCCCATACAACACCCCAGATCGAGGAATTTCTCCCCGCTCTTGATCCGACTGAGAACTTCCTGGTAGGCGGGGTTCACCCCAATGGAGAAATTCAAGAAGCCCCAGTTTCCCAGGCAAGGATACGGGAACTATTACATTGTCAACACAGTTGTGCTCTTGTTGCCCAACGGGTACCCAAACTCACAACCGTAAATGCGTCATCTCTCACACGTTTAATATGAGTGACTACGTCCCCCGGTGGTATCTTGCTATACTTCTCAAAAATGTTTCTTGTCGCAGGACTTGGCTCCTCAAGCTCTTTGGTGTACCATGGTAGTAACTCGGGATTCTTTTCATATTCTTTGGTCTCGAGAATCTGCTGCACAGAACTGCGCTCTTCCTGAGCCGAATCTTGTACTGGGGCGGCTTCGGTCATGGTTGCGCTGCTTGTATGTTCTTAGAATAACTTCAGTGGTATTGGCACTTCCCAATAACTCTCGCAAACTCATCGTAGGCCATCTCTTTATGTTTCTTCACACATGCAGTCAGTATCCGGTTTCGTGATAGTGCCAGGCATACGGCCGCCCTCGTCATCAGGCAGCCATCCCCCAGGAACCCTCTACATCAAATCGGCTTTACAACTACTCCGGCTGTCCGTGACAACTACACAGAAAAGATATGTCAGATGTCAGTCGTAAAGCGTGGACCAGTCTGGCAGTCGTGGAGATAATGCTACCCAATATAGATGCCCTGCGGCTGGACCTTCCCGGGATGACCTTGGTGGGGGATGGCGGGGCAGGTACCGCGCGCGACCAGTGACGTGCATAGACCTAGAAAATTGTGCCCAACGCAAACACAAGGAAAAACTCCGCAAACCTGAAGGTCCCCATATATATCCGGCGACAGCTCTGTCAATCTTCTGTTTACTTCCGTAAACGATCACGTCCTCTACTCTACCCTTCTTTTTCAACCCACAGATTTTTCAAGATGCCTGCTATCGAACACCCTACCATCAAGGGTAAGTCAAGTCGCGTTCTACCAGATTCACGAATCAATTGGACACCCCACCCTATCCAGGCTCAATGACTAACTATTCTGCTATAGATGGCTGGTTCCGCGAGATCTCCGGCATGTGGCCCGGTCAGGCCATGACTCTCCAGGTCAAGGAGGTTCTTCACCACGAGAAGAGCCAGTACCAGGACGTTCTCATCTTTGAGTCCACCAACTACGGCACCGTCCTTGTCCTCGACAACGTCATCCAATGTACCGAGCGCGACGAGTTCTCGTATGTCACACCTAGTTGGAAGGCACGAACAATGGTTGACGATAGAGCAGCTACCAGGAGATGATCACCCACCTTGCCATGAACTCCCACCCCAACCCTGAGAAGGTCTTGGTAATTGGCGGCGGTGACGGTGGTGTCCTCCGTGAGGTTGTCAAGCACGACTGTGTCAAGGAGGCCACCCTCTGCGACATTGACGAGGCTGTCATCCGTCTCTCCAAGCAGTACCTCCCCGGCATGTCGGTCGGCTTCGAGCACCCCAAGACCACCACCATCGTTGGTGACGGCTTCAAGTTCCTCGAGGACAAGAAGGGCGAATTCGACGTCATCATCACTGACTCCAGCGACCCAGAGGGTCCCGCTGAGGCTCTCTTCCAGAAGTCATACTTCGAGCTGCTTAACGGCGCACTCCGCGAAGGCGGTGTCATTACCACCCAAGGTTGTAAGCCCTCTCCTTGTCCACTCGTTACAAGTTCACTTTTCGAAGACCTCCACGCGCCGGGAAGGTGCTGTTCTGGTCAATGGCTAACATTCCCATGTAGCCGAGAACCAATGGCTTCACATGCCCCTCATTGTCAACCTCAAGAAGGCTTGCAAGGAGGTCTTCCCCAACGTCGAGTACGGTTACACCACTATCCCTACCTACCCCTCCGGTCAAATCGGCTTCATGGTCTGCAGCAAGGACGCCAACCGCGACCTCAAGAAGCCCCTCCGCAGCTGGTCCACCGAGGAGGAGGAGCAACTTTGCAGGTACTACAGCAAGGAGATCCACGAGGCAGCTTTCGTTCTGCCTACTTTCGCTCGCAAGGCTCTCCAATAAGTGTCTCGCTTGTCGAATTTCTTTTCGTTACGACTTCACTAGATACCACGATATGTGATGAATACCAAAAGACTGTAAAGTCATGTACATTCACCCAACAATACTTCAAAACTTCGTCTCAGTTACGTGCCACGATTTTTTCGCCAACTTCTACGCGTTTAAACTTCTATTAAATAGCCAGGTTCACCCACGCCCAGTCACATCCTCCCGATTTTATTTTCCTCGCCCTCTGCGTCATCCCGTACTCGCCATTGCCACTATGTCTACTACTCTGGATGGAACATCTCAAGTCATACATGTTGTTCACTCATGCTGGATACCCAACTAAGATAGCCACGAGACAGTCGTAAGCGCCTGTTTACTTCTTGCGCTTCGGACCGCCGCCCCAAGTTACCAGTGCTCAGCAACACTCCGGCAGTTGAAGGTCTCGGGAGCTCTCGGGTGGCTCCCAAGGAGATTGACATGCGCGAGTTTCAGCACCAGCTTGAGCCTGAAGGCAAACATACGCTGACCCGCCTGTGAGTGGACAGAAACGGCGCGGGGGCGGTCATTGCAACCATACTGGTAGCGAGTATGAGCCCACTTCACTCTGTGTTCCACGCGACATTTGCCGTAAACGCTTGCCATATCTCGACTCCATGTAACAGCCATGCGTGGCGTATGAGGTCTGTGGACCATCGGTACTAACGGCAGCGATTTCATGCAGTACACACTCGCCTAGTAAGTGTGTCGCAAAGGTCTACAATTAGCGAGGAGCAAGCTGTCTCGCCTAAACTTCTCCTGTACCAGATGGGAGTTCGAAGCAAAGAGGTATGATTATAGAGGGACTAGTACAAATTTGGGTTGTTTCGTCCATCTCTGCTAGTCCAGCCGGCAGGTGGCATAACTTTGCGGCGATGCGATTCATAGTGAATCTCGAATACAGTTTGCTCCTAATCATGATACCCGCTGTGGCTTTTCTAAACGAAGTGTGGATCAAACGCGGAGAGTGTCGGTATGAGCCGATGACTGAGACTTTCCCATGAGGGAGCGCTTGTCAGCCATGAACGCTCAGGGTCATCGAAGGATTCTGACAGTCGAGCGAAGTGACCATGCGGTGGAGCGTGCCTTAGAAGACAGGCTGAAAGGAACTTCTGGGCCGCCTAGGCCGTTGGAATCTGTGTCAAGATCGCGGAATAGAATGAAGCTTCGTTCTATGTTTGGTAGATGCTCCGGCATGGACCCACGAGTTTGTGACACGCGAGGTGTCACAAAATTTACGGCGGGCTAGCCGCTACAGATGGGCGGTACCCTTCGTTTGAGGCTGGCGCATTGGATCGTGATGTGGCAATGCTCCAGAATAGCGGTGGCAGAGATGTCTTGCAGATGCGGATTGAATATAGTAGGTCTCGCATCGTGCCTAACACCTGCCTCAAGCTGCACCACTGTCTTTCCCCCAATTGCGCCTTCGCTCTTTCGGCAACACGACGTTCAGTCGTGTACACTTTGTACATTTCTCTCTTATTTAACCAGGTCGAGCCGGGCTCTTCCTTCATTATAATCTTTACCTTCACTTCCGGTTACACGGTTCGCTGGTCGTCACATCACCTCGGTCACCGTTAGCAGCTATCACAAACACAACCTTACGACTCGCGCCCATGCAGTAGCACGATCCATCGCTTCCTTTGTGTCCCCCTTTCGTTTTTGCCTGGAGCATTTATTATTTTCGACAGAACCGTCTGGATACGTTCATCTTTCGCTGTACATATTCCTGCCGCCTCAGCCGAACAAAAACGCCGGTTAATATCCTATCCGCCAAGGTCTACAACTAAACACCCCGAAAGACTAAGCGCGATTAACGGGCGCTCGATCAGTAACGCATAATCAAGCTACGATGTTGTCGGCGACACTCAAGAATGGGGAGCCGTTTAGTCCGGCCAAGGTTCACCCGCTCCTGTCCCCACAGGCGGCCAGTTCAAGTTTCTCCGACCGCGACCTTAACCCCGTCGATGCCGATGCCTCATTTAATAATCCCACCCGCCCAGAGTCTCCACAGCCTCCGCAGACCAGCGTCCACTGCCCCCAGGACGCGCCGTATAATGCATCGGTAGTAACCACAGAAATTGGCGGTACGCCCGCTGTAACACAACACCCAGCCAGTCTGACATCGGACGAATCCTCCCGCAAAGAAGACCCCACCGCTATCAGCAAGTCCTCCTCCATCGAGAACCTCTCCGTCCTCCCGCGCATCCCGTCTTTTGGTGAGAACCGCGTTCGGAAGCACCGCAAGAACGCGCAATCAATCGACTCCGCGATACCCCGCCAGACTCTTCTTAAGGCGTTACAGTCTCGGCCTCCGCCTTCGTCGGCGACACAACAGTCCATGGATTCCGTCATGGAAGGCTCAGAGAACGGAGGGAAGAATGCGCGATCAAAGAGCATCACTCATTCGCAACTTGCAAAAGCGCTTTCCGAACTTGAATTGCACTCTGCGGACCTTTCTGCAAGCAAGATGGCTGCGCTCGCATCGCCATGCTTTTTCCATAAGAAGTTTGACAAGGCTGTGAACCTGGGAAAGGTCATGGAAGAGATGTCCGAGGATGACACAATATCGCATTCAAGACTCGTGCAGACTGCGAACAGTGTCCGTGAGGTATCGAAGCAACTGCAACGTCGACCCATCAAGATGACGGTACGCAATGTCATGATTGTTACCAAGGCTCGTGACAACAACCTTGTATACCTTACGCGCGAGTTGGCGGAATGGCTCATGACTACCTCGCGCTACGGCTCAGACATTGGAGTGAACGTCTACGTAGACCACAAGCTGCGCAAGTCGAAGCGCTTCGATGCTGCCTCTTTGCTAGCCAAAGACAAACGCTACGAGAATATGCTTCGTTGGTGGACACCAGACCTGTGCTGGGAAACCCCAGAGATCTTCGATCTTGTTCTTACTCTTGGTGGAGACGGCACCGTACTTTTCACCTCGTGGCTCTTCCAGCGCATCGTACCGCCGATTCTGTCTTTCTCGCTCGGCAGCCTTGGTTTCCTTACAAACTTCGAATTCGCGCAGTACAGGCCAGCGCTCGACAAGATCATGTGCGAGACTGGTATGCGTGTGAATCTGCGCATGCGCTTCACCTGCACAGTATACCGCTACCAGAAGAACGTTGCCCAAGGATCACCTCAGCACATCGAAGCTGAACAATTCGAGGTACTCAACGAGCTTGTCATTGACCGCGGCCCATCACCCTACGTCTCGAACCTCGAGCTCTACGGCGATAACAACCTGCTTACCGTTGTGCAAGCAGACGGTGTTATCTTCTCGACGCCTACCGGTTCAACAGCATACTCGCTCTCTGCAGGTGGCTCTCTCGTGCATCCGGATATTCCCGCTATCCTCCTGACACCCATCTGCCCGCATACTCTCTCCTTCCGCCCCATGCTGCTTAACGACAGCATGCTCCTCCGTATCGCAGTACCTCTCAAGTCACGGGCTACCGCCTACTGCGCCTTCGACGGCAAGGGCCGTGTCGAACTCCGTCAAGGCGACCACGTCACCATCGCCGCTTCGCAGTACCCATTTCCTACCGTACTCTCGCAGCCAACCGAATGGTTCGATAGCATCAGCCGCACACTACGATGGAACTCGCGCGGTGCGACACAGAAGGCCTGGGATGGCGACGATGACGAAGAGACTGAGGAAGAGAAGGAGCCCGATTTTGACATCGACTTTGACAACGACGACGTCGATCGCGATTCCGGATACAGCGCTGAAGGTAGCACTGTCGATGGCAGGGGAAGCCCAATAAGAAAGGGTGTAGTGCTACCCTTCTTGTAGGCTCTACCCTTACTGGAAAGAGTCGGATATGTGCATAATGGTGTGAAGGAAGTTATCTTTTCTCTTCCACTGGTTATCCACTCACGCATCGTAGTGCTGCTTGGGCGGGTCCCGGTGGTTTCTTTTTATCTTGTATATGATGTTCGTTGAATTGCACACGACACATAAGCATCTTTCCAGCATTATTTCACGTCATTCGCTTGCTTGGGTTATCTTTTAGAAGAAGTGTTCGTGGGCATGTAACTTGCTCAAGCTATGATATCCTTAGAAAGCATGTAGATGGTTTTGGTGGTAGTGCCAATATATATTGGAGCCTGATGGCCAAATGGCGATGTTGATTTGGCGCGTTTGCCTACCTCCCTTGACTACGATATGCTCTTGATCTTCTGATACATGTCGTGCCACTCTCTGAAACATCGTCATTTCCCTGGTCCGATCTGAGCGTTATCCTCGCCAACTCGATCTATAATACGACACCCTAGCTCGCGTATACAGATGATGATGTACATATGCATACTGGTCCGTTACGGCTAGGGTCGAGGCAATAAAGTCCCTTCCTCTGAACCCTAATATATTGAGCTGAGAACCGGACGTCGTCCTGATAAGCTCACTGCCTGATCAACACATGATCGAGCTTCGTATCCAACTCACATTAGAACCGTCATCCCTCTGCTCCAGTCTAAACAGCGTCCGAGTATTGTCACGATGTGACATGTTTGCCCCATCATGCGCGCACGCGACGCAAGCGCCTTTGGACTACTGTCGCGACAACCACGAGCGACCTTCGCCACAACATCAGTCTCCAGATAAGTTCCCAGGGACGACTGAGCCAATCTGCAGCGTTGGAGACGGAGGTGCCGGTATAGATGGCTCAGTCAGTTCCTATACCACTACTAACACCGACGCCGACACCTACCACGCCATAGATCCAATTTAAATACCTACTGCAGAATCAAACTACCCAGGCGCCGAGGGTGAAAAGAACTGCCAAGTCATGTATCTGGAGCAATAAGTTTCCAGTAATAGTTCAGTAAGGGTGTGATAAAGAAAAAAGAGGGAATCAGAAGGAAAACAGGAAGGCAAAAGAGCCTCTTCATATCTGAGACTGTGGCTACGAGGCTATCAAGCCGAGAAGAGATGACCCAGGAAAACGCAACGAATAGCAGGAAACGGATGTGACGTGTTTCAGCTGTCGAGGATAGAGACATCGTGATATGGGAATCATAGTTGAATCAGCATGTCATGTAGCTGTATGTTACAAATTTACAAAGAATGAACTCTTGAGCTGACGGGCGCGCTCCAGCGCCTCAACCTTCAAGCTCAAGTCAACGGTGGAGAAATTATACTGATTACACTTCCCAGTAACCACCAATCCTCCCATCAGCCCTTCCTGAACTCCCCACCTCATAATTAGTCCTCGATAGCAAAGTCATCCCCCCGATTCCCCTCCATATTCGTCCCCTCCCTTTCTCCTGGTGCAAAAATATCCGGATTGCGATTCTTCAAGGCTGCAATTTGACTCTCCTTGAAGATTTTAAATTGCTGTGGGTCCTCTTTCTCGAGATTCCTCAGTTCCTCAGCGTTCTCCACAACGCTATTGAAAGCCTGTTCCCAGCCTTTACCCTCAATCATTTGCCTCATCTCGTCACCACTGTGGTTCTGGAAGTACGCGCGCATGGCGAGAAGGTGTTCGGGAAGGCCTTGGTCATCTGCCGTACCTGAGATGAAGGAGACGTGATTCTCGGAGACGTCGGGAGTCGTGGGACGTGACGGGTTGAGAAGACCGGTGCGTACGCGGTGGCCAAATCGGTGAAGACGTCCTTCCTCAAGCGACATATGGCGAGATGCGAGAGAGACATCGGAATTGTGGCGTGAGCGTAGGGTAGAGGGCTCGTCTTCGTCTGATTCAGCAGCTGTGAAGTCTGTCGACACACTGTTCTCGAGTGTCGGTACAGCGGAAGTGGGCGGTGAGCTGCTGAGTTTGGAGCTTGTAGTAGAAGCGGCATCAGATGGCTGAAGACGCGTTTCTGGGTATTCGTCTTCGAAGCGTTGGATCATGCCTTGAAGTGTTTGGTCCAGGAAAAGCAAACGACCTATCAACATGTTAGCCACATCGGTACGACGGAAAGATCATGAAACTTACGGTAGCTCAGGTCATTGCCACCCTTCGCCTCTCTGATAAGTGCAGGCTGAATCCTATTTCGCGTATTCCGTGCTGTCTCGAGGAGATCCTTGGACATGGCTCTGGCCTTGCTTGGCTCCTCAAGCACTGGTACCCTGCTTCTACTCCTCGGAGTAGAGGTACCACTGACTGGGACTGACACTCGGCGAAGATCGGTCTCCTTATGAGAGAGACAGTAGCTGAGCGCTTTAGCAATGCCTGTGCCCCCAACGATGTAGTCATTGTCCGCAGTATCTGACGCGTTATCGGTTTCCTTGTAGTCACTGTCCTCCGGACCAACAAGACGCATGAGAATATCGGGAACCTCGACTTCTTTCGGAGCTGCTCGGAGCTCTGGCACTTCGTTGATGGATTCAATATTGCGTAAGCAGTAAGCTACGACTTGCTTCGCAAGTGCTTTGATCACTTCGCCTTGTTCAGGAGCTGGAATGTCCACGTCGATGCATATAAGCGACTTGGATAACTTAGCCGCCAGAGTCAGCGATGCATATAGTGCGGCAGCCTCTTCTTGTGTCTCCTCGTCTGTTGAAGTTGCAACACGAGTGATCTCCGGGTTTTCAAGGATGTTGATATGTGCGATATGAGGACAATCCGGCAGAATTTCCGCGATAGCGATAGCATCTTCGGGCTTCATGTCGACATTCACCAGATGTATCCGTTTCAGCTCCTTAAACTGAGGCATGTATTTTCTCAGAAGACACAACGAAGTCTGGCCCAAGAAAAGACCCCTGTTATGCGACAGGTCCAAAAACCTGAAGGATGGTAGGGAAATTAGAGTTGGTATGAGTGTCTTGAGCGCTTCTGGGGTGAGACCAGTGTCTTGCAAGCACAGTGCCCACAGCGGACTGTTTTGGCAGTGCTTGATGCTGTCACAGATCTTGTCCATCAATGATCGTAGGTCGTTTCCACCAAGATCAATTCCTTGACAGACACCAGAGCGCAAGTAATGCAGAACATGTTCCAAGCCTTCGGCGTCGATATCGTTCGTCGCGAGACTTAGACGTTGAATGCCGCTGATGACGCAGCCGTCGATGATTTTGCGGATGCTCGAGGAGGTCAAGTTGCATTCGGCCATGGCTAGTTCTTGGAGCTCTGAACCGCCCAACCGTTCGGAAATAGCCTTGGAAAAGATTTCAGCCACATCTCCCGATCTGCTGTCCTTGGTGGGAGACGGTGCTTGTGTGCTGTTAGTTGGCGGAGAAGCCACCTGTGGTCGAGACCTGGGAAATGGTATCATGGACACGTCGATGGCCATGATGGACTTGCACATGTACAGAAACAGTGCGATGTGTTTCCAGCCTTCAGCTGTGATCTTTGGGTTGTTCTTGAGAACCAGCTTCTTGACCGCGCATGAGCCTTGCTGGCACAGTCCGTCCTGGGTATCGTCATTGGACGGATCGCGCCGTTTTGGAGGCTCTGGGACTTTGGCGGCCAGGAGACCTGCGAGTATGACCCGTATCTTCTCGTCATTCAAGTCTGCGTCCTCCAAAAACAGCTTCTTAACCGGCACAATAGCGAGCCAGTCGGAAAGAGTCAAGACATCTGCCAATTGCAATCTAGACCCTGTCAGATCCAGACAAGTGACAACGCCCGGTTGAACGACGGAGCACGCCCGTGGTGCCGCAAGCTGGTCACTGATGCGCTTGAGAATGGGAGACTCGCGAAGCTGGCAACATCTCCGGTAGATGCGCAGTGGGTCGATCGTCGGACGGTCCTGAGCGCGGGGAGTCGGTGCCCCGGAAGCAGCAGGTATTCCTTCAGCACTGGCGCTGTCGTCATCTCTGGTGAGTTCCATGGGGATTGTGCCATTCTCTTCAGCCTTTTTGCGTTTCTTCTCTTTCCGCTCTTTGCGCTCGGCCTCAGATCGCTTCTTCTTCTCTTTCTTCCTACTTGGTTCCTGCTTGTCCTCGTCCAAGACAGTGCCCTCGGGATTTGGCTCAGAATCGTTGCCGACGACTTCTTGGGCAATGGCGACGACACCATCCTTGTCTTTCTCTTCGGCCACAGCATCTGGGTTCCTCAGTGCCTCGCCCTCGCCACGCTCCTTCAACTTCTTGTCCTTGCGCTTCACCTTCTTGTCGTCTGTTTCGACGTCATCTTTGTACTTTGGCCCTCCAGCAATCTCAACATCGACACAGAATGCAACCTTGCGCAGTTTGTTCTGATCCAGCTCAGGAACGAGACATCGCTCGCGGTTGGGGTCGACATTCATGACCTTTCGCGGGCACATTCCTCCATTTGGGTAGACCTTGCCGGCGGTGCCAACCTGTGTACCTGATGACAGGCGTCGCAGCACGTTCCCAACGAAGGAGCTCTTGGGCTGTTGTGGGATGTAGGGCTCAGGGGCGCCATTGCTGCCTCCCGATGCCGCCTGGATGCCGTTCAGAGCACCGTTGGCCGAGGGAGAAGCATGAGTGGCGCTATTGGCAGCGGCAGGCGATCCCTGGGCCTGAGTGTGTGTGGTTTGCGCGGGCGAGTTTTGCGACGAGAACTTTGAGCTGATGCTATTCATCCACGAGTTGCGGCGCGAGTTGTTCTTTGAGTCGGGTGGCGTGGTCCCACTGGCGTTCTTGTCGGCACTGCCTCGGCTGAGCAGCGCTGGACGTTTTGGTGGTATCTTCTGGGGCGGAGTCGCGCTGGATGCAGCAGCTGGGGGCGGGCGCGGCGGTGATGCGGGTCTCGCAGTCGCCGGTGTCGGCTCAGGAATTTGCTGCTCGTCGTGGCGGGGCCTGGCGGGTATGCCACCATGCGACGATGTCTTTGGAGGCGCATCTCTGGTGAGGCCTGGCGACGAGGGCGCCTGCTGGCGATGGTGATGGTCTGCTCAGGCGCAACATGTTAGTACGGCCTCTCGAGCTCAGGGTTGCGCCGCGAAGCCGAGACGTCTCCACCCAGGGTAAGCGGGCCTCACTTACCTCTAGTTGAGTGGTGCAGCCACGATACATCGACTCCGTGAATGTCCTCCATGGCTGACGCAGTGTCGACGGGTGTCTGAATGGCTGTCATTGCGTATATAGGGGCCTCGCCATGCGTCAGGGTTGTTGCAGCAAATGGCCTCCGTGAGGCGATCACGGAAGTCAGCGGGGTCTCTGGGCGTCCACACGAATCCGCCGATTGGAAATGCTGCAAAGCCTCAAGATATGGCCGTTGCCCACGTTCTAGATGCGACCTGAACGACTCGTTGCGCTCACGTCAAATTGCTGCGCGATTTCTGAGAGTTGCTCTGTGCGATATTCGGCCGATGCGATGTTATGGGCGAACGTGCGCTGCTGTGTGCAAGCTGCGAGAGCCGGGCGATGACGAAAGGTGTCGGCTGATTGCTTCGGGTCTCCTTCTCCTCTCCACACCGAGCTCTATCGCGTCAAAGATCCTGCGGGACATCATGATCGACTGCGAGGATTGCCTATATACTTGTGGGCTACATCTCTTTGAAACACCCTGAATCGCACACCCTGAATCGGCACATATCCACATGCCTCACTCTCACTCTCCCTCAGCCTGATGCACCGCGTCCAATAAAGCGCTGACTGCTATATGTCCCTCGCAGGTGCTACCGTTGCCGCTGAAACAGCTGACCGTCATGGCAGCACATGAAAAGCAAGCCGTGTTGGTCTCTCAACCATGGTCAAACCCGCGACAGCACGCCATGTGGTGTCGGCCGTCGCCGGTCCACATGGGCGTATCACGTGTTGCTATTTGGGGAAGCTTCACACACGTTGAACAGGAGGGGCACATTTGTTTTGAGGGGGTATCTTGTTGTGGTAGCCAATGTCGGCGTGCCGTCTCATCATCTCATTGAGGTCGTGAGGCTAAGTACAGTACTTGTATCCTGCTATGGCAGGCATCCTTCCCATGTCATCCCCAGACGCCAGAGCCTTGCTTTTGTTATGGTAAAACAAACTATCACGAAGAGGAAGCAACAGCTTAAGCGGTGATCTCGGCGATCTTGGCCTTGACGCGCTCCTCCTTCTCGGCCTTGGTGAGCTTGTTGCTCCTGTACTTCTTGGACTCGGCCTTCCACTCGTCCTTGGACTTCTTGGGGGCATCGCCATCCTCCTTCTTCCAGGGGTCCTCACGGATCTGCTTGTGTGCGTCCTGGTAGAGCTCCTCAAGACCGTCGGCCTCGATATCGTCATCGATGTAGCCGCTGAACTGAGACTTGTAGCGCTCCTCGTCGTCGTCGGCGAGGGTCTCCATGTACTCAGCGACGTGACCACCGAAGATGTACTTGCGGAGGGTCTCGGCGTCGAGCTCCTTGCCTTCAATGTCGTAACCGGGGAAACGGTTCTCGGAGTGAGGAACGAAGACACCACCGTCGGAGCAACCCTTCATGGCACCAAAGACACGAGCACCAGTGGAGGTACGGGTGAGACCGACATCCAAGAAGACCTTGAATGGGCGGCGCTCCTCGCCATCAACCTCGGCGGCCTCGGTGAGGGTGAACTCACCGTCAGCCTCCTCAACACCAGTGAAGGCCTCGTCAAGCTCGAGCTTCTTGAGGACACGGCGGGCAAGGAGCAGACCGGTAGCGTATGCGGAGGACCAGTTGGTAAGACCGTGGGTGATGCCGTAAGCCTTCAGCTCGTGGGCGCTGTGATTTGTTAGTTGTGGGCTAGACGGAGCCAGAGTCGCGTGGAACATACTAGGCAGCGCAGAAGACCTTGTCACCGCCAATCTCAGAGTGGACGATTTGGCAGATGATGTCCTTGTTGGTGAAACGGACGACGAGACGGTACTTGGGCGCATTGTACTTGTTCTTGGCCTGGGTGATCAACCTCTTGCGGGCATAGTAGTCGGCTGCGGATTGTTAGATGCCGTCGCAATTTGAACACTTCGTTGGATACGTACTCTTTCCCTGCCTGCGGCGCTTGTACTTGACTTGGTACCGCGAGAAGTAGGCGTCGTTCTTCTGGAGCTTGGACTTTTGACAGAGTCAGCGATTGGCGCTTCAAACCCGCATTCGAAGCATCTCGCAAAGACTCCACTCGACTTTCGTCGAAGCGGGATGCCGTGATGGCAATAGGATGGAGGGATACATTGCGGGCGCAATTCAGGGCGTACTTACGAAAGGCATCTTGACCTGCTGTTAGTTGAACTGGCTGAGGAGAAAGTTCGTGATGGCGCAAGACGATATTGAAGTGGGCAGTGGACGCTCGGACCATGTATTAAGCGATGCGCAAGTCGCGACTTCCCAGGTGGGTGACCATGCAAGTGGCATGAGATGGGTGACCACCATCTCGGTCGTCAACGACAAAACTGGAACAAGCATAGATGATGTTTACAGGCTCTGGTGTAATAGAGGGCTTGTAGGTGTAGTGACTTGGTTATTCCGCGCACAGGAAGCAGGTAGTAGAGACACGTCTCTTGTGCACCGGACCGGCGGCCTTAGGGGACGTGACATATCATATATGCTGCACTGTACTCGTCTTGTTTCCATGTGCATCTATTGTAATACTTTTGCATACTCTAACATTCTTGAAGTGAAGTTCGCATCTCAAGTTGTAGGGGAGCATCTGCATTGCCCGATTGAGTGCTCACGGACCCCTAGCCAACCATGCGCCCCGCCAACGTCGTCAACCTCAAGGCACGCAACACCGAGCTACGGCCAGCTTCTAACATCCACTCCTTCAGCCTCAACAACCCTCTCGAGCTTTGTACAGGATGGCTGAAGCTCCCATTGGTATGCGCAGCTTCCTCTTCTGTGTTCGGAGCTCTACTTACCCTTCAATTAGTCCTCGATGGCGGTACGGGTTTCCTCAAGGCGGGTTACGCCGGGCAGGTATGTGGCATACAAAGCGCCAGACGTGACATGGCAAAAGCTAACATGTTACTCTTTAGAACTTCCCCGACCACCAGTTTCCCTCAATAGTCGGCCGACCTATCCTACGAACCGAAGAGCGAGATGGCGGTGACATCCAGCTCAAGGACATAATGTGCGGTGACGAGGCAGCGGCAGCGCGCTCAATGCTTCAGATCACGTACCCTGTATGTGCACTACCCGGACCTCTGCATGCCATGAGCGAGCTAACAGTGTCTCGCCCAATAGATGGAAAATGGCATCGTCAAGCGCTGGGATGACATGCAACACGTCTGGGACTACACCTTCTACGACAAGATGAACCTTGACCCTACCGGCCGCAAGATCCTCCTCACCGAACCGCCCATGAACCCGCTCAAGAACCGCGAAACCATGTGTGAAGTCATGTTTGAGCGCTACGGCTTTGGGGGTGTATACGTGGCAATCCAGGCCGTTCTAGCTCTATACGCCCAAGGATTGTCGTCCGGCGTGGTAGTCGACTCAGGAGATGGTGTCACGCATATTGTCCCCGTATACGAGAGCACCGTCCTCAATCATCTCACACGTCGTCTCGATGTTGCCGGACGCGACGTGACCCGCAACCTCATCGCTCTTCTGCTGCGGAGAGGTTACGCCCTCAACCGAACTGCCGACTTCGAGACCGTCCGTCAGATCAAGGAGAAGCTTTGCTATGTCTCATACGACCTTGAGCTGGACCAGCGCCTTAGCGAAGACACGACCGTCTTGGTAGAGTCCTACACCCTACCAGATGGTCGGGTCATCCGGGTGGGCAGTGAGCGCTTTGAGGCTCCCGAATGTCTGTTCCAGCCGCATCTTGTGGACGTCGAGCAGCCCGGTATCGCCGAGTTCCTATTCAACACGATCCAAGCTGCCGATGTTGATGTCAGGAGCAGTCTCTACAAGGCTATTGTGCTCAGCGGTGGTAGCAGCATGTACCCAGGTCTTCCCAGTCGGCTTGAGAAGGAGCTCAAGCAGCTATGGCTCACCAAGGTTCTGGGCGGAAACCCGGAGCGACTCAACGTAGGTACATATCTACGTGTCCAGCTAAGCAATGCTAACATGGAGGCAGAAATTCAAGGTCCGCATCGAAGATCCGCCACGGCGAAGGCACATGGTTTTCCTCGGTGGAGCTGTGCTCGCGAACATCATGGCCGACAAAGAGAACATGTGGATATCAAAGGCCGAGTGGGAGGAACAAGGCGCGAGGGCGTTGGAGAAGCTGGGCGCGAGATGATACTGAGCAAGGCTTGCAGAGACAGACATCAACCAACAAATCAATCAATTTCATGGCAAGGCTGGCCTTCTGCAGGTAGCATGAGTGACCAAGACATTTTCGTTGGTGCCTTCACCACTTGTCACCTTCTCAACGCAGTCTTTGTTTGCCGTTAATTTGCCTCGGTGTTTCGCATCAAACCTCAATTTTGGTTGCTCTTGCTCCCCCTAGTAATGTTTGTGCTGACTTGATTTGCCCGGGCTACTCTGGCGGCTAGAGTATTATATAGCCTTCGGCCGCGTACGGGAGATCTACCACGTGGTGCAACTTTTACCACGGCTGGAAGTACTACTCTCTCCATTGCAACTAGATGCATGACTGAACTGATTAGATGGTCCATTTAGTCGCCGCGCTAAGCCTCTTCTCCTTGTGCCCGAGACAGAACTAAGTGACGGCATTGTAGTGCGGCGAAGATAGCCGGATCCCTCTAGCAAATGCCACATACATCAAGGTTTCTGCATGGGCGTCATCGGTCAGTGCAAGTGCTCAGCAGAGGATGGAAGAATTGCGCGAAGGAGCGGCTCCAGCGGCTGTCCGTCTAGACGGTAGTTCCATCATGTTGGGTGTTATGGGATTGTGCAGCTTTGTTTGTACCGTGCGAGCGGCTCGCGCTCAAAACACTATGGCCTATATATTTTTCGGCGAAGTTAGGGTCAACTTCGGGATAGACAGCGAAAAAGACGCATTATAGATGACGACCCGTTCTCGCGATCTGATTCAGGCCAATATCCGTACAGCTGTTTGCGAAGAATGCCGCAGTTGTTGGGCGTTCACAAGGTCGAAGCAACTTGGCGTTGCTGCCAGTGTGGTGGTGTCATGTCTTGTACGCGCTACCATTTGTCTCATCAGACCGTACTTTGATGGAGCACGCGCGCGAAGCCTAATGCGAAAAATAAAAAGGACGTTTCTGCAACCTACGGCAGGGCTCCGGTGCAGATGCAACGGTGCCCTACCACACGATGGTCGAGCTGCAGGGCAATTGATCGAAGTCTGCAGTGCTGTGTTCACACCACGCGTTTAGCGCCGGGAATTCCAAGGCTGGCACGTGTTCGGTCTTAGAAAGGAGCCGGTTGCTGCACTGCGTCATAATGGACATGCTGCACAAGTAGGCGTGTTGGACGATTCGCATGGTTAGCGAGGCAGGAAAAGAGCGCCCCGCTCAAAGAGCGAAACCAAGGCCTGCGAAGTTTAATGACGAGATAATAGCGCCTGCAAATATGGCGCGCCTCGTAGCTACGGCCTCGTCCTCCGTTGATATGTAAAGGAGGACTTGGTACCACACACATTCCAACTCACCTGTTAGATTAGCTCTCCCAGCCCAGCAACAATTCTCAATCATCTGCGCCATCCTCAAACTAGCCGACGCACTCCAGCTTACTTTGATTGTGGACCCCAAGTTTCGGGAAAACACACGCGCCATCTGTACTCCGCCATAACCGGCCCGCAGCCACCTGTTGCAACTGATAGACACCGGCTTGGTGTGCTGCCAGTAACAAGCGCTCGTGCTTCCACCAAATTGAAACGGGATCCACTTGAGCCGTGCATCACGTCGTTACCCTCTCAGGAACGATTACCGCACGACGGTGCGCCTCCAAGCGGAAGATCAACGCTGTACCTTTCCAATAAGATCGGCTACCATCCCCGAGGCCTGCCACCAAGTCCCAAGCCTTGCTGGACCCTCCCGCTGTTAGATATATTAGACACCGCCGCTGCTCTGTGCGTTGTTGCTCGGAAGCACGGTACTTTATCTTTCGATCATTTCTCTCCTCACATCATCTGAGGGGAATTCATATAGCAGCCTCCCTGGAGCCGCACCCTTTCACTTCCCAAGTACACACGAGGTTTCCTCGCCACACGTCATATGCGATCTCCGCCGACCTCGCCTTCCCTTTCGCGAGTCATCTTTAGATCTGATACCTCCCACCAAAACATGTCTTCTCGAACAGCAGACCGCAGCATGCCTGCTATCAGCTCGCCTCTCTCGCCCAGATCACAGCCTCTCGACATTCCCTCTCAGGCTAGACGTCGACCAGCAATGAACCCACGACAATCCAGCAGCACCGGGCCTGCTGCACATCTGAGGCTCCCTTCTCTGCCCCGCTTCCACCCAGCAAACTATGCCTCCTCGCAAGGCTCAAGTCAAGCAAACACACCCGTTGCTGGCCCTGACAGCCCTAACTCGCCCGCGTCACCTCGATCAAGCAACAGACAGTACGAGGTTCAGAGACAGATGTACCTCTACCAGCAACAACTTCTCGCCAACACCAGCCGTCAAACTAGGGGCTTTGGACCAAAGCCGACCAGCCCTCGTCTAGAGCCTCTAGCCAGCCCTGGAGTAGTCACTCCATTGGAACTTGAAGAAGATGCCGGCGGCTACCTTACCGCTGGTGTAAGCCGAGCCGAGGCCGATCAGCACGTTGAGAAGTACATCCGTGAGGAAGCTCGTCGAAGAGGAGAGTACTCCCCTGGCCGGGCTACGTCTGTTGGTGGCAGTTGACTCACCGGTCAGCAACAAATACACAGCCACTCCGTAACTGCTGCTCGGACACGACACCGAGAAAAGTAGTCACTTCTTCCTTTTTCCTTTTGTTATACATTCCCGGAGTCATATTACCCCACGGCATGGAGCATGAACGGCGTTATTCATTACCATCAGAAACACGAAAACTAGCACTCGAATCGAACACAACATAGACGTAGACGGATGGAACGGTCGCTCTGGCAAACACGAACTCGCACATTCTTCTTCTTCAATCACCTCCAAGTGCTGGAGCGTGGCACCAGTCGCTTTTATCAAATACCCAAATACGTTTTCCCCGATAGCATATACGTATAGCATCTCGCCTGTCCATAGCTTCACTGTAAGCGCTCCACCAGTGGTGTTGAGCTGGACAGATGACGGGTCTTTTTCTCATGTAGCTAGCAATTCAACTTAGTCATATCACATCATCTTACATCAAATCGTGCCAGTAGCCTTTTGGCCCAACAAGTCTCTGGAATTCCTCTAGAATGCTTACGCCTACGTCGTCATAAATATACCACAGCATCTACAATTCACTCTCTCCTCTCAACACTGCCACCACATACCTCGTACCTTTCTCCGCTGTATCCAAATGGTACCACGCGAGATGCCGACCTACCCGAACAGGACCTTCCCCATTCTTCGCCCCATTGAAAACCACCCCGTATCCAGCGCGGCCGCATTCGCTTTTCTGAAACACTCAGCCATGTACTAGTGGCCGAAAAGAGCGGGTGTGATGTGTGTTGTACGAGTCGCAACGACCGCTAACGTGACTTTCCTGCCTCTCCGTGCTTTCCTAATGCATCCAGCACAAACAAATCATTCCCCACATCACTCCACGTTACTAACGTTGACCAACGCATATAGTGCGCCGTGCGAGCGGACCCTGAATCTTCTTCATTTTCCAACCCACTTTGCATACTTCGATGGACTACTGTAAGGCATGTACGCTACGCTATGGCTGCAGTTGCACTCTCGCTTCGCCTACAGCGGCACTTACCATGCCTGAATGGACTGGCTGATCGCGATCAAATCATCAAAAGGAGAAAAAAAGCAGGTTTAGACGGGCCGTTGGCAGCATTTTTGATCATCGCCAACACACCACTGCCATCACCTGAGATTTTCTGATGGTGATCATTCGGCGTTGGCGTTCGCGTAAAACTGTCGAACAAAGAGGTATCCCTGGAGGATGGAAAGATCGACATATCTGAATTGTTGACGGCTATGTTAGAACGGAGATTTGCCAAGCTAATTACTCGTTGTGTGCTTGATAGCCCCGCAGCCGGTTGAAGGATCTTCATAACATGTTGCTAGATGAGGTGAAGTGTACCGGGTGGTGATCTTGGCTGAAAGTGGTGTTTGGGGGAGATGCTGGATAGAGAAGGGAACCGTCGATTGTCGAGTGTTGCGCATGTTTCTGGTTTCGCGGGAATGTGCATACACGTTGTGCATGGTTTTGGGTTGTTGTGATTTAGGGCGCTAGGTAGTTGTGCCGAACTCCACCAATACAGCGACAACTCGTATCCTTTGAATCACAAATTCGCAAATGTTGATAACAACAAAACTGATCCGAGTTTAGCTTGACAGCGCATGCTATTTTTGCACAGCCCGCTCAAGATCTCAGAGGATTTCCACCAAAAAACAGGGTCTTCCTTATCGCCGTGTTATTTCGTTTTTGGTTCGGCTTCCCTGCGTCTTTTGATGCGAGCGCCGTTGGTTGGTGTGGTGTGGTAGGTTTGTGCCCCGTGCCCCCTTCCTTCACGGATCTGAGATGCCGAATAAATGCCATGTGTGTGGGTCAAGAATTATGCAGGGATTCGGCATCGGCTGTTTGCGAGATTCCGGTCATCGATAATGTTGTGAAGAATGGATGAGTGGTGTGCGACGGTTGTAGCATCCTGATAGCGCATGCTGACGGACATGATGCAGGGTGTGCTGTACAGTATGTGTCTGCCGTGAGAACCAAGGGAATTTGGAGACTGAGAGGGTGGTGCAGACCTGATCTCTCACTCGTGGACCTTCGATAACGTTGTAGATCACATGTCTGCCGTTCATGGAGATCAGGAAAATCATATCAAATCGAATGTTCGAAGATTCCATTTGGTCCTTCGTGCGCCTTTAGTCAACGCTTGCATAGCACTGTTCTCCGTCTGTTGCGAGCCGTTCTATTACCCAATCCTCTAGGTTCGGTTACAATGCAATGAGCAAGACGGCCCACCTCAAGCCTCTAAGCACGATTGGTGCTTTAGTATGTATAGTCAAGGTAATGATGAGTAACCGGTGGTATTTTGTGAAGTCGCACATTACGGTATACGGTATGTCGTATCAACACTCGCCTCCACTTCATGAAGCGCTCGACATGCCGCGAAAGCCATTAGCGTAAGCTGTCCAATTCGACTCGCTGAACGGCTGTCAGCTGCTAGCATACAAACCTCGATGCACGTGGCCGTTGGCTTGCCGTTCTTTCACCGCTTACCTTACAAGCCACTTCTCACGCCATAACTTTGAGAACTTTGGTTCAAACCACAGCTAGCGTAGATGCATCGGCGGCATGACGACCCCCTTCGTCATGGCTCATCACGGCCCAGGGATCAGGTCGCCGTTGATTTCTCGTCTCACAAAAGTCAATTTCGATCATGGTGAAAGATCAGGTCCTCCTCACTCTACATTCTGCACAATTTGTAAGCGAAACGTAATCCAGGAACGTCCAGGAACGGTGGAGATGTGTTTCAGGAACGCCAATTAGGTTCGCATGTGAAAAGGGCTGGAGATCGAGAAATCAAAATGACGATGAAGAGAAACTACGTCAGTGGCGGTTGGGCTGCCATCGCCGGGATTTGTACCACGAGCTAACTCCTTCTGGTTAGATATCCTCTGCGTTCCGCCGCTCTTTTGGGGACGGATACCTAGCAACACGAAAACACCATGTAAATATCTAGACTCGTTCAGGCGCAACAGTCCAGAAGCACGCTACGCTAGTGTACCGTCTATAACACTTTTTGCATGTCAAGCCACGGCTGCCTTATACATGCCGAGGCATGCATCATACCAGGACGGCAGTGAATGTACATGACGACGAGGTGCCTTCGTATCCCCACATCAGAGCCGCACATGTTTAACCCCGCAACGCCGCGCTGGACTTTTGTGGAGGGTGTGGTCAATCCTCTCACCGACTTATCGCTGAATACTCCCATCGATTCACCACACTCAGTCCTCCGTGGCTTGGTCAAGTTAGGCGATGTGCAATCTACAATGCTGGTAGTAGAGCGGCTGGGCGTTGTCATTGCTGACGACGAAGGTCAGTCCAGTCCGACAACGAAACTCAAGTCTCTCTGAGCGTGACCGTGGAGTCTCAATCTACTCCCGGGTATATGGTACATGTCAAAAACAAGATACACAAAGCCTGCTCCTTAATGCTCACTCCTGGTGTAGTCAAATTAACATTTACGGCAACTTTTTTTCGTCTAAGTGCTTTGGGAAATACATGCATGCAACCACGGACACTGCCCGTAAAGGGCACGTATTGAAGCCAATCACCAGTCCCTCAGGGATGTGCAAGACTGCATGATCGAGGAATTCAAGCAAAATGCTAAGCCAGACGTTGGGTTGAGCTGACATGGCACCTTGTTCACCAGGATGGAT
>Ga0265797_10001810_pt1 | contig 37133 bp, 40 predicted proteins | sample P2T30metagenome_FD_192433 | JGI IMG/M metagenome (GOLD analysis project Ga0265797, IMG submission 192433) | Plant litter microbial communities from East Loma Ridge, Irvine, California - P2 T30 | ecosystem: Environmental > Terrestrial > Plant litter > Unclassified | place: USA: California...
TTAGAGTAACGGCCTCTGCGGCGCAAGTACTGGTCGAGCAAAAGTGTGTTTATGCGGGGAAGTTCGCGGGTTGCTAGGGCACGGTCCCAATCGCACACCCCCCACTCCCTAGGTAGCTTGTCAGACACCTCAACCAAGAGGAGAATGCGATCTTGACTAAGACTGGGGCCTGGTCTTATTTTGGGCTGGTCATTGAAGGCGCGCTCTGGTATGCGGGATGATTGAGATAGCTTTGAGGTGCTTCGCTGGAGTGTTGCCCGGCTGGTGTGTCGCCGACGCCCCAAAGATGCTCAGGGTGACGATAAAGCTGCAGCCGTCATCTCACGATGCTTTCTTTACATGTCGATCTTGGATATATTTACGGATGCTCTAATTGCTGTACTCCAGGGTGTGATTAGGAAGACTGAGAGGTGGAACTGACGAAGCTGGCTCAATGTATCGCTGCATTACGAAATTGACGACTGAGATGGACACGCAGTTGGCGTCATGGGCCGTCGCGTCGGACATACTTTTAGTACCAGCTGAAAAAATAGCTCTACATAGCTAGGCTGTGGACAAAGGGCGGAATGATAGAGACAATTTGTCGCTCACGACTTGTGTTTTACGAAGAACGTGTTTGAGAATGACGAACTCAAGTCACGACTGATAGCGTGCGGCTATTCTAGTATGCTTTCAAGTAGTCCACTTCGATTAGCCCTCTCGTCTAATCTGATTTCGCAACATGAAGTCCCCGCGCGTTGCTTTCCACATTACGAGGCGGGTATTGACGCTTCTGCGACACCTTCAGCCCGCGGCAAATTTGCTACTACTCCTTAACTTCTCCCCAAACTTCCATAGCATGAACGGCGCTGGGACACCCAAAGCCAAGGCAATAAAGCCCAGCACGCTATTTCCCCATCCAAAATCCAACTCGTCATACATAGCCGGTGCAAACAACGGAAATCCAAACCCAGCCAACGACCTGAGCACCGTCGCCGCCGCGATAGCACTCGCAGCGTACCGTGTATAGCTGTCAACAAGATAAGTCTGTATACACTGAAACCCCACAATAACACCCGCGCAAAATATCGCAGCACCGATATTAGGCATGATCCAGTGTACCTGCGCTTGTGCACTCCAACCATACCAAAAAAGGCCGATTGGAACGAGAAGAGACGCAGGGATCATGATTGGAATGCGAAATTCTGGTTTACCGATGCCGTTGTTGCGTTTCTTTAGGCGGCGGTAGAGGGCGTCATTGAGGGGTGCGGTGATCTGTGTGCCGAGGAAGAAGCCCATGCCCATGGAGATGAAGTTCAAAGAACCAATCCCTATAGTCATGCCATAGCGCGTGACCCATAAGCTGGGGAAGGTCGAGAGCATCAGATACATGAGGCCATACAGGTAGGCCATGTAGCAAGCTAGAACTTGCACAATGGGCTGGGTGATGAGCAGCTTGAACGGCCTTCTCATGGCGATTTTAATAGTTGTTGCAAGCGTTCGATCAGGATTATCGAACTCAGTGTGTAGTTCTTCGTTGCTTGTCTCTTTACGCAGTTTGTTTCGCTTCCACTCAAGGAGCTTTGGTGCGTATGTTTCTTGCAGAAAGAAGAACCCGAGACATTGCACTATTGCTGTGAAGATCGTGGTGGCGTAGAAACACCATCTCCAAGTCGTGTTTTGAGAGATGAAGCCACCGGCAATAGGCCCGATAGCCGGGCCCAGTAATGGAGCCAGTGAATAGATTGCTATGGCTCGGCCACGCTGCTCGGGAAGGAAACAATCGCTAAGAACACCCTAGTAAGTCAATTAGCGTTTTATCTTCCAACGGCATTTTTCAGGAAGAGAGTACATACACCACCAATAGCTAATGGTGCAGATCCGCCTAAACCACTGAAGAATCGGAATGCCATGAGCTGGCCAGATGTCTGAGCAAATCCACATCCCAAATTCCAAGCCAAGTAGAACAAGTTTGACAGCTGCAAGACGATGACTCGTCCATAGATCTCCGATAGTGGGCCTAGGAACAGCGGTCCAATTGCATACGCCAGAACGAAGATGGATAAGGTAAGCTGGGCTTCGACTTCATTTGTGATGCCGAATTCAGCACTGATGCTGCTCAGAGCTGGCGAGATCATGGACGAGGATATTGGCGAGACGAGGGTAAAAGAAGAGACAATGATAGTTGCTGCCCATTTCCGCTTCATGGACCCTACCAGCTGTTAGACCACAACTTATCTGTGCTTAGTTGGGGAGACCAAACCTACAGTTCTTTGGATTATGTGGGTCGAACTCTGAATCCCATGTGACCTTATGTATGTTAGATGTTACAGTAGCAGTCAATGTCTGTCAGGTAGAATATACCAAATTTGGGTCTTTGACGGACCGCGTAGACTTTTGCTTTTCTAAACGTGATAGTGCCACCACATCACGCTCGTATGGAATACCACCCCGTATCTCCTCGTAAGTCGTATTTTCCTCTTGAGCGGTATCGTCTTTTACTTCTTTCCCACCTTTGTCATCGCCGCTGTCGCCGCCGTCGTCGTTGTCACTGGACGAGTTCTCGTCTCGCCTTTCAGTCTCAGTCTTGTGCAATGAACTGGCGTCCTCGTCGACATGGGTTCCCTCGCCATCTTCATGGTGATAAACCGAATGATCGTCTGGGAATTGACTGGACAAGATACGATGTAATGGTGCGTTGTCGAGTCGCCGTTGTCGGGATACTGATCGGCACGTGGATGATCTTTGAGCTCGTGGTCGTCTTGTGCTTTCCATGGTGACGTGAGACTGAGAAGAGGCGTGCACAAAGACTGGGTATGCTGTCAAATACGTGTAGCAGACTATGATTACTAGTGTAGGGCGTGAACTTCCATGTATATAAATATAACTCGTCTGTGTTTTTCAACGATAGAGAAGGTTGTGGTGAGGGAAACAGTGTCGCTATGCCGGCGTTCAAGCTTGGAAAGTGAATAGATACAGAACTTGCATGCGGCGAACTTCGCGATTTTGATAGAGTCTGCACGCTCGGTTTTAAGCACGTGTAGGACGAATCTCCGTGGATCGCGTGCCCCACAACGTTGGTCCTTTGATTCAGATACTGTCGGTGCATCGGTAGACATTATTTCCCGAGCGCAGACTGAAAAGGAGTGGATACGGTTAGTCGTGCAGGGTTATCTGGGTGTGGCGTAGAAGCTTGGTAATATTGTAGAGGCCGGTGGTATGGGGTGACGTCAGGGGTTGCTGATTTCCGGCGCTACTGTCGCGTCGTGTAGTGTAGATATATATCCGATGTGGTAACTCCGACCTCGAGCCGAGACGAAGGAAAGTACACAAAAGTATGTACTGAGCTGTTGGTAAACAAAGCATCATCGTGGTAAATAGATAGTAGTAAACCGGAGACTGAATTTTGTACGCATCTGATTCGATACATTTCATCCCGTGTTGTATATATGCACATATGGTGGGAGTACTCAATTCACCACTACCAAGGGACGCGGAGTCAATTTTGTGCCATGACTGAACAGGTTATCGGGGTCGTACTTGTGCTTAAGTTCCTCGAGTCGCTTCACGTTTGCGCCGAAGATCTCGTTCGCCTCAACATCGGCAGCTGCATAATTGCCGTACTGACCTACACCACCATCCTTTGACCGTTCCGAGGCAGTTTCTGAGGCTTTTTTGAGAAGGTTTCGTGAGAACGTACGAATTTTGTCGTCGAGTGAAGGATCGAACCTGTGCTCTCTTTAATATTAACTCCTCTGTGGTGCTGATTTGGCTTACCATTTCATCATCACAGCCACATTATAGTAATCGCCACGATTTGAGAAAGCCGTCTTGTCGTTGGAAATCTCCATGACCTTCTTATAAGGAACGGCTTCAAAAAGCATCATGCTTTCGTTCATTCGCTCATGCGACGCCACAAAAGCATTGAACTCAGCGTGAAGCTGCATAGCGAAGTTTGGGTCCATGGGGAGTCTGAAAGCGCCACCACCGAAAAGCTTACGTCCATCAAAGCCGGCTCCTTGATTAAGAAGGCTGTTGAGTTGAGGGTAGGGAATCATGGCGGTCATGTTCGCTATTGGGCCGAGTTCAAATAAGTCGGCGAAGAAGGCGTTTCCTTCTTCTTCGTTACCATTGTGAAAGATCTGGCAAATTACAACCGAAGCATTCGCCGGTGGTGGGGCAGAGAAGCCCATGAGCATCGCTTGGTTGCCGTCGTTGGTAGTATGAAACTTATTTGCGAACTGAACGACCTGTGGTAGCTTATCCGGAAGGAAAACCAGCGGCCCCGCAAACACATGGCTCCTCTGTTGATAACCCTGGAATGTGAATGCCGTCACTACTCCAAAATTCTGACCTGCGCCTCGCACAGCCCAGTATAGGTCGGGGTTTGAGGTGGCTGACGCGACAACTTGTTCACCAGAAGCGAGGACAATGTCAACGGACAAGAGATTATCTGGAAGATGTCAGTAACGCAGACTTTGTCAATACTCATTGATACTGGTTCATGCACATACCAATCGTTAAGCCGTACTTTCCTGTAAGATAACCATAGCCTCCTCCCAGAGTCAAGCCCCCCACGCCGGTATGGTTGACGGTGCCACCTACAGTTGCAAGACCAAACTTGGCAGCCTCAACGTCGACATCTTCCCAGATAGTCCCACCGTCTGCCTTGATTGTTTCGGCATCCACATCGACAATCACCTTGCGCATCTTGGAAAGATCGATGACGATGCCATCTCGGATAGACGCAGCTCCAGACGTGCTGTGGCCTCCCCCTACAGAATGTGAGTCTTTCTCTCACATGTAATTTGGCTGTACTCTGATGTGCTTACCGCGGACTGTGAAGGGGATTCTGTGCTCGCGTATTTGAGCTAAAACCGCGGAGACGTCATGGGCGGACCGGACTAGGACTACAGCAGCCTTTGCTCGTATAAGTGCGTGAACATGATGCAGAAACATTTGTATAGAAAGACAGAACTAAGGGAACGTACAGCTCGTTTTATGCAGTGCTCACTCCACCTCTCGATGCTCTTTTCGTACTCTTCACCGTCGCCCGGAAGTAGGACTTCAGCAGTCGTGTTGTCGAGTAGCTTCTTCAGCGACGGATAGTCAAAGTCTCCAGACCCCAGGCCCATTTTCATAGTTTCGAAACAACTAAACGATGTTGTATAGTTGGTGGGAGCCATCTCTAGCGGGGCGCAGGCTGAGTAAACATGTCGGCACGCATCTGGATTGGGCAGGGCTTAGCGCGTGGACCCTGGATTCAAGATGCGGCGAACTTTGCCTCGAGCGGCCAGAATGCATTGCTGACAAGATCAAGGTCGGCGTTCGATGATGCTGAAGACGAGAGGCTTACCGTCAGTATGTGCATCGTGCCGACTAAACATTGCCATTTCACGAGCGCGTAGCGCAAGATTACCCTCTCAGACACGGCACGCGCCGCCGCCGCTACGCTTGGTCGCCCCGGAGCCTACAACGCCACGAAGAGCCTTCTCTACAGCCTTTGGAAGACGACAATTGCAGCAACATGCCTCACGGGATACTGAAGGCTTGCCTCCCTCGGCAGCCGACGCGGTTAGCCACGAAGTCAACGCGCGGAGAGCAAGGCAGCAGTTCGGCGATACGTTGCCGCGGGACCACTTGACCGACGACGAGTACACAATATACAAGAGGCTGTATGGCCCAGCCGTCTTTGCAGATGCTGCCGAAGAGGCGGAACGCGTTGACGGTGCAGTTGACGACGAGATTGTCGAGCAGGAGGGGCCTGATGGTTCCATCGTCTTGCTCAGGAAGGGGGTGGACGGCCAACTCGAAGAGATTGAAGTCGCGGAAGAGGTCGATGCCGAAGACGAGGCAGCTGCTGAGCCGGACCAAGAGACAATGACACCCGAAGAATGGGAAGCGCGCAGGGAGGAAGAGGCGCAGGCATACCACGACGACATCTACGAGCAGAGTCGACTGCAACAAGAGGAAGCAGAGGCCTGGGAGGACGTAGATGAAGTGCAAGAGGAAGACGGCTTTATGCGCGCACATCCATTGACCATCGAGGGCCGCTTCAAGCCATCGCCTTCGACCGTCTTTCTGCCCAAGAACTCGCTCGTCGACCCTACCGCGCTGCTCCTGACGCGCGCCAACCACAAACACCTCGCCGAGTCTGCGAACCGCATCTTTGGCGGTCGTGGTTTGCCTCACTCCGCCAGCACGACCCCTGCACGCTTGGGCCACGAGCAGAAACCAATTCCGCTCGACCCTTCGCAGTCAGATATGGGCAACATCGAGGCTGATGTTTACATGGCTTCTGTACAGCCAGGCACATACGCAAGTGTCATGAGCGCCATGGTTGAAGTCCGTCGCCGATTAGGGTCAGGATGGCTGCAACACATGCTGCAGGACAAAAAGGGTGGCACCATACTAGACGCTGGCTCTGGTGGTGTCGGCGTGCTCGCATGGCACGAGATGCTAGAGGCCGAATGGCAACGTATGCACGAGGACTCGGGAAACACGTCGCTTGGTGCTACCCCGTTGGGAAAGGCGACTGTCTTGACCGCATCTGATGCACTGCGCCACCGTGCAAGCAAGTTGCTGGACAACACAACATTTATCCCGCGACTGCCAGAGACTGTGACAGCGGCCGACGATGGAAACACGCAGCAACCGCGCAAGTTCTATGACGTGATCATTGCGCCACATACACTTTGGCCCATCCGACAAGACTATCTTCGCAGAGAGCAAGTCGAAAAATACTGGTCTCTTCTGAACCCCAAGGGTGGTGTTCTCATCCTCATTGAGAAAGGCCTACCACGAGGCTTTGAAGTTGTAGCCGCTGCCCGTTCATACCTTCTAAACAAACACATATCTTCTCCCGGCTCAGAAACTATCGAGACGCTACTCGAATCTCAGGTGTCAAAACCGGACGAAGAGACTAGATTCTCTGAGAAGGAGACGGGAATGATCGTTGCACCATGCACAAATCACAGCACGTGCCCGATGTATCAGTCTACAGGTGTGAGCCAAGGAAGGAAGGACTTTTGTTTCTTCAATCAGCGGTACATCCGCCCTCCATACCTTCAACGTATCTTGAATGCAAAAGACAAGAACCATGAGGATGTGCAGTTCAGCTACCTAGCCGTCCAGCGTGGACGCGACCAGCGCCTTCCACAATATGACATCCTCGGCAAAGGGTTCGTGCAAGGTGAAGCATCAACCGCCGCAGCTTTTGAAGGGCACGAATGGCGCCCATCATCAGACCCAGGAACCGAAGAGCCCGTCATGTCCTCATCTACCGACGTTAACCCACTCACCTTCCCACGTCTTGTGCTCCCCGCACTTAAGCGCAGAGGCCATATCATCTTAGATGTGTGCACACCTGCTGGCACGCTAGAGCGCTGGACCGTCCCACGCTCCTTCAGCAAGCAAGCTTACCGCGACGCGCGAAAAGTCCGCTGGGGCGACCTCTGGGCCCTCGGCGCAAAGACGCGGATACCACGCAACGTACGTCTAGGCCGGCCAAACGACGAATTCGACAAAAAGGGCAGGAAAGTCAAGAAGGCGAAGCAAGTCACTATCGAAATAGGTGTTGGTGAGAAAGATGGAAGGACCGTCGAGGAAGGCCCCGCAAAGGTGCTTGGCAAGGGAGGGAGGTTGTTGGTTGGTGACCGCGATGGACGGTATACTGCGGATCGGAAAATTCGGGGTAGCAAGGGAAGGAAAGGGAGGAAGCAGAGGGTTGAGCACGATGCTTATGACTTGGATGACGTATGAATGGTGACTATAGGTATGAGTGGTGTATTGTACGATATGGCCGATTCCGCGGATTCAGAGAATTGCCGCTCAGTTCAAGTTCTCTTCCATTTCGCTTCCTGCGCGGCACAGTTCCGTTGCATTTCAACCTACCAAACGGCCAAATATCCCGATTCGCCAAGTCATGTTGATTGGTAAGTCTTCGCTTGGCACCGATTACGTCCTGTTTGTAACTCTTCATGCACGTTCCCGACGTCCTCCTTCTGGATTCGTCCTCTTGGCTTCTCACCTACTCAACGACTGGCAAAGAGCGAGAATGTATGAAAGCAAAGTCCGGGGTGATTGTGCTGACATACAGGTATGCAGCACAGATTATAAATGCAACGGGACTCTGGAAGCTGGCGGATGGATGGGAGGCTGCCTGATTGTCCGTCCCACTGCATATAAGTATCAACGGAGGGCACATGCATCTTCAATAGGACCACCAACCGCTTCTGTATCTTGGCCCCATTTGTCTCTTGTCTCATCGTACCGCCTCACGCACCTGGGCAGCATCAATCCAACATCATGTCCACCAAACCCGTCGCCCTCATTCTCGGCGCAGGCCCCAATGTAGGCTTAGCCATAAGCACCTCATTCACCATCCTGAACTACCGCGTTGCAACTGCCTCCCGATCCGGCACGAACAGCATCAACCCCGACACGGGCATCCTCACCCTGAAAGCCGATTTCACGGCGCCAACATCCATTCCCAACCTCTTCTCGCTCGTGCTAAAAGAGTACGGCACATCGCCCAGCGTTGTGGTCTGGAACGCCGCCGCGCTGACGCCTCCCCCTGTGGAAGAGAGCGTGCTATCCATATCCCAGGAACAATTTGCCAAAGACCTGAATGTCAATACCGTGAGTCCGTATGTAGCAGCGCAGGAAGCGGTCAAGAGCTGGGAAAGTATGGGAGAAGAGCATGCAGGGGATAAGAAGACGTTTATCTACACTGGCAATACGCTGAATCAGACCATTGCGCCTGTCCCGCTGTTCTTGACACTGGGTGTGGGAAAGAGCGCGAGTGCGCATTGGGTTGGCATGGCAGATGCTTTGTACAAGGAGAAGGGGTATCGGTGAGTTTGTTTTTTTCCCGCTACGCAACACTTCTCTTGCTGTCAACGTCTAGATTGGATACAGGATGTTCTGCTAATATCGGGATATAGGTTCTTCTATGCAGACCAACGACAGCATGGTAAGAAAATGACTATACAAAATGCATATGAGAGATACACTGACTTCATAACTTTACATTTGCAGATGGTGCGCCCATGGTAAACGGTGTAGATGGCCCTGCGCATGGCGCGTTCTATGCGCAGTTGGTGCAGCAAGAAAGGGATGTACCGTGGTTAGCTACGTTTGTCAAGGACAAGGGCTATGTCAAGTTTTAGACGTGTCAGGATCGCGACGTTGCTTGAGAGGTCGAGCTATGGAAAGATTACATGCACGGGTCATTTCTATAGATGAATTTGATTGATGTCAAAATGGCCTATATACAGACGACCCGCTGCCGTCGACTACGACTGCTGACCCAACGCAAACGCTCTCGTTATATGCCATACAAAGTAAAGTGGGTATATCCTCCTTCCGGCTTGTGACACCGGTGCAAATGCTGAAAAAAGAAAAGTAATGGTCCCTGTAAGCCGAGATATACGCTCGGTTGACGCCCAGTGATGCAGCAAGACATAAGAGAGTATGTGTAGATGAAATGTATGATGGATGCTCAGATCATCAAGCCGGCACCAATTGTGACGGCGCTCAGGCCTGTCTCGCGACTGTCCTCGCTCGCTCGTCGCTTTCCTAACGTCTTCAGTTGACGCGCGGTATCCATCTTTGTTTGCGACATGCCAGACGGCGATGGTGGGCCTGATGGGCCTGTAGCATCGCTGTTTGACTTGGAGCGCATAGGGCCTAGGTCTTCGCCGAAAGTGATTGAGGTGATGGAATCATCACTGACACCACGAATAGGCGAGCTGGGTCTCTCTGATGAGGCAGCAGCGGATTCAGTTTTGTCTGCGGTGGCTGTTGGTGAGCTGTGGATCGTTGTAAGCCTTGCAGAGCGTTTGGACCTCGCGAAACCATGCACGTCGTAACGGGGTGGGTGCGGGGTATAGTCGACGAGCATGTGCGCCTTGACGCTAATGCGGAAGCGTTGGCCTTTTCCAAAGACTACGTCGCTGACACGTGGAGAAGAAGCAAGCAACACTGGAGCGCAACGGCGGCGGTAACGCAGGGTCTGCGCAGGGCAAGGTCGGATCGCGGGTGCCGATTTGGAATCTGACGAGGAGTCACTCTCAGGACGCTCGTCATCGCCTTGCTCGTAATCGTGCGAAGATATGCGTGCTAGAGATTCTCTCGCATGCCGCGTCGGGAAACGAACGTCTTCGGGGTCGAAGTCGTCGAATTCTAAGTCTGGCGCGGGTGCTGCGTGACTGATGCCCGAATCGCGGGTGCCAGCCAGATGTGGGTAAAGTTGGCGGATAATCTGCTCCTGTTGTGCAATGATGCGTCGGCCGGCTTCTAGACTTGTCAGACTTTCGAGGTTTTCTCCGAACTGCGCATTGTCCAAAATGCGTTGACGCCTGCCCCTCCGAGGAAGACTTCTGTAGCGGGGCTCGCTGCGATCTTCTAGGGGTGCACTGATGTCGATAGCGGCGCAAAACAATTCCACCCAGTCGAGCATGCCTTGCTCAGTCGACGGACAGAGCAAGAACTGCTCAAACTCCAGGCGCAGGCGGATGGCATGTTCCCGTACAGGCTCGAAAAGCTGTGGATCCGTTTCGTACAATTTAGGCCGAGCGACAGCGGGCACCAGGTGGGCGAAAGGAGACTTTGGTATCAGCAATGTCTTCTTGAAATCAGATGCCACGCCAACTTCAGCATGCTGCAAGGAATAGGTTCGCAACAAGCGACCTGGGCATGGCTCTTTGTTCTTGCTGAGGAGACCCGGGTACTTTATGCGGTGTATGCTCAACTGCGTGCCTCGAAGTATGGCGTAGACATCATGCCATTCTCGATGTCCCGAGACCTGGAATGGCGAGGATAGTTCCTGCTTGATGCCAACAACTCCTTCTATCTCGACGGTGCAGGTATAGGGCGGGGGTGACTGAATACTGCGCACCGCCTCTTTCTCTCTCCTTGTCCTTTCGTCTAGGACGCGACGGGTCTGAGGATCGGTTGCGCGAGCATACGAGGGCGGCGACCCGATGGGCAGTTGGGCGTGGGTGTGGTAGGTGTTGTGGTATCCATATGTTGACGTGGCCGGCGAAGGGTTTGTCGAACGAGGCCGTGGTGCACGTGTTTGAGCCATGGCTTCAGTGGTCGAGTCTATGGAGCAGGGCGGTGCGTTGAAGAGTAGATGGCTGCAAGGCTGCAGGGCTCTTGGCCAAGGTCAGGGCAGGACTTTAGTGTAGGTATCGGCGCTGTATTTGGAAGCGGCATGTGGTGCCAAAGCAGCTCATGGACCTATCGAGGAGAAAGCGCCATGAACGGGTGGCTTGCGGTAGTGGTTTGACGATGAAATCCCCGGACTCGATGTGTCACAGTGATTTGTTCTCGTCAGGAAAAAGTAAGTCGAGCAAACGGACAAAGTCCAATGTCGCTGTAGAGATGACGCCACAGGAGCTGCAGAAGCGAAAGAAGCGGTGGCAGGCGCGTTGGGTATATCTAAAAGCTACGACAGGGGTGGTCCTGCTGTGGAATGAAATGCGGACGGGGCGCGTCGTATGTGACCGAGGAAGATGCGACACAAGTCTGACGGAGAGATTGACAGCGCAGGGCAGTGCGAATGGAAGCTGACGGAGAAGCTGACGGAGAAGATGACTTCACGGCGAAGCAACCCTAGCGGGTGTCGGCGGCGCGGTGGCATGATAGAGTTAAGCAGCATCACTTGTTGCTATCAGCTGCCCTGCAGTTGTTGGTGCCATGCAAGGATAACTCGTCAAGGCCTGAACACGTTCCAGATCCCGCTAACAGGACCTAGAAACAGGCCCACCCGCCCCTTTGAGCCAAGTCGAGTCCTGCACCTCTGCAAGCGATCCGTCGTCCGCATGCCACTGCCACGGTGCCGCCGCACTCCACTCCACCCTGCGTGCTTTTTGCCTCAGCTGAGAATCTCGCGCACCTCTCACCAAGCCTAGAATCACCACACCATCGCTTTTCTCGCTGCTCCCACACCACGCTGACAGTCTCGGCTCCACCAACATGACACGCCCCTCTCCCTGCTAACGCCAACCGCGCCAGTTTAGCTGAGTCAGGCCTCGCCCTAGGTCGACTTTATCTTGGCTTCGACACATGACGGCTTCTTGCCCTAGGCATGCGAAAGGCTAGTTCGCCATGCGCAGTCACAACAAGTCTTCATGTGTGCGAATTTGGATGTCTTCCCGTCTGGCGTCTCGGTCATCAGCTAACTGCAATCCCACGGCTCGGGTTCGCGGTACGCTGGCGCAGGCGGCACGCGTTCGCCGCTTATCTTTGTCCTCCGTACCTCGGACAGGCTCGCCTTGTGGCCTATACTGACCGACACACGCAGGTCGCACCCTCCTGTCCGATTCCAGATATCGCCAACACCTTCTTCCTGCTCGACTATCTTCCTTTCTTCTTTGCCGCTCCTTTTCGAACATCGTCTTTTTGTCTTTCTACGTCATCTTTCCGTCACTTTCGCGTCACCTATGAGGCAATCCTGCTTGTGCCACGCATTCAGTCGCATCATAACGAAGGAAGGAATCAAGCAAACCAGAAAAATGATTCGCCTCTGGATTGCTTCACGTAGAGTTTGGCGCAGATCTATCTTGAGTGTAGGATGGCGGTACCAAATCTCTACTTGATGTAGAGCATCATAGACTGTACCCATCTACGCAGCGATCTTGATAACAGCCCGTCCAGCAAGCTTCCCTGCATTCATATCTGCACAGAACCGATCAATATCCTCCAAACCACCATGAGTCAGAATCGGATGTACCAGTCCTCGCGAAGTAAAGTCGAGTGCCTATCCGCCCAGTTAGTAGCAGTCTCCCTACCTAGCTCGCGAGAATAACACTCACCTCCTCAACGTCCTTTAGCGTTCCTGTCACACTTCCCACAACATTCAATCTCTTGAGGCACATCAGGATTGGACTAGCTCCCGCAATGATCGACGAATCTTTCGGTAGACCTACACACACCATCGTGCCGTTGGGTCTCAGCAAGTTTGGCGCTTGTTCGTAGCCTGCTTTCGTTGCTGCGAAAACGATCACGCCATGGGCGCCATAAGTAGTAATCTTCATGATCTCGGAAGTGATGTCCGAGCATGTAGTGAAGTCGATAAACCTCTCGGCACCAAGAGAGAGGCAGAGATCGCGTTTGGCGTCGCCGCCGTCGATGGCAATAACGCGCATACCCATATGGCGAGCGTACTGAACACCAAAATGACCAAGGCCTGGGTGGTATCAGTATCATCTTATATGACGGTTTCAATTTCGTCGCTGCGAAAGACGGAAGAGGACACAAAAGCGCTATGCGCATACTCACCACCACCCGCTCCCGGAATGACAATCCACTGCCCGGGGAGTACCTTACTTCTCTTGCAAGCCACATATGCTGTAACACCACCACACATGATCGGGCCCGCCTCCTCGTCTTTGACGCCATCAGGCAATCTCGTCGCATACCTCGCATCCGTTAAGCAATACTCCTGGAACGTTCCCGCAACAGTAAATCCACTGTTCAGCTGCTTCGGGCAATGACATTCGTCTTGGCCATTAGTACAAAACTCGCATCGTCGGCATACAGACGCAATCCATTTGATACCAGCGCGATTACCAATCTGCCAGAGATCCTGCACGTTTGCGCCAACGGCTACAACGATGCCAGCGCCCTCATGGCCTGCGATGCCTTCGGTACATTCGGCCATCTTGAAGTCCCACTCATCATGGAGCAGGGACTTGTCCGAGGCACAGAGGCCACTGTAGTTTATCTTGACGAGAATCTGGTCAGGAGCTGGTTCCGGGACAGGAATCTCCTTGATGGTAATCGTAGCGTTGTCGCCGGTGCCTTGTTTGATGGCCGCCTTTTGTGTTTTGGGGAGTTGCATAATGTTACTGTATTCGGGACGATGTGAAGAAAGGGAGTATGGCTGATTGAGGAACATCGAGTCACTCAGAATACACCTATATATGTATCAACACGGACACCCGGCACTCACTGTCCTATGTGCGGGGGTCGAACTTAACGGACCTTGTTCTTGGCCTTTGTACGGATAGTCGAAGGTTACTGATCGGGGTCGCAAAAGCATGAGCATTCCGAATTCGGTACACAGATAACCCCTCTACCATTGTCAAGACGTTGCGTTCATAATCTACCGTGCATCGTCACCGAAGCCCTCGTGATCCTACGGCACTGCAACTCGGGAGACCAGATCGGATAAAGCACGTTCGTGTCAAGGTCTGCGGGGAGTATCCGCGGTGTATACGAACCGAGGATGAGGGGCACGCGAGACGGTGGACGTGCGGAGACGACTAAAGATTAGCGTGCAAGGCGGGGTACAGACATGAGGTAAATTGGACATGAGCGAGCCGTTTGTGACGGAGTTGAAAGATTCGGGAAAACTAAGAGGACAGAATTATTGGGTCGTTGTTGCTGCTCTCATGCTGCAGTACTTGGTGTCTACGAGGGGTTGAACCTCAGCTCGGGACGCCCCAGGGCGCATCATACTCATGCGGCCTTCTTTCAAGCCTATACCGAAATCTGTACGCCGACCAGTGCAGTTATCCTCTGAACCCAGAACGCCGTGCCAAATTCAATGCTCCCATTCTTCTTACCATGCCGTGATATCGTCGACCTCAGCCTCACCAAACGTGCTGCTTTTGGTGGCGACCATACCAGAATCACTTGTTGCGGTCTCTACGTTTGGTGTTCTATTCATGATCCCTGGAAGCTCGGTCTTGAGGAAGCCTAGTAAGTGTTTGTTTACCTGCTCAAATTCCAGGAGGAAGGCGTCGTGACCATCTGGAGAATCGATCGTCTTAAGTGTAGCCTTGGGAATACACGCGGCCAATTCCTTCTGTTCGGCAAATGTGAAGAGACCGTCCGATTGTATACCTAGTACAAGTGTAGGCTGTTCAATCAAGGAAAGCGCATGATGAAGGGCCGATACTGGATCTAGTGTTTCGGGTGTCTCGCCTTCAGGATAGCGGTAGCGGGACACATCATGCGTATCCAGCTTTCTTGTGATTGCGATGTAACAATTAGCGTCAAAACGCTTGATGAACTTGTCGGCCTGGTAACGGAGGTAGGACTGTGCTGAGAAGTAGTGCGGCGCTAGAGGCTTCGATGAGCGCGGGAATTGACTGCTGCTACTTGTCGAGCTTGACCTTTCGAGGTTCGGAGTGCCTGGGTCCGATGCATCATGGAATTCGAGGTCGGCATGTGCGGCTGCAGAACCGGGTATGGCGGTACTACTGTTTGTCCGTGACATCAGACGCGGCGAGCCAGCGTTCTTGTGACCGTGGTTGTGTATCGCCCAGTGTTCGTGGGAGGGATTGGACGGAGTGGTCGGTCGCGGTACAGTGTTGATGCTCTGTTTCTTGGACAGGTCTGGTGTGTTGCGCCCAAACCTTGATTCGAACGAGTCGCGGCTTCTGTAAGTCAGTAAAGCAGACATGCGTGCGGCTCCAAGCCCGGTCGATGGAGGATCTTCATATGCGTAATAGCCGTCGTCGTATTTGGGGTCACTGTAGATACTTTGCCGTTGCGCTTCGCCCCAGCTGATGCCCCATGCGCTGTAGCGAGCGGAAGTGGCTATCGGGATGATGGTCTTGACGTAGTCTTTTCCGAAGTAGGCAAACTCGAGGACAAGCATACCGCCCATGGATCCTCCAATGACCGCAGCGACCTGCTTCACACCAAGATCATCCAAGAGGAGCTTGAAGACACTGTGCCCGTTAGCGGCTTCCAAGTACGAATTCCAGATTTCGCTCGACTAACTTGACATCGTCTCTTACAGTTGTCAGTGGAAACTCGGGTCCGTACGGACCCAGCGAGACGTCGCCATCTTTTGCTGTGACCGGGCTTGCGCTCCCGTAAGGACTGCCGAGACTGTTCATACAGACAACGAAGAAGCGCGATATATCAAAAGCCTTCCCAGGCCCACCTAGCAACGGTCCCCACCAGTCTCCCACGTCAGCGCTTCCCGTGAGCGCATGGCATATCACCATGGCATTGTCTCCGCTGGGCGCGAGGGTACCGTAGGTCTTGTAGGCAACGCTGACATTGTGTAACACGACGCCGGATTCGAGCGTGACCCGGGGTATGACGGCAAACGTCTGGTCGGGGATAAGTTTGGCGAACGGATTCTCGGGTTGCGACGACACCGTCCCTACCGCATGTCAGTTTGGATCATGCACCGCCAGAACGCGTCAAGGAAACCCGTCTGGATTCTCCAACATTCCGCATAGCAAATTACAGCAACCAGCCGTTCTTGCTTTGCCTGTCCGAAATGCTTGCGACGGCAAGAAAAGTTTAAAATGCACCTACTATACTTCGTCGGTCCATTGGCAGATCCATGTGTATCCATATTCGCGATATCGTATGTGTAGTCGTAGGGAAGAGTGGAGCCTGCGTCGCAGGAAGTCTGGCGTATCGATCACATTGTGGGGAGTCATCACATTGGTGTTGAGTGCTGCTTGCAGACGCCCGCTAGACGAGGCTCGCCAAGACAATGACGTGCTTTTGGGGATTTGCCTGGCCCGTATGATGCCCTCGATCTGTCAAACATCAACGATCACCCTTTGCCCAGATTGGTTTTTTGAAGTGTCTGCCCAAGCCTTGATACTCTTGACACTGCTTCCAAAGTTCCCCGCAATGCCCGAGACAAGACTCAGGGCTTCCCTCCGAGTGTTGCCTGTCCGCCATCGTCTAGGATTGTTTTCACCTACTTGGCGACATAATCACTGCTTTGCGCAGAATGGCGTTACCATACGATTTTTCCCATGAGGTTGTGCAACAACACGAAGACTGTCGCCAAACCCTCGAGTGCAATCAAGAGACAGAGTCACCGGCTGCCCATAGGTGTTTCAAGTTAGATGATTGGACAACAACAGAAAAGTTGAGCTCTCCAGACTTTGATTGCGATGGTCGTGAGCAAATTGCAGGTTGTTGGCTGGCTTTTATAGTACACAGAAATATATTGTTGGCCCAAATACGACTTGTCATTGTCGAAATAATGCAGCAACCGACTGGCGCAAAGCGTACTCTGACCAGTCAACGGCTGCAAATGGAAACCAAGCTCAGCGTGCACTATATAGAATTCCTGCGATGGGAGCGAAATGAAGGCATCTAAAACAATAAGGACGGACGCAATCACGGCTATGTAGCACGCACCTCTCGCTAACGGACGCCACACGTGGCTTGCGCGTGACACTAGCTCTCTCTGCCCACCCAAACGCGTCCGTATCCAACATCAACCATTATTACTGATATGCGATGCGACGGGTAGTAGTAACAGGCTTAGGGCTTGTAACCCCTCTTGGACTAGGTGACGCGACGTTCACCTTGCTTTGATCCCATTTCTCCTAACGCGGATAGGTGTTCGACGAACCTGGAAGCGTCTGATCGATAGCCAGTGTGGCATCGTTTCCATCAAAGACAGAAGCCCTGAATTCGCGCTGCTACCGAGCCAAGTCGCTGGTCTGGTTCCTCAGGGTAGCAAAACCGATGGCAAATGGAATACAAAGGAGCATCTAAGCCACAGCGTATGTACCGCCACCCAACGTTCTTGTCTTTGACAATGTTAATTTCGTCACAGGATGAACGCCGTATGGCACGCTTCGCACAGTATGCCATGGTGGCGTCCGAGGAAGCTCTCAATGATGCGGGATGGTTTTCGAAGGAAGAGGCCGATCTTGAAGTCACGGTACGGAGGCTCAGCATCCGCCCAGCCTGCATCTTGCTTACCCCGAGATAGGGAGTGTACATGGGATCTGGTATCGGCAGTTTAGATGATGTGTATGATACCACAATTGCTTATGAGAAAGGCGTGGGTTGTCCCAGCTATCGATCGTAACTGTCAACTGATTATGCTAGGGTTACCGAAAGGTGTCCCCGCTCTTTGTTCCACGACTGTTGATCAACCTAGCTGCAGGTCACATATCGATGCGTTATGGGTTCAAGGTGGCTATAACTTGCTGGCTATGTTTGTTGATGCTGAGCCATGATAGGGACCGAACCATGCGGCAACAACAGCATGTACGACCGGAGCACATAGCATCGGAGACGCGTCACGTTTGATTCAGTTCGGAGATGCAGATGTTATGATAGCCGGCGGAGCTGAATCATGCATTCATCCTCTCGCCATATCAGGCTTTGCTAGGGCTAGAAGCCTGGCTACTGAGTTCAATGAACGGCCCATGGAGTCAAGTCGACCATTCGACCGAGAACGGGATGGTTTTGTCATTGGAGAAGGAGCCGGAGTTGTGGTTCTCGAGGTACGCGATCGCTGTGTGCAAGGTTGCCGTACCTGTCGTATCTAATCAGGTGCAGGAACTCGAGCACGCAAGGAAGCGAGGTGCGAAGATCTATGCTGAAGTCGCCGGCTACGGACTGTCCAGCGACGCACACCACATGACGGCACCTCGCGAAGATGGCCAAGGCCCACGTCTTGCAATGAAGCATGCACTACGACATGCCGGCCTCAAGCCAAGCGCTGTCGACTACGTGAACGCTCATGCGACGAGCACCCCACTAGGTGATGCTGCGGAGAATCGAGCCATCAAAGAGCTTCTGCTTGGCGAAGACGGAAAGGATAGAGCTTGTGAAATCAATGTGAGCAGTACAAAAGGTGCGGTCGGACATCTTCTGGGTGCTGCAGGGAGCGTTGAGACCATTTTCACAATTCTTGGAATGCATCACGTAAGTCAGATGTGGTTCTTGCCATAGCCTACATGTTGACGATGACCAGAACATCCTACCTCCGACTCTCAATCTTGAGAATCCAGGAGATCCGGCGGTTGACTTCAACTGCAACTACGTCGCCAATGCCGCTCAACAGCACAGAGTCAATGTGGCTCTCTCGAATAGCTTCGGTTTTGGTGGCACCAACGCATGTCTATGCTTCCGCAAAATCTGAGAGTCGACGATAGTTCACCATATACAATACGAGCTTCTGATCGTCAAAACTTGACGCCGAGGTTTTGTGGATTCGCGACTATTAGTACACCATGATGCTAATTACCCCGCCAGAGGGTCACGATAACAGCTGCTAGCCCCACTTGGCGTCATTTGCATCCCACGGTGCCACCCGTGGAGGACAGGAGCCGCATCTGCGATACTTACCTTCCAAGCTTCATTATAGTTACCTGTTCAAACTTCTTTCACTTCCTATCAGACTTCGAGCTCAAGTTCTCGCGCTCTTTGTTACGCGCGAGGGCGAACTCTGGTAGAATGGCAACCTCTCGCCCCTCATCTGTAGTGGGTAGCGATGCAGGGAGCAAATTATCATTCTTTCGCAATGCATCCAACAAAGCATCTGCATATCATGCTCAGACACCCTACCTCAGAAGGCTTCCATTCGCGGCAATCGCAATCATCATCACCCTCGTCGCTGTGAACCTCCTTGTTTGGGTGGCAGTTGGTATAGTCTTAGTAAGTAGAGAAGGTGAATCCGAATGGCGTTGATCGCATATGCTAAACGTCGGCAGCACTGGCATACGCCACTGATCTCGACAGCAATCCTCTCATACACTCTGGGCTTGCGCCATGCCCTGGATGCAGATCATATTTCGGCGATCGATCTCATGACTCGCCGTCTGGTTGCTGCAGGCCAGCGGCCAGTGACGGTTGGAATGTTCTTCAGTCTCGGACATTCTACCATCGTCATCATCACGTCGCTCATCGTTGCAGGAACTGCAGCGGCTGTGTCAGACAAGTTTGACAATTTCGAGCGTGTCGGTGGCATCATCGGCACTTCTGTCTCTGCTGCTTTCTTGTTGCTCCTTGGTCTTATGAACATCTACATTCTGTACAAGCTCATAGTACAGATGCGAAAGATGGTTTCGAGCGACCCTGGTAGTGAGCACGAACAGTTCAAGATACAGGGCGGCGGTTGCCTCTTCCCGATATTGCAGAAGCTCTTCAAGTTGGTCGACCGACCCTGGAAGATGTATCCTCTGGGTGTACTTTTCGGGCTAGGTTTCGACACTTCTTCCGAGATCGCTATCCTAGGAATAAGTTCGATTCAAGCCACGAAGGGGACATCAATTTGGCTGATCTTGATCTTTCCACTGCTCTTCACAGCAGGCATGTGCCTTCTCGATACCACCGATGGTGCGCTGATGATGAGTCTGTACACAAGCACGCAACTTGCGCGCGACCCGATCGCCATTTGCTACTACAGCATTGTGCTAACAGTCATTACTGTGGTTGTCGCGACCATCATCGGGACAGTGCAGTTCCTCAATCTGGTGCTCAACGTTGCCGAGCCGCATGGCAAGTTTTGGGAAGGCGTCGAAAAGCTGGGCGATGCTTGGGATATAGTTGGTGAGCTGATTGATCGCACTAAAAGAATTCGACACTAACAGGATGCAGGCGGAGCTATATGCGGTACATTTATCGTTTTCGGTGGTCTCAGTGTTCTGCTGTACAAGCCTTGGAGACGTCGCATCGATAGGAAAAGAGTCAACAATGCGCACTTTGAGCCATTACCCCAGGAAAATGATGTGCCCGGCTCCGACGAAGAGCACAACCGAGGGATCGTCCCATCGAGTACGACACAGGCAAAAGCGGTGGAGGTGAACATCGAGCCAGTAGAAGCCATAGGCGCTGGTCCTGCACGTTGTTGAAAACTTTGTGTCAACAGCACCAGACGTCGACCCTTCAATTTGATATTACCTGACAACCTGCCTATAGCCTTTACCTCTTCCGATCCCGAGACCATTTTCCGTCAAACTGCGGACTCATACATGTCAAGTCGAGCATTCTCCCTGCGGAATCTTTCGAATACGCTATGACGTCCTGAAGAGCATACGAGACCGCTGCAGAGATCTGTTGGAGCTGGCCGTTCGAAGTGATGGTGTATGAGTAGTCTGTCAGAGTCATATGCATCGATTGAAAAAGGCAAATCGTGTATATCTGAGGAGGTGCGATCTTTTGGACCGAAAGTCGGGTTCGTGTACGGTAGAAGCAGACTGTATATGGGTGATGACATGGGCGGGCGTTGAAATGAGCGGCAAATGCCGAACCTGTGTGTCTATGATGAAAAGGCGTGTTTGGTGACCTGCAACTTGATTGGGTCTGAGTGATTGTGGATGATGGCGCTGCTGGATTGGGACCGAAGGAATGCCGCAGGAGGCTGTCCATGCTTTACAAGAAGAGGGGAAGACATTGAAGAACTCTTTGTTACGCACTCAAACCACTGTCTCTTATGATGAATCACCATGATGGGCACAGAGACGAGTTGCGCATTAGAGACAACACATGTTTGTCTTTCTACTACCGCTCACGGCGTAACTTCAGCTCTTCAAGATTGTACACAACCATGAGAACCTTGGTGCCAACTCCACCTTTTATTAGCTTGGAGTCAAGCTTGCGCGGCTTTCAAACCTCCCACTCTGCGATCTTCAGGACAGCTTCTTGAGTGCCAAACACACGCAATGTATTGCCAAACTCGTTCCAAAACTTTGAATCAAAGGCTGGGATGAGCTCCATTGGCTGTCGCTTAACCTGCTCCAACGGCACCCATCCCGTCTTATCTTGGACGTAGACGTCATTTTCCCATGACCCGGCGACGTCTTGAACCTGTTCGTCCCATTTTGCAAGTTCACTATCTTCAGGAAGCTTAACCTCTCCGTCATCTTCAGTCGAGGAAGATTCGGCGTCAGGGCTCAGAGCTTTGAGCGTGTCGAATAGGTTCTTAGTTTCGAATCGTTGTTGTCTTGCCTCCTTTTTCCTAGCCTTGGCCCTTTGTTTCTTTGTTTTCTTGGGTTGAGGCTGCTCCACTGGGGGCAGGGGAACGGGCAGGTCGACCTTCTCGCGTCCATCTTTTAGAAAATCCTGAACATCTTCCGCCAACACTCCTTTCGCTTTGTTACTGGAACGGTTGGGCAATGGCGCCGGAACCTGTTCTCCTCGCTCCGCACCAAGCTTGGCGGCGAGCCTGATCATGATGGTGGCAGTAAGGAGGCTGTCATAGCCTGCTTCGTGGAAGGCCTCGGTCTCTTGGTACTTCGGATGGTCGGCATGCGTGACGATGTGGGGCAACGGCTGCAGACTTGAATTCTCAGCAATATCCTGTAGTGTAGGGGAGGCGTTGAGGTCGCCTTCAGCATGAGTCGCTAGATATTTAGTGTCGATGATGTTGGGGAACAGCTCATGGATGGCATCCTGGAAGCCTTGCAACGTATCCTGTACGGAGTTAGCGCGTCGTCCAAATGAGGAGATGTTGCACGTGCAGGCAGTTGGCCGACAAAAGTACGATAAAAGTAGACAATGTCAGTGAACATGTTGTGGCCGACTAGCACGGGCTGCTTGATCTTGAGTCTTTCTATGGCTCTGTCGTAGCGATCTCTTATATCATATGCGTCGGCAGTGACAATCGTGCCAGTAGTGCGTGCGACATAGAGTGGATCCGCGCGATTGATGTCGCCGCCCTTGACTAAAGCCTCAAAGATCCAGCGGAAGCCGGTTTGTCGGACAATGGATTCTTTGACGCGGTTCTTGATCCTGCGCATGTTGTCGGCCTCACGCACAGGGTCTAGATGAAGGATACGAACACACTCTCCGCGTCCTATGGACACCAACTCTGGGAACTCTGCGCGCACGAGCTGATGCACGAGACGCTTCTCGAATCGCGTGATGACGGGTATTACGGGCGGAGTGGAAAGCCCTGTATGAGTTGTAATGTCCAAGGACGGCGAAGTGCTAGATTTCCATTTCTCAATGGCTTGCCTCACCCTGCGCATAAAGTCGAGCGACTCGACATCTGCCGAGTTAAGTTGCAGATCGGGTATGGGATTCTTGTTCTCGAGTCGATCCCAGGCCATGCGCTTTGCTCGCTCTGCTTCCTCGCGGGATAAGTACTGTACGCCTGTGGCAAATGGAGCCCCCAGGTCGAAACCATTGTTGAGGAGGAAGGTACACGCGCCGCTCTGAAACTTGATCTCACGCTCAAAGTCGATGCGCTCGTCAAAAAGCGGGCTGATGTTGATGTTGTAAGGCCTCAAGACATAGGTATTGGCAAGGTAGTCGAAGCGCGCGCAAGTGATACCTATCTGTAGGATCTGATAGCGGTCGGCGCCCATTTTGGTCTCGGCATAGCGCTCCTCCATGGTGAAGCGCGCCGGGCCATGTGCAGGTTTGTCTTGGATGCGCGATGGAATGCCGGACAGTTCGAGATCAAAAGACACAAAGTCGGCCTCGGATATGTGGATGAAGATGGCCAGCAAGTGGTGCGGGAAGGTAGCTGCGTCGACGTCCATGTTGGCGAGACGCGTAAAGATAAGCAAGGCGCACTTCCAAACGTCGTTGGCAATCGGAGGAAATGGGGCAGGCGCTGTGTAGAGCTATGTTGGCTGGGTGCGGAGGTCTCTCTGGTCAGTGTTGTTGAAGTTAGCAGCGATGGATCAAGCGACAAAGCCCGTGTCTAGCTCCTGACTCTGAGCTTGACGCAAGCAAGCGGGTGTCAAGCACCTTGACAACGTCTACAGACTGATGCAAACGCAGATAGCTCGGGGTCTCGGAGGCAGGTGACGCGCCAAGGCGGTTCGGGTGAGGTGAGGTCAGCCGAGGTTCGAAATGTTGACACCGGGCGCTCCGTCACCCACCGCTATGCGCTCGTGAAGCTCAGAGGACATTGCCTGGAACATTGCCTGGAACGTCGCGACATAGCGAAACATGGCGACGCTCTACGACGACGTCAGCGGGTCGCGCTACCTCTCATCATCCATCTCGTCGCTCTCGACGTCACGGCAACAGTCGTCGCAGATCGCCAAAGCCTACCGACAGGCTGCCCAGCTGTTCCTGACGCGACGACTCCCCGAGGCGCTGTCGACTATCGAGCCCATCATCACCCCGCCGCCAATCGACGCGGCCGACGTCGTGGGCCACGCGCCCGTCGCGACGGCGTCGCGCGGCACCCGGGTCAAGGTGTGGAGCTTCTACCTCACCTTCCTCAACGCCGTGGTCGAGCTGGGCGCCGAAGAGGGCAAGCACGCCTTTGGCAGCACGCGATGGAAGCAATTGGTCTCGCAGTGTCGCGACGGCAGCATCTGGGACCACGTGGTCCGCGACGGCTATGCGGGTGTCGAGGGCGACGTGGACGCCGACGTTGTCGTCAACCTGTAAGCAATCCCCTGACCTGGTGAGCGACTGCGTATTGATGCTACATAGAGCCACCCTCCTCCTTACCCATGCGCCCTCGCAGCGGCTCAATCAGCAGAAGCTCGAGACGTACCTCTCCGCCACCGCCAACCCAGCCCTCGACGTGTCCTCGCACATGTCTTCTCCGGCATACCTCGACAAACGGCCAGGCCATCGTAGGCAACACACCGGCACCGACACCCCACGCGACCTGGAAAAGCGCATCAAACTCCTCGAGCTCTACACCCTGCACGTCCTGCCACGGAACGACGAATGGGACTATGCCCGCGACTTCATCGACATGTCCGAGGTGCTGGACCAAGAGCGCAAGGAAGCCTTCCTGCTAGCACTGCACTCTCTCAAGGAAGAAAAGGAAGACACGCAAGCCCGCGAAGAGAAGCTACGCCAGCAACAACAAGAGCAAATGGAGGAGCGCCGCAGAGAAACCGAGGCCAAGCGCCTCGAGCAGTCGCGCGCACAAGACGAACGCCGCATACGCGAGGAACAAAACAGACGCCAACCCCGCGGCTCAGACGAGCGCTTCAGCAAACCCCAACCCACGCCACAACCCACGCCATCGCAGTCTTCCCGCACCTCCCGAACGCCCGCCAAGAAACCAACCACACCACCACCCGGCCTCTACAACCGCGCGTCTACCATGTTCGCAAACATACACACCATGATTTCGGATACGGCCCATCACATGACTTCCAATCCCATGGCTTTCTTCCGTACTTTACTTTTCTTATTGGCGTTTGGCTTGGCGTTTGGCAGGCGCCATCTTAGAGAGAGGATACTACGCATCATACGGAGTGCGTGGGACAAGGTGAGACGTACCGTAGGAATGGGCGTCAAGGTTTCCTACATCTAACCTGTCTGCCATATGTGGGTCCGGTTCTTATGGTTATATATTCTTCTTTCTAAACATTACTACCGTCGGTCATGCTAACCTCTTGCAATATCATCATGCTCTTCGTCTTCGTCCTTGGTGTCGGTCCTGTCATATCACATACGCTAGCCTTCATTGTAGCCTTGGCCTGTACCTGGCTGATGCCATTGCGCGCGTCTTCCCACATTCCAGACATTAGCCGTTACAGCTGAGGTGAAGATAGGATCAATGCAGGAAATAGACTAGATTATTCGGATAAACATGCTTTGTACTTGTGACAAAGAGAACTTCGGATGGTAATGCGAGGGGACGAGGTCCACCGTTTTACCAACGCCATGAGATTGAGCACATCCTTCTGGCTATATTCAGCTCTTGGGACATCGCTATACGATAGCTCATCTCGTAGACAGAGTTGTTCAAAAAGACTTCCCATCCTTTGCATATGACTACGTTTGTACTGGAACGCAACCAAATCTATGCGCTTACTGGACCTTGTGTCTGGAACCCAGTGTCTTCCTTCTTTGCTTGATCATGTAGGTGTACATGGTGTAGGAACCTAATAAGATGTGAATTTCGAGTATAAACAAGCCGCCATAAAAGAATACATACCTGGAATGTACAGCATCAAGCAGAAGTAGAAGACGAGCGGTATGACTGGGCTGACCTTCGCTCCAGGAGCAATAGACCGGTACAGTAACCACCACTCAGCCCCGATACCGACCGGATAGAGTGGGTAGAACATGGTATACCTGGGACAGTCAGCTACCTAGGTAGGACCAAGTAGCGGATGAGGTGGCTTGAGAACATACCGGAGCCATACCAGTCCTTTCGGAGCTTTCCCGTGCATGTTGACCGCAAGATACAGGTACCGGATGGTGTCTGCGACCGACCAAGCAAGGAGCAAGGCAAGATAAGCATGCGAAGTTGCTGTGCTTTGCGGAAAGCTGTACCACACCATCCAAACCTGTATGACGCGTGTAACAACTTGAAGTGCGGTTGTGCTGACTGGAGATTTGATGACACCTGGTATCGTTCTCAATGAGATGCACAAGAAGAGGTAGGAATGATGAACATACCAAACGCCGCATGTAAGACTTCTATCAACGAAGCGGTCTGTATCCATCGCGCATATGGCTCTGTTGCATCAAAGAGCTCGAATTTGCCATTTCGAGCATTAGACATGGCTCGAACGAAGACCGATGCCCATAGCGATGCGAAGAGGACGTTGTATGCAGTAAGGTAAGTCGTGCGAGGTTGCCATGTCACTGTTGGCGTAGTAAGCTCCATACGTTGGTTAGCCATTCTCGCTCCTGCTGCTCAGGATTTAGTTGGTGACACTTCGAGGTATAAGTGAACACATTGCGCAAGCAGAAATTGTTGTCGTGGTTTCCATCGGCCACCAAGTCAAATGTAGGCGATGAGCCGAGGCTAACTCGGTGTAACTCCACTACTAAGAGCACTCGTAAACTCTCGTTTCGAACTTTGAAATACTCTGTGTTAGGATATCTGTAATTTTAGCTTTTAGCTTCCGCTTTTCTTCTAATTCTTAGGCGCAAGCGCGAACTTCAGGTGTCGTCTGCTGCATTGGCTAAGGTCGGTTGGGCACTGGCCAATCGGAAACACGTAATGACTGATTGCAGGCTGCCACTGGGAACTGCTTACCATTCAACAGAAGCGTATCAAGCAGCACCTGTACCCAGATGTGTACTACGACCACAAAGAGCAAGACGGGCACGAGCTCGCATCACATGCCAGTATGTTACTTCAAACCCCTACAAGCATTGCAGACGCCTGGCTGAATTGCTCGCCTAGACCGCTGTTTGGAAAGCTTGCGACAGCCACTTACATACCTACCCGGTGTACCTGACTACACTCTTGAGTATACGCCCCATGGTCGCGTCAAGCCGACTGTACGTGTGGCGCAAGCTCATGCACGCGTCCGCTAGTCTGCGCTACCCGAATGAATATCAGGAAAAGCGGGTGAACTCAAAGATATGGTCTCTCTATATCTGTTGTAAGCTTCAAAAAGCAAAAGGAGGTAGTGCGACCATGTCCAAGCACTCTGCATGCATCACTAAAGCGGCCTCTGTTGTTGCAACTTCAAAGTAGGTACACGTAATGGCGAAACAGCTTTCTTGGGCGGCATACATGCCACTGATCTTTCCTCTTTTGCTTTTATGAATAGGGGTGTTGGCGAAGTATGGACTTTTGAGACGCTGAGTCGTCCAACCCCGGCGACGGAGATTCGCGAACAATAGTAGGAAGTTGTTCTTCCACGCGCTGAGTCCATCGAATCTTCCCTTCTTGTCCATCCTGTTCCTCATCATTCAATGCATTCGCGTGAGTTGGCGAGTCTATCGCACGTAGCTCTATGACTGTGCCATCATTCTCGGCATCCACGATTGCGGATAGGCGATATGGATCCTTTGTATCGCGAGATGAGGCTTTGCCTCGCTGTTGTGCTGTACTAGAGCCATTCTTTTTGTCCTGCAATGACTTGTAGCTTCGTTTGCTCGTAGAGTTGTAAGTACTGCGGTCCGTGGTGTAGCTTGAAGGAACATTCGTGGGCATCTTGAACCCGTTTTGGCAGTATCGTATCAGGTTTCTGATAGTGGGGACGGCAGCGCATATATGTGCAACTCCACTGGAGGTGAATCCAGTAATCGATGTGCCAGTCACTGTATAGGTTGGGTCGATAGTGTCGACAACCCCTGGTAAAAATGGCAGGCGTACGATGGACATAATAATAACACTTCGGAAGGATTAGATTACACAAACCGAACATGATCAAGATGAGACGTACCAGATACCAAGGCTAAAGAAGATGAGTAGCTGGATCTTCTTTGCAGTCTTCATCTGCAGCTTCCATACAATCGGGATAGGAAGACTGAAAAGGATAGTCTCAGCGATGATCTCGTATACAACCGTCAGTCTCAAGACGGCAATATAGTCAATACATTTCGCAGTTCCTTGCTCTTGAAGGTCCCAGATAGCACGGACTGGAACACATTGGAACGCAGCCAGGAAAAGTAGGGGCAGGGTGAACAGAGCCGTAAAAGCCATGAAGGCGAAGACCGCGCGCTTCAACCAGACGTTCGGAAAAATGCGAATATACAAGCAGAGGATGCTGTACTTTATGAGAAGCAATTCGACACCCCACAAGATGGTAGCAATATAGGCTATCAATAGTCAGTATTTGTTTATTAGAGCTGGCAGATGGAAGCATACTCCATTTTCCGATCGCGACGACACGTGGATATGTCAGGTCCCATATGTGATGGCCGAGTCCCGCTTTAAGGTTCAATAATAGGGCAACAGTCATAGGGATGACCAAGACCTGCACAATCGTAAGTAAGATGACACTGATTTGTCCATCGAACACCTACCACCGCTGCTAGATGGAGCCAATCGTCCCACCACAGCTTATTGCCGCCCACATATCGAGAAGCAAAGCGCATTACAATCACGATGATTGGTATAATTCCAGTCACGTATGCCACTATCCGGATGGAGTTCGATAGGTTATCGTGCGGCTTGTCGCAAATAGATGCTTGAATGCGGAGCGTAGCTGCAAACAAATCAGTGATACCGCTTCCGATCACTGCGATGAACATACCGAAGGTCTCGTTGTAATTGCACTGCTTTTCCAAGCACGGTTGCAAAATCTTGGTCGAGTTTTTGGAACTACATTGGCACTCTATGTCGAGGAGCGTACAGCCGATGGCAGGCAGGTTTTTGTTGATACAATTTAGCTTTGCGACAGTCAGCTGCAACAATCGTCCTGTTGTGCGATGTGTATCTTACGGCGCATGGCGGAATCTGGCTCAACGCATCCAGTGCCGCATCGTCTAATGAGACAGCATTCGTCGTGGGGCAACAGGCGCTGAACAGCAGCACAGAGGCAAATGCTAGGTGCGGGGACAGAAGGAGCATTTTGACAAGGTAGTTTACGACGATGTGCACGGGTAGCAATAATTGCTTTTCGTGCTGGTGTAGAATGCAGAGTCCGCTGTAAAAGCCACAACACATGAGCGCACGGGCGAGGCCATGTAACCTCGCCGATTCTACCCAAGTCCTAAACTGACTCAGTTATCATATGCTATGTGCCGTTGGTGTCAACTTCAATTTGCCGGTGGCGGGTGGATTAGGGCTCGTCACGAAACGGGTTCGACGCAGTTAGTGGAGCTTTGTTTACGTCCAAGGAAGGGATAAGCCTGTCATCAAGCTGCCACCCTATATCTCACAACGGCGCCCAATCTTGCCCACTGGTGAAGTGGTAGTGAGCAATCTTCCAAGGTCTGCTTCAGTTCCTCTACCAGAGTGAGATCCCAACGATTAGCGATGGAGATAATCTTTCCTTGAGTATCCACAAAATCGTATGCCACACGATCTCCACAACGGCTGGCTTGATCCGCTGCACCACGGCGGTGCAGGGTGGCTCGAGCCAGCCCTAAAGAGCTGGCGCATGTACCGGTGGATTCAACCCCTGGAAGCAATCATTGCTCCACCCCCGCAAAGCCGATCGGATAGCCCGCGATCAATTGTTCTTGATGATCATGTTCGCCGAGCTATCGGTCATGTCGGCAAAATACTCGATTGCGCAAGTGCTGCAAGCACCGCTGAGTCGGTACGCTAATGTTTTGATTGGCCGAGTGACATGAGAATTGCGCTACCATCGGAAGTCCATCAAAACACCTGCTTGCCGGCTCGCTATACCTTCTCCGACGTATCTATGCGCAGCACTTTACTCTGCTAGAATCTTGCTCGAGGCCCTGCATCGCGGAGGATAAACAACCCGGGAGCTAGCCTGCATCTAATCTTGGAAGTTGCCGAACGCACCACGAATGGCATATCGTGACGAAGGTGCGGCTGTTCATCGTGAGCCACCAATATCTGTCTTTCAGGCGACCCGTTCCACCTCGTCAAGATGTACCTGTATAGTATAAAACCGTAACATACTCAGGTGACCTATGATTGGCCCACTCAACTCACCCACGCCCTTTCCAGTGTACGTTCCTGACAGGCCATGTCCAGGCATGCTTCTCATTGGCAAGTAGAGTAGTAGCAACTTCCTGTAGCTCCGCATCGCTTGATGCTTGTGTTCCGGACACTCGTTTGCAACGCTACACCAGGAAAACAAGTACTAGCAAAGATCAACAGCGCAGCCATCGCACCCTGCACGAGACTCGTCATTGCGCCACTGCATAATTTTTTTCAAAAAACGATGGCCATATCTGAAGACGAATTCACGAAGCCGGCACAGTTGTTCACGGTATCAATGCCCATCAATGCTGGTGTGGGAGACTTTCGCTGTATCGGAGTGATGGTCAATCTAGCTTTGTCGTAATTGGTCATCGGGTAAACACTAGAGAAAAACGTACTCCCAGTTCGGGGCACCGTACAATTCTTTGGATCCAAGTAGCTTACGATAGGAACGCTCTCGAACCTGGGGTCCACCTTAATCCGCCCATTAGAGGTGATATAGGGTTCATCGAATAGGTGTCGCTCGTTGGGTATCGTGGCAGTAACGACATTGTTGGTGGTGATCGACAGGTGTCCGGTAAAGTTTCTGTCACCCATTAGCGCGAATGGCGGACTTATGATGAGCACTGAACCTACGAAGTGTTCGGCTGTACTCTAGTCGCGTCGCAGAAAGACCTGCTGCATGGTCATTGTTGATCATCGATAGTTTAATTCTAGGCCAGTATAGCTTGGACAGCCAAAAGACGCTTAGGACCGTCTGTACTACCTAGGTACGATGCTTCCAGCTGCTCCGAGCTGTTCAAAATGTAACACATTTCCTCCATATTTTGATTGTAACACGAGCCCAGTGAGGTTGAGCTTCGGGCCCTCGCGACACTTCCAGTCTTCATATTGTAAGTATTGTCACAACCGCCAGACTTGGGCCGGCTGGATAAAATCGTCAGAACGATGCGGTATACTTCGACGTCTTCCTATATCTTTATGTTACTTTGCAGTGTCTATGTCTCTAATTGTCGCGGTATCGTGATGCAATCCGAGGTGCCGCTCGGTCTACTTCAAAGCTACCTACCTAGATATCGCAATCATCCTGCATGTCACTGGACACTTTCAATCACTAGCTAAAACTAAGACTGGGCGCTAGCATAAGTCAAAAACGCACTTTATCCTTCTAAGGTCCGTTGCATGATGGTCGCAATAACGAGTTGGCTGGAAGGTCGGACCAGACAACCTTGGAGACAACCGAGGAAGGAGCTCATGACCGTCCAAAGCGTCCGTAAGAGCAGCTCCCGCCCTACAACTATTGTGTTACTGCCTTGTCAATTCTGCGTCTTCGTAAGAACGATAATGGCTGCCGTAGAATGACTAACGAGGTATCACATAACATGGTGCGAATTGATGCCAATGTTGGAATGTAAGGCAGGGCTTTCATTATTCATTGCAATCTACTAGCTTGAAACCAGTTCAAAGTGCAATCAATTCACATTGGTATCCCGCATGCTATTCTGGGGATTGTACCAAAGCACTTTAGTAGTTTTTTCCGATGTGTACCCAACCTCAGAATGGCTCACGCCTCACGCCACAAGCTCACGCTCGTCACCAACGTACCCCCTTCCCCCCAAGTATTCACTTGCGTTCCCGCACGCCGAAGCAACATACCAAGGTACAATGTTTTCTAGTGGAGAGCTGTTGATGTGTACACTACCGCGAGACAGAGAACGTGTACTGCATGCGCCAATGGTGCACCACATACCGTCTTCTACAGACGGAAACAGTCCGCTAGCCGACTCTGGGTTCTGCATCTGTGCGCCCGTAGGCAGCATTACGATTTGACAAACTGCTTCTTTAGGATCGAGGAGTTGGCGCCCATAGAGGGTGTCGCGACCTGCAGGGTCGGCATCGGGATGTTTACTGCGGAAGTCTTCAAGGAGAGATTGGATGTGCGACTCTGCGTTTGGAAAGTCGGGTTCGATCTTTGCAAGAGAGGCGAAGCCTGTCGTTGTAGGCGCTCCTGAAAATGGACCGGCTTTGTGGGTAATGTATGCTTCTAGGGCTTGCTGCATAACAGCTGGGTTCTAGACGAGAGCTTCGGCGGTTGGGTATTCATCCTTCACACCCTAGAGAAGGTCAGTGTATGGAAGCAACCAAAGCAATATATACACTTACCAGTACGAGACCAGTCGCTGTATGATCGGACAAGTTTTCCCCGACGCCTGGGAGATCAACGAGGACTTCAACTCCAGCCTTTCCAAGTACAGTAGATGACCCGATACCGGAGAGTTCTAGGATCTGGGGGGAGTTGACAACCCCGCCGCAGACTATGACCTCTTTGCTCGCCTTCATCGTGTGCGTAGTGCCATCAACTGCGAATTGAACACCGGTGGCCTTGACACTCTCCGCGGTCTTCTCAAGCTCGATTTTAGAGACCAGCGCATAAGTGATAAGAGTCATGTTTGACCTGTCCGCGTTGGGCTCGTAGTAATCTCTCGCAGCGTAGCTTCGCCTGTTGTGCTTGGGGTCGATAGTGTTGAGCTGATTGAAGCCGCCAATCGCTGAGCCGGTACGAGGATCCTTTGCGGGCGAGTATCCAGCGTTTACTACAGTCTTGGGCCACACATCCTGACCCCAAGTTACATCGGTTTCTGGGAAGGATATCTAGTTCGATCAGCAAGATCCATGAATTGCCAATGACCACTGACATGAACTGGACCAGAGGTGCCGCGAAGTGATTTGTCGAGGTATTTGTCGTCCATGCCCTTTCCGAATGTCTCTGATGCTGGGTGATTTGTTTCGAACTTTTTGTAGTAGGCCTTCATATCGTCAAAGGACCAGCCTTTGTTGCCGAGCTCTGGCCAGTTGTCCAGATCTTGCTTGGAAGCCATGCTGAACATGTTGTAATTGATAGCTGAGCTCCCACCGAGGACTTTGCCTCGGGCCCAGCCGTGCACCCGACCGACTGTGCCCTCCTGCCAGGTTGTTAGATGAAGCCAATTGCAGCACATCATGTGCTTACCTGGGGGACAGTCTTGTAATCCCAATCATATTGTGGTTTTCCCCAGAGCTGGGTGAACATGTTCGGTGCATCGATCAAGAGGTCATTCAGTCCATTGCCGCCAGCTTCGAGGATAGCCACAGAAACGTTGGGGTCCTCTGTTAGACGAGCTGCAATGACCAAGCCCGCCGTGCCACCTCCCACAACGATGTAGTCTGCAAGTAACGAAAAGTTAGCAAAGAAACATACTGATTAGACCTCCAGGTAGACTTTGAGGTTCAATCCATGCAGTCGAAGTAAAGCATAGTTCCACTTCCTCTATGAGTACATGCAGATGTACGTACCATACGACTTGCTTGTCAAATCGTCGAGAGACATATTGGATCAATAGTTGTAATATCCGGGAATGATCCAAGGGTGCGCAAGTTAGACCAGATTATATATGATGGCGTACTGCAGTGGTAAAGTAGTGTTTCTCAAAGATCTGGAGTGCGAGGTCAAGACTATCAGCTGGGCGGGGCTGCGCACTACTGTGCCTTTGACCTGCAGGGCTGGATTTTGGGCTGCCACGAGGCTTATTCGAGAACCATGTCCGCAGAACCTCCAGACCATAGCCCCATACAGTTGCAATAGGCGAGAGTGCACCGATGGACCTCGTGCCAGCTCGGTCCAGGCATCCATTCATTACTCAATACCAGACGGATGAACCGAGCAGTCAGTTAGCCTTTGTGGTAGTTTTTCGAGGCGTCCGTGTGGGGATCTAGATTGGCGATGGGTTCACGCGGGGCAGTTCTTTGTCGGCCTACCCGTGAATGTATCTAGGTAGGTATTCAGCATTCGAAAGCCGTGACCATAGCCATCACAGCATCACATCAGACATGTTATTAAAACCGTTACCGGCGGGTTGAGCGTGCTTCAGTTCCGCACTAAAGTTCACCTTCCTCCATACGTCGTAATGTTACGAGAAGGCGACGAGCTGACGCAGCAGAATCCACTTGTTACGCGGCTGAACAGCCCTATGTCAGCCCTTACCTGTGGCCAAGATGGCTAGGCTACTCGCATGCGGGGTAGCTTTACGAACTTTCGCCAGGCCATGTCTCGGCCTCGTGATAGCAGATGGCGACGCAGGGCATTAGCGGGACGTACTCATTGCCAACGCAGCAGCGAAACGGTCCCGCAGGCAGGGCGCCGCTCTATTCATTCAAAACATGCATCGGCGACCTCGATTAATGCAAAGAAATGTGCAGAAGGTTGTTGAATTGGAGCTCTGTGTGTCTTGGACGGGTGTCGTGGTTAGAGCTACTTCCGATGAGACCTCGAGTGGGTTCAGACGGCCGTGGTAATTCTCCAGGCACCCGCAATCGACGGCTTTCGTCAAGTTGCCCGATTCGGACCATGCCGCGGCTAGGTGCACAGACCCCCAGTCTTCGGATGCTCCACCAAAAAGTTTCTAGAGCTTGCAACTTTCGACTTGCGACAACGAACTTCCGCAATCACGTCCGGCCATGCTCACCGAACAGTTCGTCGCCGCCATATCGGCATCGACTAAGCCGAACACGGGCGTCACCAAAGATGCGGGTATCTTCGTCCACGAGTTCCAGCCGCTCGTCGCCCAAAGACAGGCGCTCAAGAAGAGCGCGGCTGCGCCAAATGGAATAGCTGTGAGCGCCTCACATATTTTCGCTGCGCAGTCGGAGAAGGCGATTGTCCATGTCTACAGCAGAGAGAAAGGCAATCAGGAGGCCCTCGTGCCCTTCCCGGAGAGGATACACAGCATCGCACTCGCGGCGCAGGACAGCGTGCTCTTGCTGGGGACTGAGAGCGGGCGCATACTAGCCTGGGAGGTCAGTCATGAGTTTTGAATGCTAGGTGTAGTGTGCAGTTTCTCTAATACATATCTCAGGTCTGCTCAGGCCGTCTTGTCTCCACGTCCACGTCCCATCTCCAGCCAGTCACGAGTATTGTTGTCGACCCGTCGTCCAACTTCTTCCTCTCAGGCTCCTCGGATGCCATGATTCACGTATGGGCGCTTCCCACGATATTGTCATTCTCTCCCGACGCCTCGCGTTCGCCGATGCAGACCCTCTCTACCCACCGCGGCCCCATCTCGTCCATCGCTTGCGGGCACAGCTCGAGCACTGCCAACATCGCCGTGTCAATATCAGGGGACAAGTCTGCTATAGTATGGGACTACCACAATGGCCAAGCTCTGCGCACATATCTGCTGCCTGAGATACCGACTGCAGTCACTCTCGACCCTGCAGACCGGGCATTCTATGTGGCTTACACTGACGGCAGCTTACAAACCATCGACTTCTACGATGACGTCCTTCGAGATAGTACCTCGTCTCACCGGCCAATTCAGCCGCCGCCAAAGAGCCGGTTCAATGCAGAGTCGCAGAAGCTCGGCGGAGCCCTCTGTCTGAGCCTTAGCTGGGACGGCACAACAATCATCTCGGGCCACGCCAGCGGCAAGATAGCACTCTGGGATACTGCAAAGTCCAACTATCTTTCCACCCCTGCCAATCTTCCTGGTCCTGTCTCAAACCTTCGATTCCTCCCGCCGACTGGCTTTCCCAACGCACCGGAACCGACTTTCAAGATCCAGGCTATTGTCAAGCCGAAACAAGATGCAGGGCTGACGAGCAGCGCAAATGGCCTGATTCCGCCAAACTATACCTTGAACCTGCAGCTGACGGGTCGGCTGCGCAGCCCCCACGTTTCTGCGACCGAGAAGAGATCTGCGGGAAGAAACGCCTTCGAGGAAGCTCTTACGCACTCCAGTTTCCCTGCCAGTATGCTGGAGGAGAGCTTAGCCGAGCTGGACTCGTGGGCTGCTCAGCCCAAGGGCGCTTCAGCCTCGACAGCCGACTTCATGGCGCTGGATGAAGGCAGTATGACCACGTCTGATTCCTCAGGCAAAGCTCAGCAGGCCGAAGTGAGGGAGTTGAAGAAGCAGCTTGCAAGTCTGCAACGCATCCAAAAAGTCACATTCTCTCAACTTTCAGAATTGCGCGACGAGAACGACTACTTCAAGGGCCAAGAAAAGAAGAGGGCCGAACGCACCAAAACACGAGCGAAGAGGAAAATGGGTACTAACGGCGCAACTCGCAAACAGACCAACGGGGATGTGGAGATGAACGACGGTACAGACGCCACTTCCGGGTCTGAATCGGATGATACCGATGCAGCTGACGAGTCCTGAGCACTGACGATAGCGGGGCTGCGTACAAGGCCACGATACCGACAAAGGTTCTTCGCGATAAGGCGGCTCCTGCGGCATAGAATGGAAGAGATGCTGCACATGCTTGCGCCCGCAGTCTTGGTATAACCGCAGCACTAGACTTCGATATGTAGTACGTTTACGCGTCTAGTGTCTTCATCGCCTAGCATGTACATCACGACATGGCAAGAGTCCGAAACACCACGTCGGAAAACCGCGGCATTGATATCCTTCGCCTACGTTTCCCAGGCGGTGAACTCCGAGACTGCTCATGTCAGACCCCCAAGACGAATATTCGTATCCACGGACTTGCTACTGTATCGCGAAAACCACGAAGACGCCCGGGTCAAATTTCTTGAACACATAGCCAAGCCCTTTTCAAGCCGTCATCACACGGAGCGGGGTAGCCCGTGCAGGTTTCCTCTTCGCAATTGTGCTACTATTGACGAACATGATTGTACTGCGCAAGCACGACGCCGTGTCTTCAATGTCACGCTTGGATCAACGTCAGCTGCACCGCGGGACGAAAAGCCAAGTTCAGAGGCTGCGGCCGGTTTTCGATCACGCAGCTCTTCAACCCGTCCTGCTGTGCTACTGTTCGGCTTACGCCGCAGGTTCATGCTTCATTCCACGGACCTCTCTCTGTTAATGAGCAGCCTTTGGATGAAAGGTGGAGGCAATGTAGTTGGCTGCTGTAAGACATGACCTTGTCATCCGGCCGGCAATTGCAAAACTTCGCCTTTCGCTGTGCGTGAGCCGCAAGCTTCACTTTTCTCCACGGGGACGAAACAGAGCAAGAGTCAAGGCATGTCTCGAGCGGTGTGAGTATACTCGCATGATGTGCGACCTCGCGCGGGCCCTATACCAGCCGTCCCGCTATAGTGTGGAGCGTGGTTCCTGCTGCACACCTGACTCGCAAGGGCCAAACCAGCCGACTATCGAACTACTACCCACCCTCCCACCGA